>Ga0247817_10001535_pt1 | contig 12031 bp, 9 predicted proteins | sample UWRJL212509R1_FD_178010 | JGI IMG/M metagenome (GOLD analysis project Ga0247817, IMG submission 178010) | Plant litter microbial communities from Arlington Agricultural Research Station in Wisconsin, United States - UWRJ-L212-509R-1 | ecosystem: Environmental > Terrestrial > Plant litter >... | reverse complement strand
GAGTGAATTGCATCAGAATCCAAACCAAAGCCCATTAAAATGGTTTTGCTTTTAAGTTCTTTTTCGAATAAAGCAACAATCGGGATACTTCCGCCTGAACGAACCGGAATTGCAGGAACTCCAAAAGTTTCTGTATATGCCTTGTTTGCCGCCTGATATCCAATACTGTCAATTGGCGTTACATAACCTTGTCCACCGTGGTGAGGCGTTACTTTTACGGTAACTCCTGACGGTGCAATATTGGTGAAATGTTTAGTAAAAAGTTCTGTAATTTCATGCCAATCCTGATTAGGAACCAAACGCATTGAGATTTTAGCAAATGCTTTGCTCGCAATAACAGTTTTTGCTCCTTCGCCTTGATATCCGCCCCAGATTCCGTTTACGTCTAATGTTGGACGAATCGAGTTGCGTTCGTTGGTTACATATCCTTTTTCGCCGTAAACATCGTTTAGGTCTAAGGCTTTTTTATATTTTTCTAAGCTAAAAGGCGCTTTTGCCATTTCGGCTCTTTCCTCAGCAGATAATCCCTGAACTTTATCGTAGAAACCAGGAATGGTAATATGATTGTCTTCGTCGTGCATAGAAGCAATCATTTTTGCCAAAACATTGATTGGGTTTGCCACTGCTCCACCGTATAAACCTGAATGCAAATCGCGGTTTGGACCAGTAACTTCCACCTCTACATAACTTAAACCACGTAAACCTGTTGTGATCGATGGTTGTTGGTTAGAGATCATTCCGGTATCTGAAATTAGAATTACGTCGTTTTTCAGTTTTTCCTGATTGCGTTCTACAAACCAGGCCAAACTTGCCGAACCTACTTCTTCTTCACCTTCGATCATAAATTTTACGTTACAAGGCAAATTATTGGTTTGCACCATATATTCAAGCGCTTTTACGTGCATGTACATTTGTCCTTTGTCATCGCAAGCACCACGAGCGAAGATTGCACCTTCCGGATGAATTTCGGTTTTTTTAATTACGGGTTCGAATGGTGGCGATGTCCATAATTCGATTGGATCTGGCGGTTGAACATCATAATGTCCGTAAACAAGAACTGTTGGTAAATTTGGGTCGATTATTTTCTCTCCATATATAATTGGATACCCCGGAGTATCGCAAATTTCGACTAAATCACAGCCTGCTCTTGATAAACTTTCCTTTACAGCCTCGGCAGTATCGATAACATCTTGCGAATATGCAGTGTCGGCACTTACCGACGGAATTTTTAATAATTCGACCAACTCATTGATAAAGCGATCTTTATGTTGTTGAACGTAGGACTTAATATTTTCCATTGAAATAATTTTTATAGAATTTCAAAAATACAAAAAAGAGAATTAATATTTTTTTTCAAAAAATGCTTTGAAATATAGAAGTTATGTTTATCTTTGCACCCACAATTGAGCGGATATGGTGAAATTGGTAGACATGCCAGACTTAGGATCTGGTGCCGCAAGGCGTGTAGGTTCGAGTCCTATTATCCGCACTGAAAAAAGCTTCTGAGAAATCAGAAGCTTTTTTGTTTTACAACTATACCCCCTGTTGCTATTTTCCTCATCATCTTCACAAAATCAAATCTTTTAAAAATCATAAAGAATTATTTTATATTTGATCAATAAAATTATTTAATAATTCTTTTTTAATTATAATCATCGGATACTAATTTTAATAATTAATTCGGCATAATTGATATAAAAATGGCAGATTTAAAAGCAAAAAATTACACATTAACTGTTTCTAGAGACATTCAAGAAGCTCTGAGGATTATGAGAAAATTATTGAAAAACAATTCGACCATAATTGAATCAATAAATACAGAGAAAATATTTTATCTTCATGATATTTCCCATAAAAATTTTGTATTCTATATTGGTGAGCCTACTCGTGATAACGAAACAAAAGAAACCATATTCCCAATTACGTATGTTCCTGAAAATCAAGACTCTCTTTCTTACATCACAACACATTGTTCAATTGAAGAAATTGAAGAACATTTTCATGATTGGATTTACTTAATAAAAGAATTTAATAGCATCATTTTCACTGAAGAAGAAGAGTTTATTAAATTCTATGAAGAAGAAATTTTTAACGATTTCGAAATTTTAGATGAAGACGCTAGCATTCATCCTTTTAACAATTTTCAACAAATTATTTTATATAATTTTTTATCCGAAACTTCAATTTATTTAGAGAACAAACATCCGAATAATGGAGAAATCACAACTATATGTTTAGAAACTTTAGAATTAAGAGATAATATACAAAACTTAACCAAAAAAGAATTTTCAAAAAGACTATCAAAAATCTTAGCAAAAATTAAAAAGTTTAGTATTAAAACATTTTTTGAGGTTTCAGACGTAGCAAAAAAAGAGATTTACAAATATTTACTCAAAGAAGGTGTTAATAAACTTCCCGCTTGGATTGATAATATTCATACCTTTTTTATTTCTAATATTTAGAAAATTTCTCTGGTAAATTATTTAAATTTCTTCAATAAAAACATAATCATCAACTTACAGAAATAGAAACACAACACTTTGAATGAGTAAATTATTTATAATTCTTTTTAGCATCTTTTCTTTTACCGTTTTTTCGCAAACAAAAAGCAAAAAAGAAAATTCAATCGATATTCAGGAAAAAAAATGCCTTGACAAAGACGACATATCAAATGCTAATCAATGCAATTGTATCATAACAGCAAAAGAAGGCTGGGATAAAGAATTGAATAAATATTATAATCTTCTTAAAAGCAAACTTAAGAATGAAGATTTTGAAGTTCTAAAAAATTCCCAAAAACAATGGATCTCTTATCGGGATAAAGAATTTCTATTTATATCGAAATATTTTTTCGAAATCAAACAGGGAACAATGTGGTATCGTATTGCCGACGGTAAAAAGAAGGAAATTATAAAATCTCGTGCGCTTGAATTAAAAAACTATTATGAAATGCTGGAATATTAATCAGCCGCTTTATGATAATTATTATTTTATTTTCTGATAATTGCACAAAACTTTTGTTACCTATGATAGATTAAAATCCATCCCTACAATATGTTTCGCTCCTTCGGAACTCTATAAAATTCCGGAGGAATGATTTATTTTGTACCCAGTCCCGATAGCTATCGGGATCAATCCCTTGAAACGCAAAGTAACCCCAATATTGTCATTTCTCTATTTTACTTTTCAATTCTCCTCTTCACAATTTCCAATAGTTCCTCTTTGGTCATAAAAGTGTTTAAAAAATCTTCTAAGTTACCTTCATTTGTAACTTCCCTGAAAAAGACTTCGTGATCTGTACCAAATAAAGTTGGATTTTCGGGATTTGGGTCAGATAAAGCGATGTAATAACTATCTGGAAAACCATAACTCGTAAAAAGCAGTATAAAATCTGGCGAAGGATCATTTGTTACTTTTATAATTTCATTTAAATCTGTTTCATCGTCAGTGAAATCACCATTCCATTCAGCGTAATCTGGTGTTCCTTCTTTAAAAGGTGTAAAAGGAGAAGCTTCCCAAAAAACCTGGCCAAAACCTTCGGTTGTTAATCTGAAATATTTTTGAATGATTTTATCGTAAAGAGCTGCTTTATCTTCTTTAAAAAGCGATTCGTTTTGATTAATAAAATCTCCAATTCCGTAAATTGGTTCTTCTTCTTCAGCGGTTGCCCAAGGTGTATCTGTTGGTCGTTGATACAAAACGGTATCAAAAGTTATGGATTGTAAATCTTCCTGAAGCGAATTGCCTTTTACATTGTCTATATTTCCACCTAATTTTTTAATTTGTTCCAGAATTTCCTTTTTCATCTTTTTGTTCAATTAAATGACATTATTTAAAAATAAGAATTTTCGGTTTATTAAAATATATTTTTAAACAAAAAAATGTTCTTGTTCTTATAATTGCATTCAATCAACATCCAAATAAGGATCTAAAGCTTCGGCTAATTTATTGAGCCAATAAAAATTATCTTCAATATTTTTTACTTCAGATTCTACCGTTTCGCATCCTCGCATTACACATAAAGAAAGAAGATGATTTACTTGTCGTATTAGCTTTGCCATATCTTTGGGATCTATCACATCAATAAAAAAAACTTTTAGTCTCGTTTCAATTTCTTTCGGGAGATGATTTTTGTTCATAATTTTTAAAGTTTCAAAAAGCAAAAATCCTCAAAACTTATTTTCATTTGAACCCATATATGTGTTCAACTCTAATTATTATTTTCATATATAAAATCAAATTTTGGCTAAAGCCTTTCTTTAAAACGTAAAAACACATCCAGCTAAAGCAGGAGGCTATTCATTTACTTCATCATTTCTAATCGCTAAGATGGATTAAAATCCATCCCTACAATATGTTTCGTTCCTCCGGAACTCTTTATAAAATTCCGGAGGAATGATTTATTTTGTAGCTAGGGATTTCAATCCCTTGGAGCGCAAAGTAACCACTAGAAGCTCGATAAGGATTGAAATCTCGTTACAGAGTTACTTGCGAGGATTTCTCCCTTCGCTCGAAATGACAAATTAGACGAAAATATTATTATGAAAATGATTGCCCTAGCCCCGATAGTCCCGAGGCTTCGGAAGAAAATCCTTTTGTATCCGCGGCGGCGGACACAAAAGATTGTACGGATAGCGGGATTAGCTCCTGAAAAACACCACAGAAGACTATATTACAATGTTTTACGATTAAAAAAGCACAAAAAAAACCTTTGTCAAAGTTTTAAACTTTGACAAAGGTCTCTCGTATAGTTTGGGATTTGGAATTTAAATTATTGCAATTTATTTAGTCAATAACTCAATTACCTTATCAACATTCACTTCGCTATAATCATTGATATAAAAACTACATGGCGGAAGTTGTTCTTTTGTATTCGTACTCAAAACACCTACAACTTTCATTCCTGCATTTAAGCCTGCCGTAACGCCCGAGAATGAATCTTCGAAAACAATACAATCAGACGGAGAAACGCCAACGCGTTTGGCAGATTCCAGATACACTTCGGGATTGGGTTTATGAAATTTTACGTCTTCGCTTGACATTATAGAATCCATTTTATCTTTGAATTTTAGTGCGCCCATAATCAAATCAAGATTGGCGCGCGGTGCAGATGTTGCCACAGCCGTTTTGAATCCACGGGATTTCAGTTCGCTTAAAAACTCCAAATAATGCGGAATGGTTTCGACCTTGTCTTTATAAATTTCACGAAACATTCCTTCTTTTTCATCTTCGAGTTTTACGAGTTCTTCTCCCGCAATTGGGCGCTTGAAGAAATGCGTCATAATATATCCATTATGTTTTCCGTACATATGTTCTTCAAATTCCTGCTCTGAGTGAGAAATTTGATATTTATCGAAAAATGCCTCGAAAGCTTTTGCATGATGCGGATTGGTGTGACAAATCACGCCATCCATATCAAAAATTACACATTGCTGCTTCATTGTATTTTATTTTTTTAACGGTTGCAAGATAAGGTAATAAAGGGTTATTTCACAGAGATTCGCGAAGGTTTCTCGCAGAGATTCACTGAGTTTTTTTTAATCTCGCAATCCCGATAGCTATCGGGATTGCGAGATTAAAACCATCAACTAATCCAAATCTTCTTTTTAAACAAATTAGCTGTATGACGTAAATGCTGATTGCATGCGATAAGAATAATTAAAACTACCAAGCCATACCCAACGATGGTATAAATTTCCATATCGGCCAATAAAGTCGATTGTTTGGCGACGGTGCTAAAAACTTTTTTGAGCGCTAATGTATTCGATTCGTCAAGCGAATATCCTTTTGCAGCGAAACTCTGTGCTGTTCTGGTGATTGTTTCCTGAGCTTGCGGATTATCTCCGGTTACAAACTGACTTAACTTTAAAAAGTGTTTTTTATTCAGGAATACCATCGCATTCTGCATCACGCAAAACCCAATTGTGCTTCCCCAGAAACGTCCGGAAACACCAACAATTCCCGAAGAAACCGCCATTTTTGCAGGAACCGATGATGTAGTAAACAAAATCAGGGGAACGAATAAAAATCCAACACCAATGCCTTGCAAAACATACGGAATGATAATATCTGATAAAGCGACATCTGGCACAAAAAGAAACGTAAACCAAAAGTGAAATAACGCAATTAGCGAAAATCCAATGATAAAAATAACTTTAGTCGAAACAGATTTCATTAGGAAAAAAGCAGCCAGAATTAGTCCAATTACGTTTCCTAATCCGTTTATGTATTGCACGCCGGCAACTCGGGATGGATCCCAATTCCAGATCGAATACATCGCCGAATGACAAAGACTCAGTGTTGCTCTGCTGATATAAAACAGGAAGAATAGTAAAAAACCAATTCGCAGATTGGCGTATTTAAAAACTTCAAAATTAAAGGTAGGTCTTTTTACCAGAAGTTCTTTAAAGATGAATAATCCTCCTGTAATAAGCGCAATCATCAATATTAAAACCATATGAGCAGACTCAAACCAGTATTTTTTCTCGGCATAAACAAAAAAGTACGCACCGCCGAGAATTGCCGTTAGCACCAAAATATAACTGATCCAGTCGATTTGATACAACGGAATTTTCTTTGTGATTCTATGTCCACGAAAAGTAACCAGAATCAAGAAGACATTCAGAACCTGAAGTCCGCCCGAAACATACAGCATGTATTTCCAATCGTAATGATCCAAAAACCAAACGGCGATATTCATAATAAACGGCGTTGACAATAATAACGATCCGTAATAAAAGGAGAAACCAATTATGATGGCGTTTTTAGAATTGAATTGTTCGATCAATAATTGTCTGATCGTAATTACCGGAAGCGCCATTAAAATTCCCTCAGCAACACGCAGCAATAAAAAGACATAAAAATTCGTAATATAGGCCGATGAAATTATCGTAATCCCGATAACGGAATACACCGCCATGAGATAATTTTTGGCAGGAAAAAAACTCGAAAATCTACTTTCGATCAAAATCGTTGCCAGCAAAGTTCCGTATGTAACGCACATAGCAAACTGCAAATCCTCAGGCTCAATGTCCAGAAAACTTGCCGCGTAAGTTACGTTTGACGTATAAACGCCCAATAAAATCATGGAATGCAAGAGACAGACAAACAAAATAATAATGATTGCCCATTTTGGCACCCAGGATTTAAAAATACTTTTATCTTCCATTTTAGTGGTGTTCTGCAATAACCGTGATGTTCATTCCGGCTCTTAAAAAGTCGGCTTGTTTGTTGGTTTCTTTCAACTGAATACGAACAGGAATTCTTTGTTCTATCTTCACAAAGTTCCCTGTTGCATTATCCGGAGGCAATAACGAAAATCGCGCACCACTTGCAGGAGACAATGAAGTAATGATTCCTGTAAATTCTTTACCACTCAAAGCATCAGCCTGAATGCGAACTTCCTGACCAACGGTTAAATATTGTAATTGCGTTTCCTTAAAATTCGCCGTAATCCATTTTTCTTTGCTTACAATAGAAACTAATGATTGTCCTTCCTTAACCATTTGCCCTGGTTGCAAAGTTCTCTTGCCCACCCAACCGTCATAAGGTGCGGTTATTATGGTGTACGAAAGAAACAATGCAGCGTTATCTGCCACAGCTTGTTTCGACGCAATATTGGTTTGCATCGTAGGAACATTTGCCTGCGCCTGAGACGTACTTAAATTGGATGACTGAATTCTGTCTCGCATTTCCTGAAAATGCGCTTGCGCCGATTCATAATCCGCTCGTACTTTCTCTAATTGTTGCGATGTTGCGGCTTCATCTTTTACCAAAGCCTGATAACGTTCGTATTCTAATTTAGTTTTCCAAAGATTGGTTTTGGCTGCAGCCAATTGCGATTCGCCAATTGTGGTTGTACTCGCTGTTGTTGCTACATTTCTTTCGGCAACAACGCTGCTTTGTTTTGCACTTTGAACATCGGCCAGCGCCACATTCAATTTTGATTTGTATTCTCGATTGTCAATCACCACCAAAGTATCGCCTTTATGCACAAACTGATTTTCATCAAAACGAACTTCCTGTACATATCCCGTAATTCTGGACATTATTGGCGTTACATATTGCTCAACCTGCGCGTCATTGGTTTCTTCATGATTGCTATTGAACACATAAAACCAAATCCCTAAAATGATTCCGCTTGCTACTAATATGCAAGCAATAACTGTTATTAATACATGAAACGTTCTGTTTCTTTTAGTTTCATTTTTTATCTTAACCATAAACTCTATATCTTTTTCTATTATCTTGATTCTATTCCCTTGATTCTAACTTCTTTTTTCTTGCCTCTATTCTCTTTCTTCTTAAACTAAATCTCGCTCGGCATTATTCCGGCCGTATGAAGCAATTCATAATGTTTAAGAATCGCGTCCAATCGGGTCGAAATCTTATTGTATTTTGCCTGTAATAAAGCGTTATCGGCATCCACCATTTCGGTTATCAAAACCAATTGGTTTAAGTATTTTAATTTTACAATTCGGTAATTTTCATTGGCCAAATCCAAAGCTTTATCTACAACCACAAATTTTTCAAGGATTTCCTGATATTGGGTATGTTCTTTAAACAGTTTATCCTGAATTTCATCTTTTATAATTTCAGACTGCATTTTTTGCCATTCGATTTGCGTCGTGGCTTGTTCTACTTTGGTCTTGTTTTTATACAAAGCCGAAATATCAAAATGGGCTTCGATACCAATTTGCCCTAAAGTGTACAAGTACGGATTTGGTGGAAAAAATTTGTAGTTGGGATAATAAAATCCATAGTTGCCAAAGAAATTTACCGTAGGCAGATAATTTCCTTTCACCAATTTCAGTTCTGTTTTTTTGATGTTTAATTCCTGGCTTGCGATTCGCATTTCTTCGTTCTGAAAAGCTTTTTCCAAATAAAAATCATACGGATCCAAGCCATTCATTTTATCCATATTGGCAGTTGTATCAATCGCCACATCTTCGTTTTCAGGAAGCTGAATCAAAGTCTTTAAATCATGCAAGGCGATTTTTATATTTTTTGAATTGGTCAGCGAATTCAATTCACGGTCCGAAAGCTGCAATTCGGCTCTCAGCACTTCATTTTTTGTAACGGTTCCGTGTTTTTGCAAGGATTGAACTTCTTTTAATCGGCTTTTTTCTTCTTTGATGTTTTCTTCAAAAATCTTCTGAAGTTCCATCATTTTATAAATCGCCAGATAATTGGCTACCACTTCAAGCTCGATATCATTTTCGGTCTTTTCGGTTTTTATTTTGGCAATTTCGTTTTCCTGACTGGCAATTTTAATAGCGTTATTAATCTTGTTTCCGGCATAAATTGGCATTTTAAAAGTGGAATTTACCTGATAAATCTCCGGAATTGCTTTGGTTACTTCTTTACCGTTTAGGAAACCATTTCCTTTGAATTCCGTAATATTGGTAATTCTGGAATATTCGCCGTTTAATTCGATATCCGGCAAACGGAGTTCTTTTCTTTCTTTGATGTTTTGCTCAGAGAGCGTAGTCTCTAACTGAGATCTAAGGATTTTTTTATTGTTTTCTTTAGCCAGTTTCACTGCTTCACTTAACGAAACCGAATGAATTTCCTGTGCTTGTACATTACTGAATGTTAATACGATTATAAATATCAACACGATTTTGAGAAAACAGTCTTCTGTAGAATTTGTTGTTTTAAGGAACATGAATATTTTAAGATTTTAATACTGCAAAGTTCCCACATTTTTTTGTTGACTGATAATTATAAAAAGTCAATAACATATTCATTTCGGACATATGTTAAAATTTGATTTTCCGAAAACGTTATATTAAAACACTGATAAACAATTAATTAAAAAAAACAATGCTTGGTTTTTAAATTTCACGCAGATTTAAAGGATTGAGGCTAATTTACGGAGGTCATTTTATTTCTTAGGAGACTTAGTAAAGCTGTAGAAAGACATTCTTAAATAAATCTGCGCTGATCTGCAAAAATCTGTCAAATCTGCGTGAAATAAAAAAATTTACTTCCCTTCTAAAATCTCTTCCCTATTTAAGTAGTCAGAAGGTCTTTGTCCGAGGAATTTAAAGAATGTATTACTAAATGTCGGAACGCTATTATATCCAACTTCAAGCGCTACCTCTTTTACCGAAAGTTTTCTTTCTAATAAAAGCTCAATTGCTTTCAAAATTCTTCGAATAGTATAATATTGAATGAATGACATATTAAGATCTTTTTGAAATAAGCGATACAAAGAACGTTCGCTGTAACCAAATTCATGTGCAACTTCTGAGAACAAAATCGTTTCTCCCAAATTATTCTCAACATGGCGCAAGATTTTGCTCAAACGCGGATCTTTTGGCTGCGGTAATTCTAAAGGTAAATTAGTAAGGCATATTTGAGGTAATATTGCTTTGATCGCTTTGGCAATGGCAAAATTCGGAGAGCCTTTTTTAAGATCACCATTCCACCTATTGGTAAATAGCATCATTTGCAACAGTAAATTATTGACCGGATAGATCCCTTCATTTTTATAAAACAAATCCTCGTCTTTATCAACAGGAAAATACAAATTTCGCATCGTCACACTTTCAGATTTTGGTTCAATACTGTGCGAAACACCACTCGGAATCCAAATAAAATGCCTTGCAGGCAAAAAATAAGTTTTAGTTTCTGTAGTTACAAAAACAACATCACCTTCAGCATATAGCAACTGAGCTTTGTTGTGTTTATGCGTAGGCACAAACAATTCACCCATCAAATCATGGTGGCAATAAATGCTTTTTTTATCGGCATCTACTTTTTTGATGTAATATCTATCTAGTTTCTGACCGGAATGTTCCATTGAGATAATAATGACATATAAATATAAGAAGAATAAATAGTTTGGAATATAAAATAGTGTTGATTTAACCGCAAAGTCCGCTAAGATTTTTAAAGTATGCTTTTTAGAAAACATAAAGTTCGCAAAGCTTTGTCTTGATCTGGCTTTGCGAACTTTGTGTTTTCTATGCGTAAAGTAAAATTAAATCTTGGCGTTCTTTGCGGTTAAATCTCAAAAGATATAAAAACAAAAAAGCCTTTCCGTTAAGAAAGGCTTCTTCCAATATTGCGGTCTGGACGGGACTCGAACCCGCGACCCCATGCGTGACAGGCATGTATTCTAACCAACTGAACTACCAAACCAACTGCGTTATTGTGAGTGCAAAAATACAACAGAAGTTGGATTCTACAAGGGTTTTTACGAATAAAAATTAAATTATTTTTAATGAACTGATTATAAATAAATTCCAATCCTCTAAAATCCAAATTCCTATTGAATATCTACGGATTTCTCAAGGTTCAGAACCTATACAAAGGTTTTTTCGTACAAAAATAAATGTCTGCTTTCTAAATATAGTCAATGATTTCAACCATTGAAATGCAACTTATTTAATAGAGATCATCTCTCAAAATTATAACTTTGGGCTAATAACTAAAAAACTTATCGCTCTTTTAAGTTAGATTACATTTGAAAAAAGAAATCTTTCTAAAAAACGTTTGAATTAGCTCGAAATATGGGATTATTTTCTAAATACATATTATATAAACTAACAGAATATTTCTTTAATATTAGAACAATAAAATAATTGACCTCATAAAATTACCCGAAGAACATGAAAAAGCAAATGAGTCTGGATTCAATACAATTTTCATAAAAGAGATTAATTCCCTTTTCAAAATAGGATTAATTACACCTAAACTAGACAGAGTAAAAGCAAGCTAAATAGACGTTACAATCAAATAAAAAGGGCTAAATAATTTGAATTATATAGTGGTATTCAAAAAAGGGTTTAACCCATCTGAAGAATTTTAAGATCTTTGAAAATATAAAGAAAAAAAATCATTGATAAACTAACTAAACGGCATGAAAAATGAAATCATTAAGAATTTAAGACTTTTAACGACAATCTAAGCATTGAGAACTTATCGATTTTATGAGACCTAAAAATAAATCACAGAAAGCATAATTAAATTTATTTGGGCGTTTCCCTCCGGGCCGGGCTTCCGCTAAATCTTTTGCGAGAGA
>Ga0247817_10001534_pt1 | contig 12039 bp, 10 predicted proteins | sample UWRJL212509R1_FD_178010 | JGI IMG/M metagenome (GOLD analysis project Ga0247817, IMG submission 178010) | Plant litter microbial communities from Arlington Agricultural Research Station in Wisconsin, United States - UWRJ-L212-509R-1 | ecosystem: Environmental > Terrestrial > Plant litter >... | reverse complement strand
ACCTGTTCACCAGCGGTAACAGTAATAATATCTGCGTCGTGCAAAATTTGGCCATGTGATTCAAGAGCACCGTCGAGATGTTCTTGCACGTCGACGCCTAATGCAATCACGAGCTCTACGTTAAAGTCACCTTGGCTAAACTGCAGGTCGTCACCAGTAATAGTTGTTTTGTACGGTGTAATAAAGATCTTGACGCTGTCGCCTTCAATCTTGTAACGAAGGTGATCAGCTTTTTCTTTATCAAGGGCGATAATAAAATCACGAAGACTGTCAGTCGTCGAATCGAATGTATCTTGTGGCTTGAGGAATTCGATTGCCGGCGGCACTTCCCCACTAAAGACGGCGGTCGGGTGCTTTTCAAGCTTATCAAACAGAAGAGTTAACCCTAGTGCGGCCGACAATGCATCAACAGATGGACTATTGGAAACAGTCACGAGAATATTCGTCGCTGCTTTAATCTTCTCGACAATCTGTTGTTTTGCTTTTATGTCGTCCATAGTAGTGTTTTTCTTTTTTGTTTGACGTTAACCGTACGTTTATGCGATTACTATACCATAAGGGTTTTGGGGTCGTCAACAAATGGAGGTCAACACTTTACAAATAGTCTGTTTTCCTCTATAATCACCTCCTGAATAGACTATAAAAAGATTAGTAGCAACTACTAACGTTTAAGAGACAAGGAAATCATAGTGCCAATTATCAAATCCGCTATCAAGCGAGCAAAACAAACTATCAAGCGTAACGAACGTAACGTTGGTATCAAGCGTGACATCAAAGAAGCTGTCAAAGCTTTCACCGCTAACCCTAGCGCCGCTACCCTTTCAAAGGCACAAAGCGAAATCGACACAGCCGTAAAGAAGAACCTTCTGAACAAAAACACTGCGTCACGTCGTAAAGCTGTTCTTTCAAAAGCCGCGAAAGCTGCCGGTGTAAAGCTTGGTAAAGCAACTGCTGCGAAAGCTACTGCAAAACCAGCTGCAACTAAAACAGCCGCTGCAAAGAAGCCAGCTGCTGCGAAAAAAGCCCCAGCTAAGACTGCTGCTAAAAAACCTGCTGCTAAAAAACCTGCTGCTAAAAAATAGTTTTTCGTCTTTTAAAAAATCCCCGACTTTTGCCGGGGATTTTTTTGTTATTCAAGTGCTGCTACTTCTATATTTTCAACGATAGTGTCAACCTCACCACGAAGCAGTCCTTCCGGATTCGTTTCAAGTTTCCAATGTACCTGCGTTATCGCTTCAATCTCAACCGATCGATCCATTCTGCGTCCCAACCTGACAATCTTTTGCTCCTCGGCAGCAATATCGGCAGTGATCTTTTCAAGGACATCAGTGGCTTTCCAAATTACATCTACTCTATTCGTAAATACAACCCGGTCATCATCCGTACCAGTAAAAGCATGTAGTGCAAGCTTCCAGTTGTCCTCGGCATTCTCAGATGAGTCTATGATCTTTCGTAGCAGCATGCGCTCTGGCGTATAGGCTGTTTCATTTTTTTGCTCAATACCGTATCGCATACGGAAACCACGCGATAATTCTTCCGTCAGTGCCTCATTAATCCATCTTGAGCTAATGGCACTTTCGTTTGCTTCGAACGAAGTACATAAAAACGCATGAACAAATTCGTGTGTGAGTACACGCGAAAAGCTATCGATAAGCTTATTAACCCGAGTGTCGTGCGTAAAAAGACCCTCGCCCTGCTGCAGCACAACTTCTGGCACACCTATAGGCGCATACCCAATTCTTTCTTTAAGTAGCGTATCGAATACATCACCGACAACAAGCTTTATGTCTGCGATGTTTTTTTGCGGTTTCGATATAATACCGTCTTCATAGAATTCATTCGCTACCTCAATAAAAAGTTCTTTGTGCCATTCGAATGCTCGGTCTACCTTTTCACTCGTTTGTTGTTGTTCAATATTAAAATTATGCCACTGCAATACGTTCAATAACTCGTCATCAGATGCTGTTTTTACGAGCCACTCACCCCAAGACTGGGCACCGCCCTGCTTTTGAGCGCGCTCGGCCATCATCCCTACCATATACGTTGGAAGGTTAAGCGTACAGTAGTCTTGCAAAAGAGTGTTCATGCCCGTGTCATTCCCCACCAAAGACCAGATTTTTGCACGAGAGTCGTCCAAGTCATACTTCTGCGACAGGACCTGTGAACTCACTTTTCGAGGCTGAATATACTGCTCTGTCTCATCGCCTAATTCACTCATTCGAAGCACATATGCCGCCTGTCTATTACTGGCGCGTACTGCGGTATGTCCGAGAGTACGCTCGGGACTATGAAGACCAAATATGTTTTCGAGCATTTCTAATCGAGGATCAGAAATAGCTTCAACGGGATGGGGATTATTTTCCATGATACTCACGCAGGTTAAGAATAAAGCATACTATACTATGAAAAATAATAAAAGTCTATAGTCTAACCCCTGATAGAAAGCAATGTTCGCTCAATAAGTAGCCACGGCTCACCTTTTGAACGTTTCATATCCGCATCGGTCTGCGCAAACACCGACAAGATATGCGCCGATCCACGTACACCCAGCCTATTACTGTGACGAGAAAGTTTCCCTGCAACATACGGATGAATCCCAAATTCTTTCGCCGGATTATCGGTCGGACCAGCAGAAGCAACGGCCGCAAGCTGAAAGGCCTGTGATGAAAGTAGTGCAAATAATTTATAGGGATCCTCAACAAGTTCAAGTGTTCGAATCATATTGTGAATAGATTCACGACGGCCCTCCAGCGCTAGCTCAAATAACTGAAAAACGTTCTCGGAAGGACTTGCCTCGATCACCTCATTGATAGATTCGATACTCACCTTCTCTAAAAGCGAAATCTTTTCTAATGCATGTGCCAGCTGCCACTGATCGAGTCCAACGCGTTCCACAATATGGTGCACTAGTTTTTTATCCAATGACAACCCTTTAGCTTCTGCTTGTTTCAAAGTCCACGTTTCGGCTACTATACCGTCACGCTCACCCCATACAGGAAACTCTTTCAGCACTACACGCTTCTTTACTTCCTTGTACCCGGTCGTGCGCTTGTCGGGCTTTCCATCAATCAAAATAACATCAATATCATCAGAAATTCGATCAATCCACTCTGGTAACTTTTCCCACACAGCACCGTTTTGTGAGAGGTCCCGAATAATAACTAATCGCTTCTGCGCAAATAATGTTCCGCCCATTAAAAGATCGGGAATGTTCTTTAGCTCCAGAGTAGTTCCATCTATTCGCTCGGCGGCGCCATCGAATTTAGCAACAAGCGCCGAAACAGCTTGCTGAATATCAAATGTGTTCTCTCCGGTTAACCACGTAATCATTATCTTTAGTATAGACGATATCTAAAGTGTCTGACAGTGCGGACAGATATGCGTTCCCCTACCAGCCACTCGTAGCTTCTCGATTGTCGTTCCGCACCTAGGACACGGCAGGCCCTCACGCCTGAAGACACGTGCAAAATCCATATAACTCCCCCGTTTACCTTCGGCGTTTACATAGTTACGGTTCGATGAACCACCTTTTTCAATTGATAAGTTCATGACTTCACGTAGGTCGGTATACAGGTCCCTAAACTCTGCTACCGTAATTGTTTCAACCAATCGTTTTGGATGTATCTTCGCACCCCATAACGACTCATCGGCATATATATTTCCGACACCCGCAACAACCGACTGATCTAAAATAGCGGCTTTGATATTTGTCTTTTTACGCCTGGTGAATCGATCCGCAAATTGGTCGGCTGTAAAATCAAGTTCGAGTGGTTCTGGACCCACCTTTTGCATAAATGGTAGATTCACTATTTCTGCCGTCGGCATCAAACGCACCCAGCCAAACTTTCGCTGGTCGTTAAAGAATAACCGTGAACCGTCTTCGAAAGTAATTGTCACCCGTGTTGATTTATCAGGAAGCGCATTAACCAGGCTATCATTTGGATGACCGGCTCCAAAACGCGCATTCTTACTAACAAAAACAAGCTGTCCTGTCATTTTCAAATGCACGACAAGTGAATATTCCGTCGACAAATCAATTATCAGCACTTTTGCACGACGACGAATATCGGTCACCTTCGAACCTTCTAAAAAATGACGAACATCCTCAATGGTGTTCGGAAAACTTTTTGGTGTGTCATTCGATGCACCCGTAATAACCTTACTAATAATAAGTTCAGAGAGTCCTCGACGGACCGTTTCAACTTCGGGGAGTTCAGGCACGAGGTGCGCTCCTTTACGTATTCGTTAGAATTTACAGATCGATTTTTTTGATCAGTTTTTCTGCATCAGGAATCTGTTTTGTGAACAAGTTAGTTAATTGAGTAACGCTTGCGTTCAGAGAACCTTTTGAGCCATTGCACGTTGAAGTCCAAAGATCTTTTACCACGGTTGATCCATCATAGATAGTGAATCGGTAAACACTTCCAGTTGCACAGACACCGCTTGTATCATTTTTTTCATCAGTAAGTTGCTTGCCTTTTGTGAAGTCAGCTTTATCAAGTGCATGTACAAATTCATTGTAGGCAGCAACGCTGTTACCTAGTGAAATCTGATCAACCATCGTATCAAGGTAGCCAGTATACGTTACGAGATGGCGATTGTTTGGCGCAACGTCGATTTTATAAGAACGGAATGCTTCATCGGCCACAATTGGTCCACGTACCGTCATGGTAACGCTATGGTTTGCACTTGTGTTCAGTAATGCGTCACGGCTTACATCCACTTGTGTTGTGTTATCTGAAGATGATCCGGAAAAGAAGACAACACGTGCAAGAGAGACAAGCGATGCGATAGCAATAATGATAATAACGACGACGAGGACGACGGGAATGATGCGAGATGTTCTGTAATTAGCCATAGTTTTACCTTAGTAGCTTTACGCTGACTTGTCAAACCCCGTGCTGCCGAATCCACCTAATCCACGGCTTGTTTCAGATAGATCTTCTGCTAGTTTCCAAGATACTTTTTCGAATTTTGTGACCAACATCTGAGCAACGCGCATGTCGGGTTCAATCGTAAAATTTTCATTACTGAGATTAATCATCAGAACACTTAATTCTCCCCTATAATCTGCGTCAATTGTTCCCACTCCGTTTACCATAGTGATTCCGTGCTTAATACTCATACCACTACGTGCACGGATCTGCATTTCGTAGCCTTCGGGAATTTCAAATGCCAAACCGGTTGGTACCATAAACCGTTCAAGTGGGCCGACGACTATTGGTGCGTCGATGCAGGCATGAATATCCATTGCAGCCGCTTGGTCTGTTTGGTATTCGGGCAGTGTTGCGCCGTCGCGGAGTTTTTTAACTTTTACTTCCATGTTGAGTCCTCTACTTATTTTCTTCTAATATCGCCTTGATCGCAGTGATTGATTCAGTAATATTCAAATACGTAAATGTCTTAATTCCTTGCGCTTCGGCTGCGGCAGTGAATGCTGGAATATCATCAATAAATAAACATTCTTCTGGTTCAACTGCTAGTTTTTCAACGGTCATCGTATAAATTTCTGGCGCTGGTTTGTCCCAGCCCACTTCACCTGAAGCAACAATAACGTCGAATAATTCATCAAGCTCGCCAGGATTAAATCGTTGATCAAGCGAATAACGACTTGGAACATTCGTCAGCATAGCAAGTTTGAACTCACCTTTTAACTCTTTTATGAGTTCCATCGTTTGGTCGATTTTTGTGCCGCGCATAATATCGAGGACAACACCGAAGCAATCGAAAATAACTGCTTTAATAGCCATGATTTACAGTTCTCCCCAGTTTTTCCCGCTACTGACATCGACGCGGAGTGAGATACCTAGTTCAGGTGCAATCTCTTCCATAGTCGTCTTTAGTATCTTGGCGACTTCGTCGGCATTTTCAGCCGGACATTCAATCAGGATCGAGTCATGTATCTGCAGCACTTGATCACCTAAATCACCCAGCTTTTCATCGACACGAATCATCGCCAGCTTCATAAGGTCAGCCTCAGTACCTTGAATCGGCATATTCGCCGCAGCGCGTTCAGCACCGGCTCGTACCATAAAGTTGCTACTAGTAATATCTGGTGTTGGGCGTCGACGTCCATAGAATGTCTCAACGTAACCCTCTGTACGAGCTTTTGTGAGCGTATCGTCAATGTACTTACGAATTGGTGCACGGAGCGTGAAATAGCGATCAATAAAATCCTTAGCCTGTCCAAATGACATTCCCGTTTGCGCAGCTAATCCGTGCGGACTCATGCCGTACAACACACCGAAATTAATCACTTTCGCGTCGCGTCGTTGACTCTTCGTCACATCATCCATAGGAATGCCGTAAACTTCACTGGCCGTTTTTGTGTGAATATCAACATCACCGTTGAAGTCATTGATCAGACTTTTGTCGGCAGCCAGTATGGCCGCAAGTCGAAGCTCGAATTGTGAATAGTCGGCGCTGACCAAAACCTTATCACCATCAGCAGTAAATGCCTCACGAATTTTGCGTCCCAATTCGGTCCGAATTGGAATGTTCTGCAGGTTTGGATTCGTACTACTCAGCCGTCCTGTTGCCGCAACATCCTGATTGAATGTGGTGTGAATTCGGTTGTGTTCGTCGGCAAGTTTTGGAAGCGAATCTGTGTACGTATTCTTGAGTTTTGCAAGTTCACGCGTCTGCTCGATCAGTTCAATAATTGGGTGAAGCCCTCGAAGTTTATCAAGCTCTTTCTGACCAGTACTATAACCCGTCTTGCCTTTTTTTATCCCTGTTGTTGGCAATTGTAACTTAGTAAATAACACTTCCGAAAGCTGGGTTGGGCTACCAATATTAAACTCGTTGCCCACCATTGTATACATTTCTTGTTCAAGCTTTTTATGTTCAGCGCCCAGATCTTCACTCATCTTGTTAAGGACCGCAGGGTCAATCAAAACACCCTTATGCTCCATACGGAAAAGTGTGTAGGTTAACGGGAAATCAAGGTCATAGGCGATGTGCGCAATGTCCTCTTCTTCATCGAAAAAAGCGACTTGTGCATCAAACACTACCCAAAGTCCTGCCAATAATTGTACAGCCTCTAACTCACCCTCCCCTGCTCGTCCCACAAGTGCCAAAGCTGATCGATCACGCTGCAAAGGATCGATTAAGAAGGCGCCCTGACGAATATCGTGCACATCAGAAAATCTCGGGAAGACATTAAGTGCTGCGAGTTTATGATAAATGTCTTTAATGTCGTAGCTGACAACGGTTGTCATTTCAAGTGCCGTCCAAATACTTGAACTGACACTCTTTACCGCTTGTGAGGCGACCGTCTTCTTGTCGGTTGAAATCCAGAGCGTATCGTCAATCACGTCAATAAGCACAGGGCCATCAATCGACAACATCTCTGGCCAATCGACCACTTCAAGGCCAACAATTTCCGTCTTTTCTTCCTCTTCGACATCAACGACAATATCACCAAGCTTCATGTGCTTCGGTAAGCGTGCAACCAGCGAGTTGAACTGATATTTGTGTAGTACTTCAAGTATTTTATCGACACGAGTTCGCTCGATACTAGCCTCATCCCAGTCGATATCAATCGGCGCATCACAGAAGATCCGTGCCAATTTCTGGCTCATATATGCAGATTCTTTACCTTCAACAATATTCTTTTGTTGTGCGCCCTTTAGCTCATCGGTGTGAGCATAAATGCCATCGAGGTCACCATATGCATTCAATAATGTCTCTGCTGCCTTTGGTCCAATTTTTGGCACACCAGGAATGTTATCGCTACTATCCCCTACCAACGCTTTGTAATCGACAAACTGATTTACTTTGACGCCGTATTTTTTCTCGAAAGCTTCATCGTCGTAGCGTACAAGGTCAGTGCTACCGGTTCGCGTAATGTAGACACCAGTATTTTCATCAATGAGCTGCAGCATGTCGTAGTCACCTGTAATGATGCAGGCTTCAATACCGGCTTCTTTCGCCTGTGCCGCAAATGTTCCCATAATGTCATCCGCTTCGTATTGGTCTAATTCATAAAGGGGCCAGTTGAAGGCATCGAGTACTTCACGAAGAATTGGAAGTTGCGCATAAAAGTCGTCTTGAGGTTTTGTGCGGCCCGCTTTGTAGCCCTCGAAAATCTCGGTGCGCTTTGCAATACTTGTTCCCTTGATATCCCAGGCAACTGCCACGTAATCAGGTTCAAGTTTTTTGATAAGTTCAATCGCAATTGAGGTAAATCCAAAGACTCCACCTGTTGGCGTCCCGTCCGGAAGCGCCAGTCCAGGCATCGCATAATACCCACGATAAAATACGGATTTTCCATCAATAACAGCCAGCCGTTTCATACCTTTAGTATAGCAGTTATTAGACGTAAATTTGGCATTCTCTTCCCTGTTACTAGAAATTGCGTCGTCTTCGGCGTCGTTTTATCTCGATTCGTTCTGAAGCGCTTGTCCCACCCCACACGCCAGTGTCCTGGTTCGTTTCAAGTGCATAGGTGAGACACTGCTCTAAAGCAGCACAACCTAAACATACCGCCTTCGCCTTCGCAATTTGATCCCTATCGGCTGCTGTTTTTTCACCATGAGGAAAAAAGAGATCAGGGTCTCTTTGTCGACATTTTGCGCTATCTCTCCAATTGCCTTCCATTACTCTTATCATAGTGACGTCCTGAAGGCGACGCAACCATAAGCAATCTGTTACAATGACTCTATGAGCCATCACGAAAATCTGAAAATTCTCGCCTTTGTCGGTTTGACCGGCTCGGGCAAATCAACTGCCGTCGAACACTTTACCAAAAAAGGATATCCAAAGGTGTATTTTGGAGGCGTTATCTACGACGCAATGGCTGAAGCTGGTCTTGAAAAAGGTGAGGAAAACGAAAAAACATTCCGCGTTGAGATTCGCCAAAAAGAAGGTAGCGACTTTGTTGTGAAGCGCATCATCAAGCAGATCCACGATCTTGCAGGCGCTGGGCAGCATCGCATAATTGCCGACGGACTCTACACCTGGGATGAGTACAAAGCACTCAAACATGAATTTCCCGGCGAAACAACCGTCGTTGCGATCACTGCGCCCAAACACACGCGCTACCACTGGCTTGAAAATCGCCAAGATCGTCCACAAACACCACAAATATCTGCTTCTCGCGACCAACGCGAAATTGAAGACTTACAAAAAGGCGGCCCTATTGCAGCAGCCGACTTCTTTGTTATAAACAATGGATCTTTGGATCATTTGCACGATCAGCTTGATGCTGTGGCTCAGTCGTTAGACTTTTAAGAAAAGGTGAGCACTCAAGCGTTCAGTTCCACCACCTTCTTTTTCGGTTTGAAATAAAATTTCTCTACCGTCAGGAAGTGTTGGTCGACTTGCGGCAGCAATCTTAAACTGTGCTTCTGTAAGCCCGGCGCCACGCGTAAAGTATGGCTGACCGTTATCATAAAGCACGCGCATCGTACCTACTCCCGGAACACTTATAGAACCCGGCGAAAGTTTTTGTAGTTCTCGGCGCGCGCCTTCGTCAAAATAACGATTAATTGTAATATTCTTGCGGTACATGTGCTCACTCAAACGACTTTCAATCTCTGTCATTGTTCGAGTATGTGCGGCAAATTCTCGTACTAATTCTTCAATACTGTCTTTTGTAATATCTTCCGGTGCTTTTGTTTTTCGATACTGCACAAGCACATCATTAGGAAATGCTTGGTAGTACCATTCCAGCTCTTCCGCAATAGAACGAAGTGCTTTTTGGGCAGCACCAGGTTTTTCGAGCGTTCGTGAGACCAGAAGATCTTGGCTAGCCTTTGGAATGAGTTCGGCAGTTGTCCTATTTACTGGAGTACCAACATCAATAGTTCCAAACTTCATCTGTTCACGCTCTACTACCTGCACACCATCCATTTGCGGCTGTAAAAGCCTTCCTACAAGTAGATCATTTTGCCGCGCATAATCCCCAACAACAGATGGCTCCACCATTAAGGTCATTTCAACCACATCATAGCGCTTAGGCCCATCCTTAGACTGTTTTTCAAACCAACGCGGAATACCGGCCACCAACTGCTTTTGTCCACGCGGATGCTCAAATACACTTCGCTGGCTAATGAGGCGCTTAGTCGCCGTATCATCACCGTGAATATTTTTATAGAGCTTCTTACGATACGATGTACCCGCCTCTTCGTAAACCAAATCGATCATACCGGCAGTAAAGTCACGGCGCAGCAAATCTTCTTCATCAGGAAGTGGTGTTGTGACAATAATATTTTCTTGGCTCATCTTGAAAGCCTGCAGTACTTTACGACTTACTTTTTGCGCGCGCTCGAGTCGTTTCGGGTGAATACTGTACTTCTCCATAAAATCGAATGATTCCTTTGGATCAAGATAGTCTAAACCTTGTACGGCCGTCATCAAATCAAGCTGGGCAATAAAGTCATCGTTCACCTCAGGGCGAATAAGGGACTTCCAGGTTTTCGGCTTCTTTGCCGTGAAATCTTGGAGTCCACCCGCTTCGACTGCCGCCGCAACAAAGGCAGCACGCGCCAAATGCATAGCAGTTCGCTCACCTCTTCGTTCCCCACGACGCGCTTCAACCAGTCCGCGAGATAATTCTGGGCTAATAGGAAATTCGTCCATCTCTCTGCCTGTAATCGTAATCTTATCCTCATCATTCAATGCCCCAAGGCGCGATAAAGATTCCTCGGCGTTAATAATTGCAGAAGGTGCAACCGAGTGAGGAATGTATTCATTAATATCACTAAATCGGTGATTCAAAGACGCAACACTCAACACCACTCGAGACAAGTTGGTGTGATAAATTTCAGGTGGCGCATGTTGATCACGATGCGCGAATGGCAAGTACTCCATTTGTGGCATTTCAACTTCCTTGCCACGCTTGCGCAGTTCATCATCCATGACAGTCGTTGGATCAACAATGTACGCAATACCTCCAGGGACATCGCGTCCTGCACGGCCGGCCTGCTGCGTTATCTCGGCCTGTGAAAGCTGGTGTCGTACCAACCCCGGAATTCCATCTTCATCAAGTTCTTGACGATTAATCGTACCGTCAGTAATAACCAACGTCACACCTGGAATCGTAATTCCAGACATTCCCGCTGGTGAGGAGACGATGACTAATCGATACCCTTCTGGCACAGGGTCATTAATGTGCGAAAGTTCAAATTCAGTTAATTCACCGTGTAATTTTCGGAAGACAACCTTCTGTGAAGCGAATTGATCTGTCTTATTAATTTCTGCAATCGTCTCTTCGATAATGTGATCGATTTCGCGCTTACCGGAGGTAAAGAGCATCGATTTCTCATGTTCTTTTCCAACTTTTGCGTAAGTCTCCATCAAGTTCAAGCCCGGCGCTTCCTTTATATCAACATTAAACGGACGACCTTCAATATTAATCATTGGCACATAGTTATCTTTATTGAGCGCCGAGAAAGACTTCTGTAGACTTTCAGAGTTGTGTGTCGCACTGGCTGCAATCAGTCGCCAGTCCTCGTGTTTTTGTACAGACATCGCCGCGATACCTGTTGCGATTTCAGTAAATAGGTTCGCTTCGTGAATCTCATCAGAAATAATTGCTACCTTTTTATCGCCAAATTCCGCACTGAGATCCTTTTCCATGCGATTAAAAGTGTTCGGTGTCATCACCAATACTCGATTATCATCATGACGCTCAACTCGTTCACCGTGAATGATACCGACGAGATTCTCGGATTCGTCTGATCCTAGTTGGTCTTTAAACTCTTCACGAATACGCTCACCTAACCCATCGGCGATAATACGACGTGGTACTAAAATAATCGTCTTGTCATATCCTGCCTCGTACAGATATTGCGGAAGTTGTGTACTCTTTCCGCTCCCTGTTGGGCCTCCTAAAATAACCGCTTTGTACGCATCAATATTGGCAAGAATGTCTTGTTTGTGTTTGTAGGCAGGAAGTGATTTATTTCCAAGGTCTGTCTTTTGGAGTTCTTCCGCTTGAGACTGCTTGATCTCGCGAAGCTTCGCAAGCATTCGTGCCTTAGCTTGTTTTGATTGCTCTTGCCGGTAGGCTATCGCATCAATATTCGCTGGCAC
>Ga0247817_10001533_pt1 | contig 12040 bp, 14 predicted proteins | sample UWRJL212509R1_FD_178010 | JGI IMG/M metagenome (GOLD analysis project Ga0247817, IMG submission 178010) | Plant litter microbial communities from Arlington Agricultural Research Station in Wisconsin, United States - UWRJ-L212-509R-1 | ecosystem: Environmental > Terrestrial > Plant litter >... | reverse complement strand
ACCCGCTGCCAAGAAGCCGGCCACAAAGGCTGCCCCTGCAAAGAAGGCACCCGCGGCTGAGGTCGAAGCTCGTCCCCAGGTTCTCAAGATTCACCACCTTCGCCCGGCTGCCGGCGCGAAGAAGGACCGCACTCGTGTGGGCCGTGGTGAGGGTTCAAAGGGTAAGACCGCGGGCCGCGGTACCAAGGGTACGAAGGCTCGTTACCAGATGCGTGTTGGTTTCGAGGGTGGTGGCGTTAACTTCGTCATGCGCTCCCCGAAGCTGCGCGGGTTCAAGAACCCGTTCCGCGTCGAGTACCAGGTCGTCAACCTCGAGAAGCTTGCTGACCTCTACCCCAAGGGTGGAGACGTCACGATCGCTGACCTCGTCGCAAAGGGCGCCGTTCGCAAGAACGAAAAGGTCAAGGTTCTCGGCGATGGTGACATTGCGGTTAAGCTGAACGTCTCAGTCGACAAGGTCTCGGGCTCAGCAGAGCAGAAGATCGTCGCGGCTGGCGGATCAGTAAAGTAGCATCTGGCGCATAACGCGCCGCTTCGCCACTTCGGTGGCAAGCCAGCGAGGTTTCGAGTGGGGCTCCTTGAAAAAGGAGCTCCACTTGTACCACTGGCCAACAAAAACCTGGAGGACTTGTGTTCAGAGCCGTCGCGCGGATTTTCCGCACGCCCGACCTCCGTAGGAAGATCGGTTTCACGCTCGGCATCGTCGCGCTGTTCCGCCTCGGATCGTTCATTCCCGCACCGTTTGTGGACTTCCAGAACGTGCAGCTGTGCCTCTCAGGCAACGCCGGGGCTTCAGGCCTCTACGAGCTTGTCAACCTCTTCAGCGGTGGCGCTCTCCTCCAACTTTCGGTCTTCGCGCTCGGCATCATGCCGTACATCACCGCGTCGATCATCGTGCAGCTTCTGCGCGTCGTTATCCCTCACTTCGACACCCTCTACAAAGAGGGCCAGACCGGCCAGGCGAAGCTGACGCAGTACACGCGTTACCTCACCATCGCCCTCGGTATCCTCCAGTCGACGACACTCATCACCGTCGCCCGCAGCGGCGCGCTGATTCCGAACACCGGCATCGCCGAGTGTGACGCGCTCATCACAAACGAGTCCTGGTACGCGATCATGCTTATGGTCATCACCATGACCGCCGGCACCGGCCTCATCATGTGGATGGGTGAGCTCATCACTGAGCGCGGAATTGGCAACGGCATGTCGCTCCTTATCTTCACGTCGATCTCGGCAACCTTCCCCAGCGCGCTCTGGAGCATCCAGCAGTCGCAGGGCTGGGAGATCTTCTTCCTCGTTCTCGCGGTCGGCCTCATCATCATGGGCGCCGTCGTGTTCGTCGAGCAGTCGCAGCGGCGCATCCCGGTTCAGTACGCGAAGCGTATGGTCGGTCGACGCACCTACGGCGGCAACAACACGTACATCCCGATCAAGGTCAACATGGCTGGCGTTGTGCCGGTTATCTTCGCCTCGTCGTTGCTGTACCTGCCTGCACTCATCGCGCAGTTCAACCAGCCCGCGGCTGGCGAGACTCCCGCAGAGTGGGTCGTCTGGATTCAGAACAACCTCACGAGCGGCGACAACGTGCTCTACATGGTTGTCTACTTCCTCCTCATCGTTGGCTTCACGTACTTCTATGTCGCGATTACCTTCAACCCTGAAGAGGTCGCCGACAACATGAAGAAGTACGGCGGGTTCATCCCCGGCATCCGTGCCGGCCGCCCGACCGCCGAGTACCTCGACTACGTGCTCACTCGAGTCACGCTTCCTGGTTCGCTCTACCTCGGTCTCATCGCTCTTATTCCGCTTATCGCTCTCGCGACTGTCGGCGCCAACCAGAACTTCCCGTTCGGTGGCGCGAGCATCCTCATCATCGTTGGTGTGGGTCTCGAGACCGTCAAGCAGATCGACTCGCAGCTTCAGCAGCGACACTACGAGGGCCTTCTCCGTTGACCCGGCTGCTCATCGTTGGTCCTCCCGGCGCTGGCAAGGGCACTCAGTCAACCCGCATCACCGACGAGTACTCGATTCCAGCGATCGCGACGGGGGATATCTTCCGCGCGAACATCAAGAACGAGACCGAGCTCGGCCTGCAGGTCAAGGCGATCATCGACGCGGGCGACTTCGTTCCCGATTCGCTGACGAACGACCTCATCGCGAGCCGACTGCAGGAGGCCGACGCTCGCGCCGGATTCCTCCTCGACGGGTACCCGCGCACAGTTGACCAGCTGCACTTCCTTGACGGGCTTCTCGCGGAGTCCGGCACGGCGCTCGACGCAGTCGTTCTTCTCGTCGTTGACCAGAATGAACTTGTGTCGCGACTGCTCAAGCGCGCTCACGAGCAGGGTCGCACCGACGACACCGAAGAGACGATCCGTCACCGCCAGGAGCTGTACGCTCGCGAGACCGCACCGCTCATCGCCGTCTACAAGGAGCGCGGTCTCGTCATCGAGATCGACGCCCTCGGAGCGGTCGACGACGTGAGCTCACGCATCGCGGCAGGCCTTGCCGACCGCGGCATCGCGCTTCCGGACGCCGCCGTCAACTAGTTATGCGCCCCGGCATCTACAAAACGCCAGAGGAACTTCGACTGATGGTTGCCCCCGGGCGGCTGACGGGCGAGGCTCTCGAGGCAGTGCGCCGCGCCATCCAACCAGGAATTTCAACGCTCGAATTGGATGCAACGGCCGAGGCCGTGATCCGCGCGGGTGGTGGCGAGCCGAACTTTATGCTCGAACCCGGATACCGTCACACGATTTGCGCGTCGGTGAACGAGGCTGTTGTGCACGGGGTTCCGAACGAGCGACTTCTCGAGGCCGGCGACATTGTGTCGATCGACTGCGGCGCGATTGTCGATGGCTGGAACGGCGACGCAGCGTTTACGGTGGTTGTCGCCGACGAGGCGCGCCCCGAGCTCGTCGCAACAAGACAGCGATTGTCGGATGCCGCGGAGCAGTCTTTGTGGGCCGGCATTGCCGCGCTTGCCACTGCGCGCCACCTCAACGACATTGGTGAAGACATCGAGAATGCGATCGTGGCGGTCGATGACAGCTATGGCATCATCGAGGATTTCACCGGCCACGGTATTGGCCGATCGATGCACGAAGATCCGCCGGTCTTCAACTATCGGGTGCGCGAGAAGGGCCCGAAGGTCAAGCCCGGGCTCGTTGTCGCGATCGAGCCGATGGTCACAGAGGGAACTATCGAGACACACACGCTTGCCGATGACTGGACGATCGTCACCGACGACGGCGGAAGCGCCGCGCACTGGGAGCACACAGTCGCCGTTCACGCCGGCGGCATCTGGGTGCTGACCGCTGCCGACGGTGGAGCCGCTGGGCTCGCGCCGTTCGGGGTAGTGCCGACGCCGATCCCGTAGTCGGTGATCGAGTGAAGTCGAGGTTGGTCTCGGCACGCTCGACCTGGTTTCGACGAGCTCAACCACCGGGGTCTTCGTCGATCGAGCGAAGTCGAGATCACACCGAGCGCAGTCGAGGTTGGTCTCGGCAGGCTCGACCTGGTTTCGACGAGCTCAACCACCGGGGTCTTCGTCGATCGAGCGCAGTCGAGATCAGGCCGAGCGAAGTCGAGGTGAGTCTCGGCAGGCTCGACCTGGTTTCGACGAGCTCAACCACCGGGGTCTTCGTCGATCGAGCGAAGTCGAGATCACACCGAGCGAAGTCGAGGTGAGTCTCGGCAGGCTCGACCTGGTTTCGACGAGCTCAACCACCGGGGTGGGAATTCTTATACACCACGGTTGGCGAAACGCCCGGGAATGACCTAAGCTTGATCTTTGGTGTTTCTAGCCGATTTTGTCGTGCCTAGAAAGCCTTATCCGCACGACCAGCAAACAACTTATAGCGACGAAGAGGCAATGGCCAAAAAAGACGGTGTCATCGAAATCGAGGGTGCAGTAGTCGAAGCGCTGCCCAACGCAATGTTCCGCGTTGAGCTCACTAACGGCCACAAAGTTCTTGCCCACATCTCGGGCAAGATGCGTCAGCACTACATCCGCATCCTTCCTGAGGACCGCGTAATCGTAGAGCTGAGCCCTTACGACCTGACCCGTGGCCGGATCGTCTACCGCTACAAGTAGGCCGCTGGAAAGTAACGGCCTCGGCTAACCGAGGTACGAAGACAGCGATTCACAAGGAAAAAATCATGAAGGTAAACCCCAGCGTTAAGCCCATCTGCGACCACTGCAAGGTGATTCGTCGCAATGGCAACGTCATGGTCATCTGCAAGAGCAACCCGCGCCACAAGCAGCGCCAGGGCTAATACCCCGCCGCTGCGGAGTCTCGGCTTCGCTCGACCTGATCTCGACAAGCTCGATCACCGACTTGTCGAGGTCAACAACTAAAAACACACAGCAGTACCAAGAAACCTCGCGAGAGGCGGACACCCTGGGTTGAAGGCCCCGGCACCGGTACTGTCCACACCTTCACTCACTCACAGGAGAAGCCACAATGGCACGTCTAGCAGGCGTAGACATCCCGCGCGATAAGCGCGTGGAGGTCGCACTGACGTACATCTACGGTGTTGGCCGCACGAGGGCACTCAAGACCCTCGCCGACACTTCGATCAGCGGAGAAATCCGCGTCAAGGATCTGACCGATGACCAGCTCATCGCACTCCGCGACTACATCGAACTCAACTTCAAGGTAGAGGGTGACCTCCGCCGTGAGGTTGCCGCCGACATCCGCCGCAAGGTTGAGATCGGTAGCTACCAGGGAATCCGCCACCGTCGCGGTCTTCCCGTTCACGGCCAGCGCACCAAAACCAACGCTCGTACCCGCAAGGGCCCGAAGCGCACCGTCGCCGGCAAGAAGAAGGCGCGCTAGTCCTCGGACAGCGTTCTTCCGCCAGCATCGATTAAGACACTTCGGAGATAACAAATGGCAGCACCAAAAGCCGCAGCTCGTAAGCCGCGCAAGAAAGAAAAGAAGAACATCGCTTTGGGCCAGGCCCACATCAAGTCGACGTTCAACAACACGATCGTTACGATTACCGACCCCACCGGTGCGGTAATCAGCTGGGCTTCGTCGGGCACCGTCGGCTTCAAGGGTTCGCGTAAGTCGACTCCCTTCGCCGCACAGCTCTCGGCTGAGTCTGCTGCGCGCCAGGCGCAGGAGCACGGCATGAAGAAGGTCGACGTTTTCGTCAAGGGACCGGGTTCAGGCCGCGAGACAGCGATCCGTTCACTTCAGGCCGCTGGCCTCGAGGTCGGTTCGATCAGCGACGTAACACCGCAGGCGCACAACGGTTGCCGCCCGCCCAAGCGTCGCCGCGTCTAACGCTTTTGTTGATTGAGTAGGCCGCCCGCGGCCGCGTCGAAATCTGGTTTCGACACGGTCCTGGCGGGCCTACCCAACCAACGAGCATTTCTTTCCACACATAACTCAACAGAACGTCGGGCCCAGCCACCCGACGCACCTCAGGTGTCATATAGCGGACACCTCGCCGAAAGGAATCACCGTGCTCATTGCACAGCGCCCCACTCTCGCAGAAGAGAACATTTCAGAGTTCCGTTCGCGGTTCGTTATCGAGCCGCTTGAGCCTGGCTTTGGTTACACACTCGGCAACTCGCTTCGCCGCACACTTCTTTCGTCGATCCCCGGTGCTGCAGTCACGAGCATCCGCATCGATGGTGTGCTTCACGAGTTCAGCACCGTTCCCGGTGTTAAGGAAGACGTCACTGAGGTCATCCTGAACATCAAGGGACTCGTTGTCTCGAGCGAGCACGACGAGCCGATCACCGCATACCTGCGCAAGCAGGGTGCAGGCCAGGTCACGGCTGCTGACATCTCCGCACCTGCCGGTGTCGAGATTCACAACCCCGAGCTCGTTATCGCGACGCTCAACGACAAGGCGAAGTTCGAGCTCGAACTGACCATCGAGCGTGGCCGTGGCTACGTTTCGTCGGCTCAGAACCGCAGTGAGTTCAGCGAAGCCGGCCAGATCCCGGTCGACTCGATTTACTCGCCCGTTCTCAAGGTGACCTACCGCGTCGAGGCAACTCGTGCCGGTGAGCGCACCGACTTCGACCGCCTTGTTGTCGACGTTGAGACCAAGCCCGCGATCACGCCCCGCGATGCAATCGCGTCGGCTGGCCGCACCCTTACCGAGCTCTTCGGCCTCGCCCGTGAGCTCAACACCGCCGCTGAGGGCATCGAGATCGGCCCGGCTCCTGTCGACGCCGTTCTTTCGAGCGAACTCAGCATGCCGATCGAAGACCTCGACCTGTCTGTGCGCAGCTACAACTGCCTCAAGCGCGAGGGAATCAACACGGTCAGCGAGCTCGTCGCCCTTTCGGAGACGCAGCTGATGAACATCCGTAACTTCGGACAGAAGTCGGTCGACGAGGTCAAGGACAAGCTCGTCGAGATGGGCCTGAGCCTCAAGGACTCGGTTCCCGGATTCGACGGCGCCCACTTCTACGGTGGATACGACGACGAAGAGCCCAGCCAGGTCTAGTCATCCGACTAATCTGACTTCCAACTAAGAGAGAAAAGAATGCCTACACCAACTAAGGGACCGCGCCTCGGTGGCGGACCGGCGCACGAGCGCCTCATGCTTGCGAACCTCGCAGCTGCCCTGTTCACCCACAAGAGCATCAAGACGACCGAGACGAAGGCCAAGCGCCTGCGTCCCGTCGCCGAGCGGCTCATTACCTTCGCAAAGCAGGGCGACCTGCACGCACGCCGCCGCGTGCTCGCGAAGATCGGTGACAAGGCTGTAGTACACGAACTCTTCACAGAGATCGCCCCCCTCGTCGCGAACCGTGAGGGCGGCTACACCCGCATCACGAAGCTCGGCTTCCGTAAGGGCGACAACGCTTCGATGGTTCAGATCGAGCTCGTTCTCGAGCCCGTGAGCCCGAAGCCGAAGTCGGCCAAGAAGTCGGCAGCAGCGGCTCCGGCCGAGGTCGTCGAGGAGGAGCCCGTTGAGGCTCCCGCCGAGACTCCCGAAGAGACCGTAACGGACTCCGAGGTTGCCGTCGACGAGGCAGCAGCTTCAGACGAAGAAGCAGCCAAGTAGGCTTTTCTCTTTGGTAAGGCCCCGCTCGAAAGAGCGGGGCTTTACTGTTTAACCCATGGATGCAACGCCCCTCAGCTCGCGAATCACAGCCCCTGCGACTCTCGCCGTGCCAGTGAGCGATGGCTGCGAGTGGCGCCCGGCTCAACGAGACGATCTTGACGCGATGATGGATTGCGCACGCGCCATCGACATTGCCGACCACCCGAACTACATGACCCCGCGCGAAGAGGTCGAGGAGGAGTTCGAGCACAGCTATGTCGACCCCGCGACCGATTCGATCGTTGCGATCACGCCGGAGGGGCGCATTGACGCGTGGGGGTTCGCAACTCTGAGCCCGAGCCAGGACACTCTCGTGCGCGCCATCCTATTCGGCGGTGTCAGGCCCGACGCCCGCGGCAGGGGCCTCGGTCGACAGCTCGTCGCGTGGCAGGAGGGCCGCGGACGGCAGCACCTCGCCTCGTCGAGCAAAGAACTTCCCGGGTGGATCATGTCGTTCGCCGAGACGCGTCAGCCGAGCGCGATTTCTACACTTCAGCACGCCGGTTTTGAGATCGCGCGTTATTACCTCGAGCTGCGTCGTGACGTGAGCGAGCCCGTGAGCGGCCGCCAGCTCGCTGACTCTCACTCGCTTCGTGGACGCCGGAGCGCGACGTCGCGGTGCGCGAGGCGCGCAACGACGCTTTTCGCGATCACTGGGGGAGCCAGTCGGCCGACGAAGAGCAGTGGCATTCGTTCGCCACGAGCAGCCTGGTCAGGCGCGATCTCTCGGTGCTGGCGATCGATGCGGCGGGGGATGTCGCGGGCTTTGTGCTCACGTCGGTGAACCCGGATGACTGGCCCGGCCAGGGTTTCTCGTCGGGCTACATCGACCTCGTTGGAGTTCGTCGCTCATGGCGTGGAAAGGGTGTCGCGCCGAGTCTGCTGAGCAGCGCGCTCGAACTCATTCGTGACGCGGGGCTCGATAAGGCGGTGCTCGACGTCGACGCCGAGAATCCGTCTGGCGCGCTTGGGCTTTATGAGGGCGTCGGGTTCGTCGAGTCGAACCGCAGCGTCAACCTGCTGAAGGTTTTCTAAGAAGGGCGCGGCGAGAGCCCGTAGTCGTTCGACCCAAGCAGTGGTGGCAATTCGGCGAGCCGCTGCAGTGCGTCGCGGATGGCGTCTGAGTAGATGCGACCGCCCTTTGGCCCACCGGGGTGAACCTGGTCGCTTGAGAGCACATCGAGGTGGGGTTTGATCGCGTCGTACCAGTTCGCGAGCTCTACAGTGCGCTGCTCCTGGGCGAACTTGGCAAAGACCTTGTTGTTGATCGGGGTCCAGCCCTTGGGCGCCTGAACGTTGACGAGAACGAGCTGAACGTCGGGGCCGATCGCCGCCTTGACGCGCTCGACCGACTTCACATCGATGGGGCCGTTTGTACCGAGCCCGAGGATGAGGGTTGGGCGCATCCGGCCGTCGGCGACGATCTTCTCGACGATGTCCGGCCCCTGCGCCATCTGGCGCGAGACGACCGCGTCGATCTCGATTCCCGGAAAGGCCTTTGTGAGCTCGGGTGCCGCCGCCAGCATCACCGAGTCCCCGACGGCAATGATTTGGTCGCCGCCCGGTAGTGCTACCGGCTCTCCCGAGGGCGCGGCGGTCTCGTCACTGAGGGCCTTCTCGCCCGCCTCGATTTGGGCCTGAGCTTGACCGGTTGCGGGGTCGGCGGTCACTGCGGAGTAGCCGAGGTAGCCCAGCCCGAGGGTTGCAAGGGTGAGGGCGGCCGTGACTAGAGCGAGGGGCTTGCGCGGGTTCCACGAGCGGCCGTACCCGCGCAGCGTCGCGCGGTAGCCGCCGCGACGGATGGGCGTCTCGATGAAGCGATACGACAGCGTCGCTGCAACGATCGTGATGACGAGGGCGATGGCGCCCAGCATCCATTCGCCCATGGGGCTGAGTTGCAACGCGGGCAGGCCGGCGACGACGAGCACAAACGCGGGCCAGTGCCAGAGGTAGAGGCCGTACGAGCGCTCACCGACCCAGCGGATGGGGCGGGCATCGAGCAGGCGAGCGAGAAAGCCGCCGGGAACTACAGCGCCGACGATTGCGAGGGCGGTGAGCAGGGCGACGGCCACGAGCCCGCCGCGATAGGCGAGCGGGTCGTCGGCGGGCAACAGGATCGCGAGGGCGATGAGGCCCGCGACCCCGATGCTGCCGAGCACGGGCAGCCAGAACTTTGCGGCGCGAGACCACTCGAGGGCGCGAACCGACCACCCCGTTGTGGCTATTGCGAGCGCGGCGCCGATCGCGAGGCCGAAGCTGTGCGTGTCGGTTCCGTAGTAGACGCGCGTCGCGTTCTCGCTGAACGACAGGAGAGCCATCGCGCTCGCAGAGGCGACAGCGGCAATAAGTACGAGCAGCAGCCGAAGGCCGCGCTTGGGTACAAGAAGGAGGAGCAGAACGAGAAGCGGCCAGACCAGGTAGAACTGCTCTTCGACCGCGAGCGACCAGAGGTTGCGAAAGAGTTCTGGGGTTGTCTCGTCGAAGTAGCTCGCGCCGCCGCTCAAAGCCACCCAGTTGTAGCTGAAGGTCAGGGCGCCGAGCACCTGGCGTCCGAGGCCAACGAGCACGTCGCCGCCGATGAGAAACGCGGCGCTCGAGCAGACAAGAACGAGTGTCGCCAGCGCCGGCAACAGTCGTCGGGCACGTCGCTTCCAGAAGGCGCCGAGTCGAATGCCGCCCGTCTCGCTCTTCTCGCGCAGCAAGAGCCCCGTGATGAGAAAACCACTGATGACGAAGAAGATATCAACGCCGATATAGCCGCCGACGAGGGCGCCGGGGGTCAGGTGAAAGAGGATGACGACAGTGACGGCAAGGGCGCGAAGGCCATCGAGACCGGGCAGGCGAAACGAGGCCGTCGTTGCGGCCGCGGGTTGCTGGGTTTCAGTGTTAACAGAAGTCATAGATGCCTGAAGCTTTCCCCCAGCCTAGACTCGCTGGGTGAACGACAGCGTGACAACCCGGTTGAGACTCGACTTCTCGTACGACGGCACAAACTTCGCCGGCTGGTCGAAGCAGCCGCGCCTGCGCACTGTGCAGGGCGAGCTCGAGTCTGCGATGACAACACTCTTTAAGCGCTTCGGAGAGACACCGCAGATCACCGTGGCTGGCCGCACCGACGCCGGCGTTCACGCCCTTGGGCAGGTGGCACACGTCGATCTCACCCAGGAGCAGATCGCGAGCCTCGAGCCGCGCCGAGGCAAGGGCAAGTCGAAGCGTGACGGCCCCGCGGCACTCGCGCGCAGGCTCAACGGCATCGCCGGTTTGTCGTCTGACATCTGGGTGACGAAGTCGGAGATTGCGCCGGAGGGGTTCGACGCGAGATTCAGCGCGACCTGGCGCCGATACGAGTACCGCATCGCTGATTCGACTGCGCCACGCAATCCGCTGCTGCGTAACCACACAGTGTGGTTTCCCGCTGTTCTCGACGACGTTGCGATGAATGGCGCGGCCTACGCGCTTACCGGTCTTCATGACTGGGCCGCCTATTGCCGGCCGCGCGAGGGTGCAACGACGATTCGCACTCTTCAGTCGTTCGAGTGGCGCAGGGGAGAGGGCGGACTTCTCGTAGCCGAGGTCAAGGCCGACGCGTTTTGCCACTCGATGGTTCGCGCGCTCGTCGGCGCGACGGTCGCCGTTGGGCAGGGCAAACTCTCGATCAGCGACGTCGTTCGCTTGCGCGAAGCGGCAGTTCGCACGAGCGCTTTCAAGGTGATGCCCGCGAAGGGGCTCGCTCTCGTCGAGGTCGGCTACCCCGACGACGCTGAAGTGGGCGCTCGCGCCGAGCTCACCCGGCAGCGTCGAAACGCCTCACATTTGACCACGGTGCAGCAAATCGACTAATCTAGACCCTTGGTGCCTGCGCCCGTATGCGCGACACCCGATCATGAGCCCTCCACCGGTTCGATTTTTCTCGGATCTCGAGATAAATCTCCACGGAGCGGGATTCACGAACACCTCACTCGATCAAAGAAAGCAGCACTACTGTGACTCGCACTTTTTCGCCCAAGCCGGAAGATGTCCAGCGCGACTGGCTCATCATTGACGCCGAGAACATCGTTCTCGGTCGTCTCGCCAGCCACGTTGCAGCACTCCTGCGCGGCAAGCACAAGGCAACCTTCGCCCCCCACATGGACATGGGCGATTTCGTCATCATCATCAACGCGGAGAAGGTAGCCCTCACCGGCTCCAAGCTCGCGCAGAAGAAGGCGTACCGTCACTCGGGTTACCCGGGCGGCCTCACGGCTACGACCTACTCCGAGCTCCTCGAGAAGCACCCGACGCGCGCCGTCGAGAAGGCTGTACGCGGAATGCTCCCCAAGAACTCGATCGGCCGCGCACAGCTGACCAAGCTCAAGGTCTACACGGGTACGGAACACCCGCACGCTGCCCAGCAGCCCAAGACGTACACCCTTTCCCAGGTCGCTCAGTAGCGCCGGCTTAGAAACTTAAAGGACTAACTACCGTGGCCCAGATTTCAGACATCATCGAAGAAGCTCCCGAGAGCTACTCGACCGAGACGCCCGCAGAGAGCGCCCCCAAGGCACCCCGCGCCGTCCTCAACGTTCCCGGCGCAGCCGTCGGCCGTCGCAAGCAGGCCATCGCCCGCGTGCGCATCAAGCCGGGCGCAGGCGCCTTCACGGTCAACGGCCGTACGCTAGAGGACTACTTCCCCAACAAGCTGCACCAGCAGCTGATCAACGACCCCTTCAAGGTGCTCGACCTCCTCGGCAGCTACGACGTGATCGCCAAGATCACCGGTGGCGGCCCCTCGGGCCAGGCCGGCGCGCTGCGCCTCGCGATCGCTCGTTCGCTGAACGAGATCGACCGCGAGAACAACCGCCCCGCACTCAAGAAGGCCGGCTTCCTGACTCGTGACCCCCGTGTCATCGAGCGCAAGAAGGCCGGTCTCAAGAAGGCTCGTAAGGCTTCCCAGTTCTCGAAGCGCTAACCCGCGCTTCGTAGC
>Ga0247817_10001529_pt1 | contig 12054 bp, 9 predicted proteins | sample UWRJL212509R1_FD_178010 | JGI IMG/M metagenome (GOLD analysis project Ga0247817, IMG submission 178010) | Plant litter microbial communities from Arlington Agricultural Research Station in Wisconsin, United States - UWRJ-L212-509R-1 | ecosystem: Environmental > Terrestrial > Plant litter >... | reverse complement strand
GGGCGGTTGCCAGCGGTGATCGCGGTTTTGCCAAGGGTGGTGGCCATGTCCAGCGCCAGGGCGTGGGTCGCGTCGCTGGTTTGCAGGCCGCGAATCACTTCGATCAGGCCCATTACCGGCACCGGGTTGAAGAAGTGCAGACCGATGAAACGCTCAGGGTGGCTGACGCTGGCCGCGAGTTGAGTGATGGACAGCGAAGACGTGTTGGAGGCGATCACGCATTCGGTACTGACCTGTGCGGCAATCTGTTGCAGCACGCGCAGTTTCAGGTCGAGGTTTTCGGTAGCCGCTTCGATGACCAGTTGCACGTCCTGCAAGCGGCTGTAATGGGTGCTGGTGCCGATGCGCTCGAGGATGGCGAGTTTTTGCGCTTCGGTCAGGGTGTCCTTGGCGATCTGGCGATCAAGGTTCTTGCCGACCGTTGCGAGCGCTTTTTGCAGGGCGCTCTCGGAGATATCGAGCAAGGTTACGTTGAAACCGGCCTGGGCGCAGACCTGGGCGATGCCGTTGCCCATGGTGCCTGCGCCGATCACGCCAATGTTTTGCAGATTCATGTTCCAGTCCTTGCGATCAAACCGTGCGATACCTTGGCCGCCTTGGCAGCCGAAAGCGTACTATTGGCCGCGAGTCTAGAGCTGGCAGGGCCGTTGTCCTATGCCAAAACTGTTCAACGGCACTGGCGTTTTTTGCCATGCGGACACTGGGGAGTGAAACGTTCACATGCGGGAAAAGGACTCGGTCGCCGTCTACTTTGTGCAGGCCATGATTCATGAACTGGACGCGCATCCACAGCGTCTGGAAGCGGTGCTGCAAGAGGCTGGCATCGACCCGGCACTGATCAGGCAGCCCACGGCACGCGTGCCGGCGAGTGCCTTTGCAGCGTTGTGGCTGATTCAGATCCGCGAGCTCGATGATGAGTTTTTCGGGCTCGACTCCCATGGCATGCCACCGGGCGCCTTCGCGCTGATCTGCCGGGCGCTGATTCAGGAGCCCGACCTGCACAAAGCCATGCGCCAATGCCTGGCCAACTTCTCCCTGTTCCTGCGGGACTTTCGCGGCACGCTGGCGGTGCGTGGCAAACGCGCGGTCATCAGCCTGGAATCACAGGCCAGAAGCGACGACGTCAGTCGCTTCGGCGAAGAGACGTTTCTGGTGCTGATGATCAGCCTGTTGTGCTGGCTGGGCGGGCGCCGTATTCCTATCGATCGCGCCGATTTTCGTCATGAGCGCGTGCCCCTGAGCGACGACCGTCTGCTCTGGGGGCCGAACCTGACCTTCGGCGCCGAACGTACCGAGATCGAGTTCGCCAGTCATTACCTGCGCCTGCCGGTGGTCCAGGACCTGGCGTCGCTGAAAGTATTCCTGCGCACGGCACCGCAATGGCTGGTGATCCGATTCCGCAACCAGCATGGCCTGGCCTCTCAGGTGCATCAGCGTTTACGCAACAGTCGCTACAGCGAGTGGCCGACCCTGCAAGCCTTCGCCCTGGAACAGCACCTGAGCCCCAGCACGTTCCGACGAAAACTCGAGCGAGAAGGCTGTTCGTATCAGGAGATCAAGGACGAAGTGCGGCGCGGCGTGGCGTTTGAGCAACTGCGCCAGAGCAACGCGAGCATCGGCGATATTGCCGAGCGCCTGGGATTTCAGGAGCCGAGTGCATTTCATCGGGCGTTCAAGAAATGGACGGGGGAGAGTCCGGGGAAGTATCGGGCGCGGTTTCAGGATGGGATTGGCGAAACGTCTGACAGACGCGACTGATTGAGCGCGACCCCGGTGATTTCATCCGTTTCGGGCTGTACAGTCTCGGGCCTTAGTCTCTGTTCAACGCCGTTGTGACAAGGACGCTGACCCCAAGGAACTGGAGTTCGTCGACGTGACCGATATACAAAACATTCCCCCGTTAACCGCATCCCCGATACCGAATCGCTTCAGCCAGATCAGCCAATGGCTGTTGTGGCTCAATGAACGCGCCTGGCCATTGACCGTGGGCATTCTGCTGACGGCGGGCGTTTATCTGTATCAATACGTTCAGGAAGAAAAGATCCCGCTGAGCATCACGTCTTCCGCCGTCATCACGGCACTGCCAGTCATGGCCGCGATATTGGTGTTCATCATTTCGATTCTGGGGGCGTTCTTCCTGTTGCCGATCTTCGTCCTGTTCCATCGTTTGAATGATTCCGGCAGGCGCTTGAGCGACGAATTCACCTTGGGACGAGCCTCCCCGGAGCAGCAGACGCGGCATCGGCGCATGTTAAGGCGCTGGGCGGCGAGCCTGTTTATCCTCGGGTTCTTTTGTGCCTCGTTGAGTGCTATCGGCTCCCAGGTCTCGGGCACCTGGTACTGGGGGCTCGCGGCGGCAGTGGGCACACTGCTGACCATGGTCGCGTATTACTGGCTGTTGACGCGGGGTGTAGAAGGCCCGATGTCGATGGATTTCCGGTTTGCCTGCCTCATGTCCGCCTTTGTGCAGATGGGCGTGATTCTCAACATTACGATAATCGCAATCGACATCGCTGGCCGCTACGTCAGCAATTTGTGGTGGCTGGTGCCGCTGATGCTGGCGGAGTTGCTGGTGATCTGGATCATCCAGCTGCTGGGTGCGTTGTTCGTGAAGAAAATGCACGGCCATGAGAACCCGGTTGCGCTGGTGGCGTGTGCGGTCATGGTGCTGGTCATCTTCCTGGGCTTGTACCCGCCTTCGGGCGCGAAACTGGGCGGCTTCGCCTTTCAGGTGTCCGCGTCCGGCGCCCGTAATTGCACGATCCTGAATTTCGGCCCCGAGAGCAAAGGACTCGAGTCGATCACGGATCCCGACAGACCCGGTTTCAGTCGTCCACTGCGCGTTATCGCTGAAGCAGACGGTACTTATTACGTGAGGTTGTGGAAGACCGACTCCAAAGCCGTGCAGTTTGTACCTCGAGCCAATCTGGTGGGCGTTGACGTCTGTCCAGTCGCTAAACCCAAGGTCGCCGCCGCTGCAACACCCGCCCCGAACCCTGGCTGAAGTACCATGGCGTCTTGACGCCATCACCACGCCGGGTCCAGTGCCGTATGCCAGTTGCTCTAAACCGCTTCACCACCTTGCTGGATCAGGCTCGACGCGCCTTGCTGCTGGTCTGGGGCACTTCACGTGCACTGTTTCTCGGCCTGGTGCTGGCCACTCTGGTGGCCGGTGTTCTGCCGGCGCTGGCGGCGTGGCTGGGCCAGCGCATCGTCGATGCCGTGGTGTTCGCCATGCAACTGCATGCCCAGCAGGGCAGTGCGCCATTGTGGCCGGTGGTGCGTTACGTGTTGTTCGAGGCCGGTGTGTTGGCGTTGTTGTCCGGGACTCAGCGGGCACTGTCCGTTCAGCAATCGCTGTTGCGGGTGCAGTTGGGGCAGAAGGTCAACACGATGATTCTGGAGAAGGCCCAGACACTGTCGCTCGTGCAATTCGAGAACTCCGAGTTCTACGACAAACTGGTCCGGGTGCGGCGCGAGGCGTCGACCCGACCGTTGGCGCTGGTCATGAAGTCCCTGGGGTTGATCCAGAACCTGATCGTGTTGATCAGCTTCGGCGTATTGCTGGTGCATTTTTCGCCATGGGCGCTGGTGTTGCTGGTGGTCGGGGCGCTGCCGGTGTTCTTCGCCGAAGCACATTTTTCCGGCGATGCCTTTCGCTTGTTCACCCGCCGTGCGCCGGAAAGCCGGCAGCAGAATTACATCGAGACGCTGCTCTCCCACGAGGCCTACATCAAGGAGGTCAAGCTGTTCGGGATTGCGCCCCTGTTGTTGCAGCGCTACCGCGATACCTTCACGCGTCTGTATGCCGAAGACCGTCGGCTGACCTTGCGCCGGGATGGCTGGGGTTTTGTCCTCGGATTGCTCGGCACGGGTGCGTTTTACCTGGCTTACGCCTGGGTCGTGGTCGACACCGTCCATGGCAGCATCACCCTCGGACAGATGACCATGTACCTGGTGCTGTTCAAACAGGGGCAAACGGCGGTGAGCAGCAGCCTGAGTGCTATCAGTGGGCTGTACGAGGACGGTCTGTATCTGTCGAGCCTGTATGAATACCTGGCTGAGCCGGTGATCGTCGATACCGGGCACTTGACCGTGGGCGCAGTGCCGGGCGATGGCTTGCGTTTCGAGAACGTCGGTTTCCGCTATCCGGGGGCGAGTCGCGCGGCCCTTGAAGGCATCGATTTGCACCTGGTGCCTGGCCACAGCGTCGCGCTGGTCGGGGAAAACGGTTCAGGCAAGACCACGCTGATCAAGTTGCTGACTCGCCTGTATCGCCCCGATCAAGGCCGTATCCTGCTGGACGGCAGCGACCTGAATACGTGGCAGGAAGAAGCGTTGCGGCGGCGCATCGGCGTGATTTTCCAGGACTACATCCGTTATCAATTCACCGTCGGTGAAAATATCGGCGTTGGCGATACGCAGGCGTTCAGCGATGAAACCCGTTGGCACGCAGCCGCCACTGAAGGCATGGCGGCGCCCTTCATCAAGGGGCTGGACCGAGGCTATGCCACACAGCTGGGGCGGTGGTTTGCCGGGGGGCAGGAATTGTCAGGCGGGCAATGGCAGAAAGTCGCCTTGTCCCGCGCCTACATGCGCCGCGACGCCGACATCCTGATTCTCGACGAACCGACGTCGGCCCTGGATCCGGCGGCGGAAGCGGCGGTGTTCGAGCATTTCAGCCAGCACACCGAAGGGCGCATGACATTGCTGATTTCCCACCGGTTTTCCAGCGTGCGCAATGCCGACCACATCCTGGTGCTGGACCAGGGCACGATCCTGGAGCGGGGCGATCACGACAGTCTGGTCGCCACCGGAGGGCGCTATGCGCAGCTGTTTCACTTGCAGGCGCAGGGTTATCGATAACCCTCAGGAATCGTGGCCGCCGTGAGCGGTCGTTGGCCCGGCGACCTGTGGCGGCCTGGCTTTCATCAAGCCGTCGAGGGCCTGCCGGTACTGCGCACCCCCCAGGCTCATGCTGTTGTTGTGCGTACCACCGGGCACCAGTAGCAGGCGCTTGGGTTCGTTGGCGGCGTTGAACAGTTGCTGACTGAAGCGCGATGGCATGAACTGATCGGCCAGGCCATGGACCACCAGCAAGGGCATGTCGATGTCGACGATCTTGTCGATGGAGTCGAACTTCTGTGACAGCAGCCAGCGCACCGGCAGCCATTTCACCGGCAGATTATTGTCGGCCACCTGCGCCACTGCATCACCCAATGAGGTGAAGGTGGACTCGATCACCAGGCCGCGCACGGGGACCAGGCCGTGGTCTTTTTTCGCCTGGGCCGCCAGGTCTGCAGCGAGGTCGATGGCCACTGCACCCCCGAGGGAATGGCCATAGATCAGGCGCTTGTTGGCATCCGGCTGCATGGCCGTGAAGCGCTCCCAGGCCGCTCGTGCATCTTCGTAGACACTGGCTTCAGACGGCAGATCCCCCTTGCTTTGACCGAAGCCGCGGTAGTCGATGGCCAGCACCGAATAGCCCATGGCACGCAGTTGCTCGATGCGAAACGCCTGGCCGGTCAGGTTCCAGCGCACGCCGTGCAGATACAGGATCGACGGCGCATCGCGACGCGCGGCCGGCCACCACCAGGCATGCAGGCTCTGACCTGCCTTGAAGCTGGCGGGTTTGATGTCGAACTCCTGAACGTCTTGCGGCAAACCGCGATACCAGCGGGCGGTGCCAGGTTCGATGCGAAACAGCAATTCGCGCTCTTTGTACTCAAGCACCCCGCAACTCGCCGGCAGGCCGACAATCAACACAGCCATGCACGACAGCGTTAGCCAGCGTCGGCGCAGAAGAGCGAGGAGGGAAGAGGTCATGTGTATCAGTCACCGGCAAGACATCTGAAGTTCGGTTTTTAACAGAAGCGCGGCGCAGACGGGAAAATTATCGACAGACCGTGACACCCACCCTGTAGCAGCTGCCGAGGCACGAGGCTGCGTTGCGTGTCCGCAGGACCGCCCTTGGGGGCCGCTGCGCAGCCCGACGCAGCCTCGTGCCTCGGCAGCTGCTACAGGGATCGCGATTACTGCACCTGCAACACAATCTTGCCGATGTGATCACCAGCTTCCATCCGCGCATGGGCCTGTGCGGCCTCGGCCAGCGGGTAGACCTTGTCGATCATGGGCAGGCAGCGTCCGGCAGCCAGTACTGGCCAGACGTATTCGCGCAGTTGTTCGGCAATCGAGGCTTTTTCTTCGCGGGTGCGCGAGCGCATCAGGGAGCCGGTGATGGTCGCGCGCTTGCCCAAAATGGCCATGAGATCGACGTCCTTGGCATGGGCACCCCCCAGAAAGCCCAGCATCACCAGTCGACCTTCCATACCCAGCGCCGCGATGTTCTGATTCAGGTACGAGCCGCCCATGATGTCGAGGATCACGTTGACGCCCTTGCCAGCGGTTTTGTCCTGCACGACCTGGACGAAATCCTGATCGCGATAGTTGATCGCCTCGGCCCCCAACTTACGAATCGCCGCACACTTTTCTTCACTGCCCGCCGTGGCGAACGCCTTGACGCCGAATTCGCGGCACAGCATCAATGCAGTCGTGCCAATACCGCTGGTGCCGCCATGGACCAAAGCGCGCTGGCCCTTGCTGGCACCACCGATGTCGAACAGGTTGGCCCACACCGTGAAGAACGTTTCCGGCACCGCCGCCGCGTGGACCCAATCCATGCCCTGAGGAATTGGCAGTGTCTGGCTCGCCGGTGCGACGCAGAATTGCGCATAACCGCCGCCGTTGGTCAGCGCACAGACCTTATCGCCGACGATGAACTCACTGACGCCCGCGCCGATGGCTACCACTTCGCCGGCCACTTCCAGGCCCGGGATCGGGCTCATGCCGGGCTTCATCGGGTATTTGCCCGCACGCTGAATCACGTCAGGACGGTTGACGCCGGCCGCGTATACGCGAATCAGTACTTCGCCGGCGCCGGCGGTCGGCACGGGTTCCTGCCGGGGTTTCAGGACCTCCGGGCCGCCTGGTTCGGTGATTTCGATCAAGGTCATGGTCTGGGGCAAGGTCATTTTTGCTGTCCTGATTTGAAGGGTTCCAGTAGATGGGACCGTGTATTTGTGGGGGAGGTCAAAAGATCGCAGCCTCGTTTCACTCGACAGCTCCTACAGGTCTACAGGAGGCGGCAAGGATTGACGTTATCTTGCAGGAGCTGTCGAGCGGAGCGAGGCTGCGATCTTTTGATCGTCAAAACCTCCAGCAACAACGCCACCACAATGGCCCCCGCTGCAATCTCGAACAACACCCCGTGATGACCGCCGCTCACATTGAACAACGCCGAGTACGCGAACCCTGCAATCGCCTGGAACGTTGCAAACGACACCGTCGCGCGACTCCAGGCAACCTGCTGTTGATGATGGCTCGGGATCAACTCATGCACCCGGGCCAGCGCCAGTGGAACAATGCCCGGTGGGAACGAACCGAGGATCACCGCCAGCACCGCGAGGGTCGTGAACGAGCTGGAGATCGACAGCAGCCCCACGGCAATCGCCTGCACCACCAGCACCAGGCGAATGCTCACCTTCGCCCCCAATTGATCCGCGAGAAAACCATAGCTCACCGGGCCGATGATCGCGCCAAGGCCGTACATGACCCAAATCAGCGCACCGACATGGGGTCCGGCACCCAGCCCGCGGGCCACGTAATCGACCAGGAACACCATCGCCGGCACCAGCCCGGCGGCCATGAAGGCGTACTGGGCAAACAACAGGTACACACCCCGATCCGTCGGGTGCCTCGTCTCGTTGACCGAGGGCAATACGCTTGCTGCGTGATTATCCGACGGCCAGCCAAACCAGCTTGCTGCCGTCAGCACCAGAGCCAACGCGCCAAGGCCGAACCAGGTTTGCTGCAAACCCAGGCTCAGCAGCGGCGGCACAAGGGTCCCGGAACCCGCAATGCCCAAGCCGATGCCCAGGAAAATCGCCCCGCTGGCCAGTCCTCGACGAGCTGCCGGTACGTGCGGCAACACGGTCGCGGCCACCAGCACCATGATCGCGCCGCCGGCAACGCCCGACAGCAAACGCCAGCCGAAGAACCAGCTCACTGACAAGGGAAAACCACAGGCAAAAAACGACAGGGTGACAATAAGCATCATCAGCCGCAGCGCGCTTTTGTTGGACGTGCGATGTGCCAGCGGCCGGCCGATCAGCGCGCCGATCAAGTAGCCCACCAGGTTGGCGGCACCGAGGTAAACCACGTCACTGGCCGAAAACCAGTGCGCCTCAATCAACGAAGGAATCAACGGCGTATAGGCAAACCGCGCCAGGCCGATGCTGACCAGGCTGGCGCAAAGTCCAGCGAAGATCGGCAGCCAGATCGCGCTCGGCGGGTGACTCGATGAGTTGTGCATGGCAAATGTCCTGAGAGGTTCTTCCGGCCTTCAGCCTATCCCGGATCTTTGATGCAATAACGCAGCGATTCTGCGTTATAGTGATGCATAGATGCATCAATGGAGGTGCTTATGAATTGGGATGACGCACGGGTGTTCCTCGCGGTGTGCCGGGAATCGACGCTCAGGGGCGCGGCGCGGGTATTGGGAGTCGATCAGGCCACCGTTGGCCGTCGCATTACGTCGCTGGAAAACGCTTTGAGCGCCACATTGTTTCTGCGCACCTCCGAGGGTTACGTGCTGACGGCAGTCGGCGAAGCGGCGTTGCAGGCCGTGGAAAAAATGGAGCATTCAGCACTGCAACTGCAACGTCAGATTCAAGGACTGGATGACCGGCTGACGGGCACAGTCCGGGTCAGCACCACCGACTCCCTGGCCATCGATTTCCTGATCCCGGCGATTGCCCGGTTGCACGCCCTGCACCCCGACGTGCGGGTGCAACTGGACGCTTCCACGCAGATTTTGAGCCTGGCCAAGCGCGAGGCCGACATTGCCGTGCGTAACACCCGGCCGGAGAACCCGGACCTGATTGCCCGGCGAATTGCCCGGTGGCCAGTGGGGCTGTTTGCGTCGCAAGCCTATGTCGATACCCACGGTCTGCCGCAACCGGGTTCGGCGTTCGAGGGGCATGACCTGGTGGTGTACCAGCCGTATCTGCAGGGCAACAAGGACATGACGCTGGTGTCGGAACCGGTGACCCGCGGGCGCATCGTCTCAAGCCTGAGTTCCGGCCTGTTGGTGCGCCGTTCCATTGCCGCGGGAATCGGGCTGGGGGAAATTCCGGTGTACATGGGGGAGAGGGACGGGCTGGTGCGGGTGTGGCCGGAGCGCACACGACCGGTGCCCTACGACGTGTGGCTGGTCACCCATGCGGATCTGCGACATACCGCACGGGTGCGCGCGGTCATCGATGAAGTGGTTGCGGGCTTTTCCGGGAGTGGTGACTAACAAACAAATCCCCTGTAGCAGCTGCCGAGGTACGAGGCTGCGTTGGGCTGCGCAGCGACCCCCAAAGGGCGGTCCTGCGGACACGCTACGCAGCCTCGTACCTCGGCAGCTGCTACAGAGGAATGCGGGGTCCTTACGGCATTTCAGGCAACTCCTGCGGCCGCAAATCAAACACCAGCACCTCGGCATCCACGCCGTTGCTCAACGTCAACACCTGCTCATTGCGAACCCGCACGCCATCGCCTTCCTGCAATTGCATGCCATTGAGCTCGACACTGCCACTGGCTACATGCACATAGGCGTATCGATTGGCGGCCAACTCGAGGGTGGCGCTCTCCTTGCCGTCAATCAGCGCGGCGTACACCCGTGCATCCTGACGCACCTTCAGCGAGCCGTTGCTCCCATCCGGCGAAATGATCAGCTGCAAGCGTCCGCGTTTTTTCTGAGTGCTGAAATGCTCCTGCTGATAGCGTGGTTTGGCGCCGCTGACGTCCGGCACGATCCAGATTTGCAAAAAGTGCACCGGGCGTGTCGCCGAGTGGTTGTATTCGCTGTGGGCGACGCCGTTGCCGGCACTCATCAACTGCACATCGCCAGGGCGAATCACCGAACCGGTGCCCAGGGTGTCCTTGTGTTCCAGCGCACCTTCGAGCACATAGGAGAAAATCTCCATGTCGCGATGGGGGTGCTGACCAAAGCCTTTGCCGGCCGCCACACGGTCATCGTTGATCACCAGCAGGTCTGAAAAACCCTGCTCTTTGGGGTTGCGGTAGTTGGCAAAGGAAAAGGTGTGGAAGGACTTCAACCAACCGTGATTGGCCAAGCCGCGATCGGAAGCTTTGCGAAGGGTCAGCATGATGAATTCTCCTGTGGGGACGTTGATTCGTCCGAGTGAGGAGAAGGTTAATGGTTACTGGGGGATGCAATAAGTAGATGAAAATTGAAACACTGTCCCGTTCAGGTTGACAGTAATGTGCGGTGCATCACCAATTCTTATCCATCGTCTGCGCCGCACTTGGCCATAATGACAAACGCTCCCTGTAGGAGCCGAGCTTGCTCGCGATGGCGGTGGGTCAGCCAACACATCCGGTACTTGATATACCGCCATCGTCGGAACGCCGCCCGGAGCAAGCTCAGTTCCTACAGGGGCCGGCGTATTACCTGTTCCTTTTTATCGACCTCAAAGAAATCCACCCCATGAAAACAGTGGCAATGGTGCTGTTCCCCGACTTTCTCCTGCTCGACATGGCCGGCCCGATGGAGGTGTTTTCCATCGCCAACCGATACCTGGCGCAAGATCAACGTTACGAACTGTCGACCATCGGCACCGAGCATGGCGCACTGCGGGCCTCCAACGGCGTCAACATCACGGCGGATGTGCACATCGATCAAGCGGGCGACCGCTATGACCTGCTGCTGGTCCCCGGTGGGCCGGGCGCTTACAACGAAAAGCATCCACCGTTGCTCGACTGGCTTCGCGGCGCGACCCGTCGCGCCGGACAATACGGTTCGATCTGCACCGGTGCCTTCGTACTCGGGCACGCCGGCTTGCTCGACGGCTATCGCGTGACCACCCACTGGCATTACACCGAACGGCTGATCAAGGGCTTCCCCAAGGCAACGGTCGAGACCGATCAGATTTACGTGCAAGACCGCAACCTCATCACGTCCGGAGGCGTGACCGCCGGCATCGATTTGGCACTGGCTGTGGTGGCCGAAGATCACGGCAAGAAAGTCGCCCAGGACGTGGCGAAAGTTCTGTTGGTGGTCATGAAGCGCCAGGGCGGCCAGGCGCAGTTCAGCCCGTTGATGGCCGCGGTGGCTCCCCACGAAACCGCCATCACACGGGTCCAGAACCATGTGCTTGAGCACCTCGATAAGCCCTTCAGCATCGAATGCATGGCCAGTCTGGCGGCCATGAGCCCCCGGCATTTCGCTCGGGTATTTGCCCGGGACGTGAACATGACGCCCATGGAATTCCTCCAGAGCGCACGCATCGACAATGCCAGAAACCTGTTGGAAACCAGTGAGTTGCCGCTCAAGACCGTCGCCTTCAAAAGCGGTTTCGGCAGTGTCCGGCACATGCGTTTCCTGTTCAGTGAAAAGCTCGGTTTGACCCCGACCCAGTACCGCGAACAGTTCAGCTAGGGGCAATTGTCCGTTGTGCGCACCGAGATGGCCGTGACGCTCCCATCACCGCAGTTGTGCTGTCACCGATGCCTGCCAAGATAGATGAGAACCAATTGCAATGGAGGTGCGGGAATCGGGGTAAGCGTGCAATGGGCGCGCCGGGCCAGATTTCAGCACGTGAAGTGCATGAACAGTCTCAGAGATTCGAACAGCGATACGGTGCTGCGATTCGGCCCCTACGCCTTTCACCTGCAACAACGGCTGATCCTGGAAGGTGACCGGCCTTTGCGCATGGGCGGTCGGGCCCTGGATATCTTGCAGGTGCTGGTCGAACATGCCGGCACCGTGGTCAGCAAAGACGAGCTGATCGCTCGGGTCTGGCCGACTTCCGTGGTCGAGGAAATCAGCCTGCGCGTGCACATCGCGGCGTTGCGTCGGGCGCTGGGCGACGGACAGAACGGCCACCGCTACATCGTCAACGTGCCTCAGCGCGGCTATAGCTTTGTTGCCCCGGTGCAGACCGAGAGTGTGGAGACGCTGGTCTCGCTCGAGACGGCGCACAAACC
>Ga0247817_10001527_pt1 | contig 12065 bp, 11 predicted proteins | sample UWRJL212509R1_FD_178010 | JGI IMG/M metagenome (GOLD analysis project Ga0247817, IMG submission 178010) | Plant litter microbial communities from Arlington Agricultural Research Station in Wisconsin, United States - UWRJ-L212-509R-1 | ecosystem: Environmental > Terrestrial > Plant litter >... | reverse complement strand
TTTTTCGTAACCTCTTGGTGGATTTTTAAGCGAATTATTATCATCGACATCAAAATTCCTGAATTCTTTTTTGAAATGCTTATCGGCAAGAATAGCTTCCAGATCGTCATGGAAAAAGGCAATTTCTTTACGAACTTTTTTTAATTGGTCAGCATCAGGAGCATAAAATCCTCCAGCGATAAAACTGGCACCTTTTTCTATGTGTACATAATATCCGGATCTGTTTTGACCTTTTGCGCCAGACGAAAGCCAAACACCTAAATGTGCTTTATACGGCGATTTGTCTTTAGAAAAACGAATGTCACGATTGATTCTGAACGTACAATTTTTTACTTCTAATAATTCTAAGGAAGGATCAAGCGGTTTCATCGCATCCAGAAAATCGCTTACCAACTGATGGTAATCTTTTTTAAAGACTTCGTAACGTTTTTTGTTTTCCTGAAACCAGTCGCGATTGTTGTTTCTTTTTAAATCGTCTAAAAATTGCAATGATTCTTTCGTTAGCATATTCAGTAGTTATTGCAGTTGTTTATTAAGTATTGTTGGTACTAAAGTAATGATTTTTCGTTTTTGAATTTCGGACTTATCCTAAATTGAAGATTTTATAACTTTGATGTGTCGATTTTACGATTGCCTCAGTTCGCTCCGCATGCGTGTCCGATATAAACAGCTGACCAAAAGTTTCGCTATTCACCATTTCAATTATTTTAGCAACGCGGGTTTCGTCGAGTTTATCAAAAATATCATCAAACAGTAAAAGAGGTTTTACTCCGCTTTGTTTTTTTAAAAATTCAAACTGAGCCAGTTTTAATGCAATCAGAAAGGATTTTTGCTGTCCTTGGGAACCAAATTTCTTAATAGGATGTTTGTCAATTTCAAAAGATAAATCATCTTTGTGTATTCCTGCGCTGGTGTATTGCAAGGCACGGTCTTTATTGATGTTTTCCTTTAAGATAGTTAGTAAGTCTTTTTCGAACAAATGACTTTCATAAACTAATTGTACCGTTTCTTCAGATCCTGTAATGGCTTGATGATGGATATTAAATATAGGTATAAACTGTTCGAGGAAAACTTTTCTTTTTTCGAAAATAGATTTTCCAAAAACATTTAATTGCTCATTATATATAGATAAAGTATCATTGTCAAAAACATGATTCAACGCAAAATATTTAAGCAAAGCATTTCGCTGTACAATTACTTTTTGATATTGAATAAGTTCGTGCAGGTACGTAGCATCTAATTGTGATATTACGCTGTCCATAAATTTACGGCGCGTTTCACTACCTTCTACAATTAAATCGCGGTCAGCGGGAGAAATAATAACCAAAGGAATAAAGCCAATATGATCTGAAAATTTATCGTAGGCTTTGCCATTTCTTTTCAGAATCTTTTTTTGTCCTTTTTTTAAACTACAGACAATTTGTTCGTTTCTGTCATTTTTTTGCAGTTCGGCATCAATCACAAAAAACTCCTCCCCATGTTTGATGTTTTGTACAGCAAGCGGATTGAAATAACTTTTTCCGTAAGCTAAATGATAAATAGCATCAAGCACATTGGTTTTTCCGATACCATTTTTGCCGACAAAACAATTGATCTTATTGTCAAACTCAAAACTGATTTCAGAGAAATTTTTATAATTAAAAAGAGAAATTTTGTTTAAATGCATTTTTTAAGGAGCTCTAAAAGTAAAAATTGCTGTTTCAAAAACGTAATTATGACACTCAGAGTACGTTTTTAGGATTTCGATTCAGGGTTTTTTCGAGAAAAACCGCTTCAATTCATAAAATTCTTCGAAATTCGAAGTTAAAATTACGTCTTAACCCCTAGAAAAACTAAGTTTTGAACAGCAAAAATTTGAAGGTGCAAATTATCGAAAATTATCGATATAAAAGGCTTTTGGGGTGTTTCAGTATGAATTATTTTAAGATAAAAGAGAAAGGAGTTGTAATTTTTGAAAATATTTTTTGCGAAATAGATATAAAATTGATTTTTTTTACTTCAGTTTCAATAAAAATTTTATTTTTGCCGTTCACTAAATTATGTTTAAATGGCTACTTACAATAAAAGAGGATATAAAGCACCGAAAGAAAAAGAAGTTAAAGAAGTAAATGAAGAACAACAAGTAATCATTGATGAGAAAGACAGCACAACAGCTGGTGTATTTTCAAAATTAGATGAGACAGCTTCAAGAACGGAGGACTGGGTTGCTAAAAATCAAAAAATCATTATTGGTTTAGTTGCTGGTATTGCTGTGGCGACTATTGGATATTTGGCTTACCAAAAATTCATCGAAGCTCCTAAACAAGAGGATGCTGCAAATGAAATGTTTGTTGCACAACAAAATTTTCAAAAAGCAACTGACGGTGTAGCAAGCGATTCATTATACAAATTGGCTTTAAATGGTTCTGAAGGTAAATTCGGATTCGTGAAAATCGCTGACGAGTATTCTGGTACAGATGCAGGAAACTTAGCCAACTATTACGCAGGTATAGCTTACTTAAATACAGGTAAATTTGATGAAGCTATTAAATATTTAGGAGATTTTAAATCAAGTGATGTAATCTTAAGCGCTTTAGCAAAAGGAGCGATTGGAGATGCTTACTCTCAAAAAAATCAACAAAAAGAAGCTTTAGACTATTATGTTAAAGCAGCTGAGTCTAACAAAAATGATTTTACAACACCTCGTTTCTTACTTAAAGCTGGTAAAGCAGCCTTAACTTTAGGACAAAAAGAGGATGCTTTAAAATACTTCACAGACATTAAAGAAAACTTTGATACAACTCCGGAAGCTGCTTCTGTTGATGGATTAATAGGATTAGCACAATAAAAATATTAGATTTTAGATTTAAGATCGTAGATTTGTATTTCAGAATCTGAAATCTTAAGTCTAATACTAAAATCTAAAATATACAGATGGCTACTGAAAATAAAAATTTATCAGAATACGATAAAAACACGATCCCAAATGCGAAAGACTTTCGATTTGGGATTGTTGTTTCTGAATGGAATGAAACGATTACCGAAGGACTTTATAACGGTGCTTTTGAAGCATTAATTGATAATGAAGTTCCTGCTCAGCAAATTATTCGCTGGAATGTTCCGGGAAGTTTTGAATTGATCTACGGTGCAAAGAAAATGCTTCAAACACAAAATGTTGATGCAGTTATTGTTATCGGATGTGTAATTCAGGGGCAAACCAAACACTTTGATTTTGTGTGCGAAGGCGTTACACAAGGAATTAAAGATCTAAATGTTCAAACAGATATTCCTGTTATTTTTTGTGTCTTAACAGATAACAACATACAACAGTCTATCGACAGAAGTGGTGGAATTCACGGAAATAAAGGAACTGAAGCGGCAATTGCAGCTATAAAAATGGCTTACATTCGTCAACAGGCTTCTTTATCACATTCGTTCAATCATCCTTTATTAGTTTCTGGTGCGCTTCAGATAGAAGAGACTCCGCTAAAACTAGAAAAAGAATAAAGCACAATCGTTTTAAAAATACTAAAACCTATACTGTGTAAAAATAGTATAGGTTTTTTGTTTTTTTTATGACTAAGGGAGGTCAAAAACCCCATAGAATTTCATTAAATTTGTACGCCTTGGTTAAAAAACCAAAAATAAAATAGCAGTATCAAACCGTTATTTTCAGGTTACATTACGCACAATAAACAATCAATAAACCTTAAATCAAAGAATTTTAATGTCCAGTATTATTCAATTACTTCCTGATCACGTTGCTAATCAAATTGCCGCTGGAGAGGTGGTTCAAAGACCAGCTTCTGTTGTCAAAGAGTTGTTAGAAAATGCTGTAGATGCTAAGGCAACAGACATTAAACTAATTATTAAAGATGCAGGTAAGTCATTGGTTCAGGTTATTGATAACGGAATGGGGATGAGCGTGACAGATGCACGTTTGTGTTTTGAACGTCATGCTACTTCAAAAATTCGTCAGGCAGAAGATTTATTTTCATTATGTACAAAAGGTTTTCGTGGAGAGGCTTTGGCTTCTATTGCGGCGATTGCACACATGGAAATGAAAACCAAACAAGATCAGGAAGAGCTTGGAACACATATTGTGATCGAAGGAAGTAAGTTTATTTCTCAGGAAGTAGCTGTTTTGCCTAAGGGAACTTCATTTGCTGTTAAAAATTTATTTTTTAATATTCCTGCACGACGTAATTTCTTAAAATCAGATGTAGTTGAGTTTCGCCATGTAATGGATGAATTTCAGCGTGTAGCTTTGGCGCATCCTAATATTCATTTTACTTTTTATCATAACGGAAGTGAAATGTTTAATTTGCCGGCGGCTGGTTATCGCCAGCGTGTTGTGGGTATGTTTTCGGGTAAAACCAATGAAAAATTAGTTCCTGTTACTGAAGATACTGAGATCATAAACGTTCAGGGTTTTGTTTGTAAGCCAGAGTTTGCTAAGAAAAATAGGGGAGAGCAGTTCTTTTTTGTAAACGATCGTTTTATAAAAAGCGGTTATTTGCATCATGCGGTTATGGCTGCTTACGACGGACTTTTGAAAGACGGTTCACAGCCAAGTTATTTCTTGTATTTGCAAGTGCCGCCTAATACAATCGATATCAATATTCATCCTACTAAAACGGAAATTAAGTTTGATGATGAACAAGCTTTGTATGCTATTTTAAGAGCGTCTATAAAACATAGTTTAGGACAGTTTAATGTGGCGCCGGTTCTTGATTTTGATCGTGATTCTAATTTGGATACACCGTATCATTATAAAGACATGGAAGCGGAAACGCCTACGATTCAGGTAGACGGAACATTTAATCCGTTTACAGACGATAAAACCAATCAGCATTATACCAAATCAAGTTCTGGATCTGGTTATAGTTCTAATTCAGTATCTGGTTCCGGTTCCGGATCAAATTCTTATTCGGGATATAATAAAAGAGTAGAGCCAACCACAAGTTGGGAAAGTTTGTATGTTGGTTTAGAAACAGAAAGCATTGAGAGTTCGCCTTTTAACTTCGAAAACGAAGAAGTTACATCGTCATTGTTTAATGATGAAGATGTAGAACAGGTGATTCATAAAACCTATCAAATTCATAAAAAATATATTGTCTCACCTATAAAATCAGGAATGGTCATTGTCGATCAGCAACGTGCACATCAGCGTATTTTATATGAGCAATTTTTATTGAATATGACTGTAAATCAAGCTTCGAGTCAACAATTGTTATTTCCGTTGAATCTGTTTTATTCTTCGGGTGATATGGAATTAATAGAAGAACTTAAACCATCACTCGAAACGACAGGTTTTGTGTTTGAAGGCGTTGCAGCAGATCATGTTATAATTTCAGGAATTCCGGTAAACATTACCGAAAGTGAAGTTTCATTAGTAATCGAACAATTACTAGGTGATTTGCAAGACGGAATTCCGGCCAACAGTTACAGTCAGAATGATACGATAGCCAAATCGATGGCCAAAAGTTTAGCGGTTAAAACAGGATCGTACTTAACCGAAAAAGAACAAGATAATCTGGTAAACGGTTTGTTTGCCTGTAAAGATCCTAATATTTCACCTTTTCAAAAACCAACTTTCATCACAATGCGTGTGGAAGACATAGATAAAAAATTTGCCTTATGATGAATAATATGACACCCGTTGTAAAACAATTGTTGATAATCAATATTATATTTTTTATTGGTTCGCAATTGGTTCCTGTTTCTTACGATTATCTTGCGATGTTTTTTCCGGAAAACCCAAATTTCAAAGCGTGGCAGCTTCTTACACACATGTTTATGCATGGTGGGATTTTGCATATTGCCTTTAATATGTTTGCAATGGTTTCTTTTGGATCAGCTTTAGAACATTTTTGGGGCGGTAAAAAGTTCTTGTTCTTTTACATTTCTTGTGGGTTAGGGGCAATTTTATTGCATACAGGTGTAAATTATTATTTCTTTCAGGATGCTATAAATACTTTAATGGCGAATGGATATCATAAAGCTGATATTTTGCAGCTTCTTAATGAAGGTAAAATTGATACCAGATGGCAACAAATACTTTCTGTGTCTCAATTTGAAGGCTTTACAGGAGCTTACATAGGGACAGTTGTTGGAGCTTCGGGAGCTATTTATGGTTTGCTGACGGCTTTTGCCTTTATGTTTCCTAATGCAGAGTTAGCACTAATGTTTATTCCGGTACCAATTAAAGCAAAATATTTTGTACCTGGAATTTTGGCTATTGACTTATTTTTAGGATTTAAAGGTAATTCTTTGTTTGGAAATGGAGGAACAGGAATAGCACACTTCGCGCATGTTGGAGGTGCAGTGGCTGGTTTTTTAATGATGTGGTTCTGGAAAAAAAATCAGTTTAATAATAATCGTTGGAATTAATTTTTTAGCTTTAAGTAAAATTAGAAATACCAAAAGGAGTTTATGAATATTCTTGATGATTTAAAATTACAATACAAGTTGGGCGGAATTGCGATGCGCGTTATTTATTGGAATATCGCCTGTTTTGTGGTTTCATTAATTTTCTTTTACCAATATTCTATTGGTCAGTTTAGTTTTCCTAACTGGCTGGCATTGTCATCAGAACCTGAAGTTTTTTCGTTTAAGCCCTGGACATTTTTAACATACGCCTTCTTTCACGATGGATTCTTTCATTTGTTGTTTAATATGATGGTGTTAAATTTTTCCAGCACTTTGTTTATGACGTACTTTACAGAGAAACAATATTTAGGATTGTATATTTTAAGTGCCATTTTTTCTGGTGTTGTGTTTGTTTTGAGTTATTATTTTCTAAATTTTTCGTCTTCTATTGTTGGCGCTTCAGCCGCAATTATGGCGATTTTAGTAGCTACGACAACGTATCAGCCCTTAATGAGTGTACGCTTATTGCTAATTGGTGTGGTGAAATTATGGCATATTACAGCTGTGATTTTGATTTTAGATTTAATGCAGATAAGCCTTGGTAATACAGGCGGGCATATTTCACACTTAGCTGGCGCTTTTTTTGGTTTTGTTTTTGTGAAATTACTTCAAAACGGAACTGATTTAAGTATAATTGTTTCAAGAACAATAGACTTTTTCGTTAACCTGTTCAGAAAATCACCTTCGACCCCATTTAAAACAGTACATAAAAATTATAAAAAACCTACAGAAAAGCCCGTGTCAAGGATTGTTACGAAAGACAAAGCGCAACAGCAAATTGATGAGATTTTGGATAAGATCAGCCAATCCGGCTATGATTGCTTAACCAAAGAAGAGAAAGAATTTTTATTTAAAGCAGGAAAATAGTCCTCGTAATAAAATAAAACATGCAAAACCTGTCTTGGTTTAATAAAATAATGTTCTTTTTGAACATAGTTCTGACCGTGTTAACGTTTAGTATCTATGTTTTACCATTTTTAGCACCTAAAAGTTTTCCTCTTTTATCGGTGCTAACGTTGTTTATGCCCGCCTTTTTTGTTCTAAACGGACTTTTCTTTATCTATTGGGCAATTCAGTTTAAAAAACGTCTTATTTTATCCGGACTGGTATTGCTAACGGGAATTACCTTTATCAGCAAGTTTTATAAATTCTCTGCAAAAGAATACGTAAAAGACGAAAAGGATTTTTCTGTAATGAGCTATAACGTCCGTTTATTTAATGTTTTTAAATGGTTGGATCGTGATGATATTCCGTCTAATATAAAGAAATTTATAGACGAACAAGATCCGGATATTCTTTGTATTCAGGAATATTCAAACTCTGCTCATATCGATCTTAAAGTTTATCCGCATCGTTATATTTTTATTGAGGGAAAAAAAATTAAAACAGGGCAGGCTATTTTTTCTAAATTTCCTATAATCGATCAAGGTAATATCGTTTTTCCTAATTCGGATAACAATGTTGTGTATGCCGATATCAAACGTGGTAAAGATATTATTCGCGTTTATAACATGCATTTGCAGTCAATTAAGATTTCGCCTGATGTCGATAAGATATCAGATGATATTGATAATGTAAATCAGCGTAAATCGCAGCTTATTTACAGCAGAATAAGTAAAGGGTTTAGACAACAGCAAGAACAGGCGAGTATTTTTAAAGAAAATATAAAAGAGTGTAAGTATCCTATCATTATTTGTGGAGACATGAATAATAGTTCCTTCTCTTATGTGTACAGAAATATAAAAGGAAAGCTTAAAGATGCCTTTGAAGAAGCGGGAGAAGGTTTTGGTGCAACATACAAGTTCCGATATTATCCGGCAAGGATCGACTATATTTTTTCAGATAGTAAAATGAAAGTAAAACATTTTGAAAGCTTTTCTGATTTTGAAAATTCAGATCACTATCCAATTATGGCAAGACTTTCTATGGAATAATGAGCGTTTGCGATTTTAAATAATCCATTGCAAATTTCCCTTCGTTAAAAAGCAAATCCAGTACGCTTAAATTGTTTATAAAGCCATGTTTGTCATCAAATACCTGTGGGTATTTTTCGAAGCTATTAGGGTCTTTCTTTCCGTTTGCTAAATGTCTAAAGTCAGTACAATTTGGTGCTTCATTAAAATATTCAGTAGTTGGTTCAAATTCTAATTTCAGGCGAAGGCATTTTTTTACAATTTCAAAAACTTCAAGATTCAGATCCATCAAAAAAGTATGGTTTTTTTCAAAAACAGGAATAAGATCATCTTCAAAGAATTCAAAAAAAGGAGAACTTCTATAAGCAGCTTCCAGTGATTTAAAATGTTGTTTCTGCCAGTCGAAATCATTCTCGATCAAAACATCTTTTGTTTTTTGGTGCAGTGTTTTTGAATGCTTAACAGGGATGTTTAAAAGCTGAATGCCATTTGGACTATAAATATAAGTTCTGTTTCTATTGGTTTGCTTCTGAAAGTTATCTTCCATTTCAAAAATAATATTTTCTGACTGCGCCATAACAGCAAAGTGACTTATTGATGGAAAATAGGTAGGAAGTAATAGAGAGTTCATTATCTTTTTAGTTTAATCGGTAAATCGTTTAATCGTACTTTTTGAGATACGATTAAACGATTTACCAGTTTAACGAATTAACGTTTTTATGCTTTGTTTTCTTTTCTTTTTCTCCAGAAATATTCTCCAACAAAATATGCTGCAAGAACAATTAAGAAATATTTGAAGTAAGATTGAGGTTGTCCTTCGCCATCAACAGTAGTGAAAACTCTGTTCCAACGAATTTTATTAATTCCTTTTCCGTTACTATCCCAGCTCATCCAGATAAAAACCGGCTTACCTACAATATGATTTTCAGGAACATATCCCCAATATCTACTGTCTTCAGAGTTATGACGGTTGTCTCCCATCATCCAGTAATAGTTTTGCTTAAAAGTATATGTGGTCGCTTGTTTTCCGTTAATTAAAAAATGCGCACCGTCTAACTGAAGTGTATTTCCTTCGTAATTCGTAATGATTTCTTTGTAAAAAGGTAAAGATTCATTGGTTAAGGCAACCGTTTTTCCAGCTTCAGGAATGTAAATAGGTCCCATATTATCCTGGCTCCATTTGTTGATGTGAGGAAAAATAGCATTGTCATTTCCTCTGTCAATTTCTCTTTTTACAGCAGTAATTCCAGGTGTATTTTTTAGACGTTCAGCACTTGCTTCCGTCAAAGCTCTAAAAATCAATGTATCTCTTTTTTCGCTTTTAAATCCTGCACCATCAGTAATGTCTAATTCTCTTACGATAGATTCAAAGTCGATAGGTGTTTTTCCGTCTAAAGCTACAGAGTACGAATACTGAGGTTTAGCTCTTTCGGGTAGAATTAGTTTTTTTCCGTTTATGAATACAAAACCATCTACAATTGATAAGCTGTCTCCGGGAATACCAACACATCTTTTTACGTAATTTGATTTTTTATCAATAGGTTTGATAACGCCAGGACGCCCTTTAGGTTCGTAGAAGTAATGAACAGTATCTACAGGCCAGTTAAAAACAACAATATCAGATCGCTTAATTTTTTCTATTGCAGGAAGTCTGAAATAAGGTAATTGTGGCCAGCTTAAATATGATTTTCTTTTAAGAAATGGAATTGTATCGTGTACCATTGGCATTGCAACAGTAGTCATAGGTACTCTTGGGCCATAATTTACTTTGCTTACAAATAAAAAGTCACCAATCAATAATGATTTTTCTAACGAAGCAGTTGGAATCGTATAAGGCTGAACTAAGTAGGTGTGTACCAATGTTGCTACAATTACAGCAAAAAGCAATGAACTTACAGTATCTGCAGCTTTGTTTTCTGAAGTTAATTTTCTTTCAGCCTGGTATTCTAATTTTTGTGTGTAATTTACGTAATAGATGTAAAAACCAAGTGTAAAAATTCCAAGTAGAGTATCTAAAGTAGATTTTTTACCAAATGTTTTTAAAGTTTCTACCCAAACAACCGGAAACATAATAAGATTGATTACGGGAATAAAAAGCAAAAGCGTCCACCAGGTTGGTCTGCTAATGATTTTCATTAAAATAATCGAATTATATACAGGAATTGCAGCTTCCCAACTTTTTCTTCCGGCAGCCTGATACAATTTCCAGGTTCCCAGAAAATGAATAATTTGAACTGCTAAGAAAAAAACAAACCAGAGATATAGTGTCATAATATATTGTTTAAAATTAAGGCTGTTAAAAAATAATTTTAGAGCCCAAAGGTTTAATTTATTTTAAGTTTAAAACATCTTTCATGCTGTAAATTCCTTTTTTGCCAGCAAGCCATTCAGCAGCAATTACAGCTCCTAATGCAAAACCTTCGCGATTGTGTGCTGTATGTTTTATTTCTATGCTGTCTACAACAGAATCATAGGCAACAGTATGAGTTCCCGGAACATCACCAATTCTTTTTGCTTCAATATGAATTTCTTTGTCATTAGCCTGATCTAAAGTCCAATTGGTGTAGTTGCTGTTTTCAATAACACCTTTTGCTAATGAAATGGCAGTACCGCTTGGAGCATCTAATTTTTGAGTATGGTGAATTTCTTCCATCGACACTTTATACGAATCAAGTTGCGCCATTATTTTTGCCAGATATTCATTTACTTCAAAGAAAATGTTTACACCTAAACTAAAATTAGAACTGGAGATAAAGCCTCCTTGTTTTTCATTACAAAGCGCAATCATTTCGTCAAAATGTTCTAGCCATCCTGTTGTACCTGATACTACAGGAACATTATTGTTAAAGCAGCTCGAAATATTAGAAACGGCAGCGGTAGGAACACTAAAGTCAATAGCTACGTCAGCAGTTGCTAAACCGTCATACGTATTAAATTCATCTTTTTTCAAAACAATTTCATGGCCTCTTTCTAAAGCAATTCTTTCGATTACTTTACCCATTTTTCCATATCCTAAAAGCGCAATTTTCATTTGTGTGTATTTTATTGAATTTAACTAAATCTAAGATCTAGTTAAAAGAGTAATTAAAAGTTAGTCCAACGTTTGGTTTAAAAGTTACATCGTTGGGGTAAATTTCAGGACGAAGTGATAGTCTTTCGTTTACATTAAATTGTATTAAAGCGGCATCTACATTGGCGTCAACAATATTGAGGACATAAAAACCAACTACAAACAAAATAGACAAATCCCTGTTTCTCTGGTAGAATTTTTGTCCGGCAATAAGTCTGCTGTCATCCAAAAACTGATAGTTGTCGTCACTATAGCCTTCTAGTCTTCGTTTATAAGCGTCGCGATAATTGTGGTATTTTTTGTTATTGTCAATATAAAAGTATAAGCTGGTACCAATTGCACCATAAACGAGTGGAATTTTCCAATACTTTTTATTGTATGCCTGACCTAATCCGGGTACAATTGCAGAGTAAAAGGCTGCTTTTGCGGGAGTAAGCGGGTCAATTTCCTGTAATGCAATAGTGTCTTTTACGACCAAAACCGTGTCTTTTTTTACCTGGGCAAAAAGAGAAACGGTTCCTGCGAGAAAGAACAATAGACTTATGGGGACTATTTTACTCACTATCCATTAATTAATTTTATAATTCGATTAAAGTCGGCCTCAGAACTAAATGGAATTGTAATTTTTCCTTTTCCGTTACCAGCAACTTTTATATCAACTTTCGCACCAA
>Ga0247817_10001523_pt1 | contig 12080 bp, 10 predicted proteins | sample UWRJL212509R1_FD_178010 | JGI IMG/M metagenome (GOLD analysis project Ga0247817, IMG submission 178010) | Plant litter microbial communities from Arlington Agricultural Research Station in Wisconsin, United States - UWRJ-L212-509R-1 | ecosystem: Environmental > Terrestrial > Plant litter >... | reverse complement strand
TGCCTTGCTTGGTCGACGCGAGTACCGCAGGCTTGACGCCGTCAGCGGTTTTCAGGTCCATCAGGGTTGGCTGGCCACCGACGTCCATGTCCCACAGGTCATGGTGGGTGAACTGCATGTGCCAGCGTACCTGGCCAGTGGCGATGTCCAGCGCGGTCAGGCCGGCGGCGTGCAGTTCCGACTCAGGAGTGCGATCACCACCGAACTGGTCCGGGGTCTGGTTGCCCATTGGCAGGTAGAGCATGCCGAGTTTTTCATCGACGGCGAACATGGACCACATGTTCGGCGAGTTGCGGGTGTAGACCTTGTCATCGGCAATCGGCGTGGTGTCGTCCGGATTGCCGCTGTCCCAGTTCCACACCAGTTTGCCGGTGTGCACGTCGAACGCGCGGATCACGCCGCTTGGCTCGTCGGTGGAAACGTTGTCGGTCACGTGGCCGCCAATCACTACCAGGTCTTTGGTCACGGCCGGTGGCGAGGTGGAGTAGTAACCGCCGGCATTGAAGCCGCCGATGTTGGCGCTCAGGTCGATCTGACCTTTATCGCCGAAGTCTTCGCACATTTTGCCGGTGTCGGCATCCAGGGCGATCAGACGGGTATCGGCGGTCGGCAGGAAGATGCGACGCGGGCAAACAGCGCTGACGGGCGCAGGGCTGGCGGTGCCGGTCGGGCTTTGCTCGGAAGCGTAAACGGCGTCATCGTGATACGACACGCCACGGCAGGTCATGTGCGCCCAACCCTTGAAGTTCGCCGCGTTTTGCGTGGAGAGCTTTGGATCGAAACGCCAGATTTCCTTGCCGGTGTCCGGGTCCAGCGCGATCACCTGGCTGTGCGGCGTGCACACGTAGAGCATGCCGTTGACTTTCAGCGGGGTGTTTTCAGCGGTGGTTTCGCCCGGATCGTTAGGGCCAGGAATGTCACCGGTGCGGTAGGTCCAGGCTGGAACCAGCTTGTGAGCATTTTGCGGGGTGATCTGCGCCAGTGGCGAGTAACGGTCGCCATGAGCGCTGCGGCCGTAGGAATTCCAGTCACCATCGGCCATGGCCGGGGCGGTGTTGGTCATGCCGTCAACGCTGTCGCGATCCAGCTGGCCCTTGATTTCACCCGGGTTGGTGAATTGGCTGGCCAGTGCAGTAACGCCCGCCAACACTACGGCCACGCTCAGTGCGCCGGTGCCCATGGGGGCGGCGCCGGTAAGCAGCAGTGGACGACGGAACCACGGCAGCAACATGACGATGCCGAGGGCGAACAGCAGTGCCAGACGCGGCACCAGTTGCCACCAGTCGAGGCCGACTTCCCACAGTGCCCAGACGGTGCTGGCGAACAGCACCAACGCGTAGAGGCCCAGTGCAGCGCGGCGAGCCGCAATCAGCAGCGCGCCAGTCAGCGCCAGGCCAATACCGGCCAGCAGGTAATACAGCGAGCCGCCCAGCATGCTCAGCTTGATCCCCCCGGCCAGCATGGCCAGGCCCATTAGCAGAAGCAGAATGCCGAGCAGCGTCGGCAATAGACGGCTTCGACTCAAAGCACCATCAGTGCTCATAGTGTGGTTCTCCGTGACGTTTTAAGTAAGTCCGCGCAAGTTCACTGTAGATGACGATCCTGTGCGGGCATGGTTCATATGAAAATGGTTCGGTGATGCGGTCCCTGTAGGAGCGAGCTTGCTCGCGAAGAACCTGAGAGCGCTGTGTGGTGTCAGGTTCCCAGCGTTTTCGTTGACGACCATCGCGAGCAGGGCTCGCTCCTACAGGGGGTTGCGGTGTTCGTTAGAACGAAGACTGGATCTTGATCCCGCCAATCAGCGCGTCATCGACCTGGTCCACGCCACCGGGGTGGCGGATGTATTGCAGGTTGGGGCGCACGGTCAGCCAGTTCGTGACGTGCACGCCGTAATAGAGTTCGGCGCTGTATTCGGTGTCCTGCGGCGGCAGATAAGACGGATCATCAAAGTCATAGACGGCGCGAGCCTGATTGGTCGCCTCGGCGTTCTTGCGATAGGCCGGGTTGACGTGGACGCGGGCCATGGCGAAACCGATGTCGTCTTTGGCGCGTGCATCGAACAGGCCTTTGTAGACGACGCCGGCCTGGACATAGTTGTCGATGGCATTGGTCTTCTTGTCGTGCATCGTGCCGTTGGCGAACACGCTCAAACCGCGAGAGTTGTCGCTGGCGCGGCTGGTCAATTGTTGCTGCACACCCAGCCACACCCCGTGCTTGCTGGAAGCACTGCGGTAAGCCTCGCCACTCAGGGCAGCCGGCTGACCGTTGCTGTCCTTGTAGGCGTCGGTGGCTTTGGCGTTGCTGTAGTAGTAGCCGGCGCGGTACTCGCCTGGCAGGCCATTGAGCTTGGGCGACCACACCAGTTCCACCGGCAGGATCGCACCCTGTGTGCCGCTGCCGCTGAGTTTGAAGCCATTACCGCGATCCAGATTGGATGGGTTTTGCTCATAGGCACCGACCTGCGCGTACAGCTCGGGTGTCAGGTGATATTTGACCCGCATGGCCCACTGGCTGACTGGCCAGTTGTACCAGATGCCGCCGACCCAGTTACCGACCTGGGAACCGCAGAACGCCAGGTTCTGGAAATCGCACGGGAAGCTGTTGAAGTCTTCGCCTTCGCCGAAGCGGCCGGCCTTGATGTCGAGCTTCTGGTCGAAGAATTTTTGCTGATACCACATCTGCGTCAGACGCCAGGTCTGCCCGCGTCCCCAGACTTCCTGGGCCGAGGTGAACCCGCCGACGCGGGGATCATTGATGCGGTCATTGCTGATGTTGTTGCCGCTGCGTTCGGTAATCGTCAGCTGAAATTCGGCGTCGTCCCAGCCCAGGATTTTCTGCAGGTCCAGGTGCGTGCCGAAGCCGAACTGGTCGCTGTAGCGCGCCGTGCGATCGTGGTCGTAGCCACCGTGCAGGTTGCTGCCCATTTCACCGGTGTAATCGACTTTGAAGTCGTAGCCTTTTTCCGAAAGTTCGGTGCGACTGCCATTCCAGTCACCGAGCATCCACGGTGATTCGCTATCGAAGGCCGCAGCGGCCTGGGTGCAGGTGGCAAGGCCTAATGCGGTGAAGCCGCCAATCAGGTTGAGGGCTTTTCGACTGGCAACAGACAAGCAGACAGCGCTGTCTCGCAAAGTGTGGAAATCGGGCATGGGGGGAAATTCTTGATCTTTTTCTGGGGGATGAACTGAAATCAGCAGGTGTGAAGCAGGCAGCAGAAGCGTTTCAGCGGGTGCGGGCGTAAGGATAATGTTCTGTTACAAATAGAGAAAGGGCTTTTACTGACATGCAGCGTTTCGGAATTGGTAACAGTCCACCTGATTTTGTAGGAGCAGGGCTTATGTGGGAGCAAGGCTTGCCCGCGATGGCGATCTCGCGGACGCCATCGCGGGCAAGCCTTGCTCCCACAGGTCCATATCCAGGCCCAACCCCAGGTCCATCTCCAAATTCAAATTCAAATCCATCTCCATTCTCATATCCCTATCAAGGTTTTCACCTACATTTAGCCAAGAGCAAACTAAGCCCTTCCACCCGAAGTTCCCCTCGGCTAAGGTGCGCGGCTTCCAATCCCCACATCGCTCGAAGGCCCGGCATGACCGAACAGAACAACAACCCGCTGCACGGCGTGACGCTGGAGCAAATCCTCAATGCCCTGGTTGAGCATTACGAATGGTCGGGGCTGGCCGAGCGCATTGATATTCGCTGCTTCAAGAGCGATCCCAGCATCAAGTCGAGCCTGACCTTCCTGCGCAAAACCCCGTGGGCGCGGGAGAAAGTCGAGCGTCTGTACATCAAGTTGATGCGCACCAAGCGACCGGTCTGAACATGGTCAACCACTCTGCCGCGCGACGACGTTTTGTGGCCGTGGCGGCCATCCTCGGCTGGGCAGGGTTGAGCATTCAGCTGTACCTGATTCTCTACTCACGCTGGACGCTGGAAGCCAGCCTGCTCGGGGGGCTGATCAGCTTTTTCAGCTTTTTCACGGTGTTGAGCAACACGCTGGTAGCCACCGTTCTGACCTGTGAACTGACGTCACGCCAGTCGGCAGCACGCCGCTGGTTTTTGCAGCCGTGGGTGAGCAGCGGGGTGGCGGTGAGTATTGCCGTGGTTGGATTGGCGTATAGCGTGTTGCTGCGCCATCTGTGGCACCCCGAAGGCTGGCAGTTCCTGGCTGATGAGCTGATGCACGACGTCATGCCGCTGCTGTTTCTGGTCTATTGGTGGTGCTGCGTGCCCAAAGGCACGTTGCGCCTGCGGCATATCGGCCTGTGGGTGATTTATCCGCTGGTGTACTTCGGGTATTCGCTGTTTCGCGGGCACGTGCTGGCGGTTTACCCGTATCCGTTTATTGACGTGGACAAGCTGGGTTATCCACAGGTGTTTATGAATGCGGGCGGGTTGTTGGCGGGGTTTGTGGTGATTGCGCTGTTGGTGATTGGACTTGATCGTTGGCGCGGCAAACAGTTGCAGTGATGCGAATATGGTCATCGCGGGCAAGCCCGCTCCCACAGGTAATTTCGTCGTTCACGAATTTCATGTACAACGCAAACCCTGTGGGAGCGGGCTTGCCCGCGATAGGGTCTTAAAGGCCGTCACTCCTCGCCGGTTTCATCCAGTCGCCAATAACCGGCCGCCTTGACGAACTGATCGTCCAGCCCATGCTCATCGAGCAGAACCCGACGAATCTGCCGCGACACTTTGCTCTCGGTCGCTACCCACGCATACAGATTCCCGCTCGGCACCTCCAACTGCTTCACCGTCGTCAGCAAGTGGTCTTTACCACCCTCGCGCAATACCCAGATCACATCGACCTGCGCCGCGCTTTCGAGCCGTTGCTGCTCGGCGCCGTTCTCCACTTCAATAATCACCAGTGCCCGACGGTTGGCCGCCAGCCCCTCCAGCCGACGCGCGATGGCGGGCAGGGCGGTCTCGTCGCCGATCAGCAGGTAACTGTCGAAAATGTCCGGCACGATCATCGAACCCCGTGGCCCGCCGATGTGCAGGAACTGGCCGGGTTTGGCCTGTTCGGCCCAAGTCGATGCAGGGCCGTCGCCGTGCAGTACGAAATCGATGTCCAGCTCCAGTGTATTCAGGTCGTAGCGACGCGGCGTGTAGTCGCGCATGGCAGGTTTGGGGCCGTCGTCCTTGCCCGCACCGAGCACCAGGGTTTCCAGCGCCGCCTGTTCCGCCGCGTTCTGCGGGAACAATAGCTTGACGTGGTCGTCAGTTCCGAGACTGATAAAACCTGCCAGTTCAGGGCCACCCAAGGTGATGCGGCGCATCCGCGGGGTCAGGTCGACCACACGCAATACTTCCAGTCGACGACGTTTGATCTCGTGCATGACGCGGTGGATGGTTTGGGCTTCTACAGCAGTCATTCGGCTTTCTCCTGGGTGGCTTGAACGGCAGGGCCGTCGACGATGGCTTTGGCGGTGTCGTTGAGCAGAGTGCTGACGCGCAGGATTTCCTGTGGACTCCAGCGTCCGTGATGCAGTTGCAGCGCATGCCGCAGGTTATGCACAGCCTCATGGATCTCGGCGGGGCGATCATGACCACGCAATGAGCGTTTACTGACGTCGATGCGCATCCGCACACCTTCCAGCGCAATCGCTTGATCTATCAGGGACTGGCGACCCGCGTCAGTCACCGCATAGCGTTTTTTGCCCGCTTCGGCATCGCCCAGAATCATTTCGCTTTCTTCCAGAAAGGTCAGGGTCGGGTAGATCACGCCGGGGCTGGGGCTGTAGGCGCCGTCGAACATGCCTTCGATCTGGCGGATCAGGTCATAGCCGTGGCAAGGCTGCTCGGCAATCAACGCCAGCAATAGCAATTTCAGGTCACCGGGGGCGAATACGCGTGGACCGCGTCCGCCCCGTTCCCGCCCGGGGCGTTTCTCAAAGCCGTCGCGGCCGTCACCGTGTTCACGGTGTGGGGAATGAGGGTCTCTCATTTTCACGTTCTCTCTGTCATGTTTAGATACAGCGTAAGATATATCTTATACGAACGAAAGACGTTTTTTAGCTACCTCAAGCTCCCCTGACGAGCGGCATTGGCGCTGTGGTGCACATCGCGAGGGAAATTAGCAAAGGGCCAGCAGGACCTTTCACACGAACGAAACAGGGCTGAAACTTAAAGCTATTACTCTAATAAGTTTAGAGTTAGTATTCTAAAACTCCGCAAGTTACCGGGTTATATAGTCTAAATTGCTGTATGGTTTTTACTGTAAAACTGTATGTAGGCTGCAACTTACAGTCGCTGTTTAGTATTTGGGTTTTTTGTATCTTTTTCCTTCCAGTCGTAGGGTTGTTGAACTACGCGCTTGTCGGAAGTTGCCTGCTTACTTTCTGGATCGGAAAGTCGAAGATGCATCGGCGTTGCAAGTTGAAACAAAGCAGCCCCAAAAGGACCGCGCAGTTTTAACTTTCAATGAATCGATTCCATTAAGAAAACAGGTACTTAACAATGTTCAAGAAATTCGCAATCGCTGCTCCTTTGGCTCTTCTGGCACTGGGTTCGACCGGTGCATTCGCTGCCGGTGAAGCGGCTCACTCGATCAGCATCATTGCTCACGTGCCGACCAATGGCTTCTACGTGGTGCCGACCAACCCTGATCTGGTGAACAAGGATCAGGACATGAGCTATCAGCCGAGCGCCGGGAAAATGGGCGAAGTTAATGGCTTTTTCGACATCCGCAATAACAATGGTTCGGTTCATGCCAGCCTGGACAGCACGCCGAAACTGATCTCCGGCGCCAACTCCGCTGATCTGAAAGTCACCCTCAACAACGTCGAACTGACGACCACGCCGAAACCGGTTGTGGGCGAGGCTGAGTCCGATGTCAACTTCCGTGCGGCGCTGAACATTGCGCTCAAAGACGCCACCATCCCTGCTCCTGGCGATTACACCGGTGTTGTAGCCATGACCTTCGACGCCGTTCCTCCGGTCGTCACTCCTTGATCGAGTCATCGATCAACAAACGCTGACTGTTCAAGTTCGCGTTACCCGAGGGGGCAAACAGCACTGTTTGTCCACTCGGACTTCAACTTGTCCGTAATCAGAGTAAGAGTTCATGTTCCCGATGACACCCATCGCGGCTGCGCTTGCGCTGCTGTTTTGTGCCAGTGCGATAGCTGCGCCTGTTTCTCCTGCCGGAACGACACCGCGAAGTTTGTTGGCGCAGGCCAAAGGACTGCCGTCGGATTTCGAGGAGCATTTCTTTGATGTGCCCCTGGCTGTTCGGGTAGAGCTCGATCAGCAGCCACTGGGAGAAGCGATGGTTGTGCTGTCTCGCGACGATCGCATCACCCTGCTCGAATTCACCGACACCAGTGAAAACCGTTTCAGCCCCGCTGAACGGGAAAAATGGGCGAGCTACCTCAAGCCAGGCGTGCCGCTGGGCAACTGCACCGGTTCATGTCCGGATCAGGTGCTGGCTGTGCACTACAACCTGGAAAACTCGCTGGTCTCAATCCTCACCGAAAACGCTGAGCGCGATGTTGAAGCCAAACGTTACTTCGATCAGCCTCCAGGTGGCAGCAGCGGTTTGATGGTGCGCAACCAACTTAACCTCAATGGCGGCCAGGATCAGGATCTCGGCGGGCGCTACGGCCTTGAAGCCAGCGCAAGCCTGGGCAACTGGAGCCAGACGTTCAACATGCAACTGGCCCGCCTCGGCGGCCCGGATGACAAGCTTTATCACGCGATCCATGAGCTTTACACCCAGCGCGAACTGCAAGGCAGCTTCCTGCGCCTGGGCTATTTCACCCCCAATTCCGAAGGGCTGACCCGCCAACCACGCACGTTTGGCACCAGCCCCGACACCGCTGTCGGCGTCATGTACGGCAGCTCTGACAGCCTGGCGATCAACAGTCCGATGCCCAGCGTCTACCCCATCTATGTCACGGCCAATCGCCAGGGCTCGGTGGAGATCTATCGCGACGGCCTGTTGATCAACACCCAGGCGGTGCCTGCGGGTTTGCAGACCCTCGACACCCGTCCATTACCGGGCGGGATCTATGAGGTGGAAGTGCGCCTGGTTGAAGACGGCCAGATCACCTCCACTACCCAGGAACTGGTGTACAAGCCCAGCAATTGGCGCAACCTCGACGAGCGCTGGCGTTACAACCTGTTTGCGGGTGAAGAACAAAAGCTGCTGAGCAACTGGGATCAACAGTCCAGTGGTAGCCCCACGGCAGGCGCTTCGGTGAATTACCTGATGCACCCGCGCGTGATACTCGGCCTGTCGGCGCGCCAGATTCGCGAAAAACTGCAATACGGCAGTTCCATCGACTGGACTTTGGCCAATCACATCAGCCTGTACGCCAACGTCTACAAAACGCAGGATCACGGCACCGGCCTCGATCTGCAAAGCCTCTATAACTATGGCTCCGGCAGCGTCGTGATCAGTCACAACCGCAGCTGGCTGGACACCACCAACCTCTACGAAACCCTGCCGGACGGTACCCGGATCCGCCAGCGCAATGTGTTCGTCGGCGAGACCAGCAACTCATCCCTGGCGCTCAACCATCGGCTCAGCAGCAAAAGTTCGATCAATGCCCGTGTGTCCCACAGCGAGGGCAACGTCAACGGCACCGGCCTGGACCTTGGCTGGAACCAGCGCACCACGCTGTTTGGCAGCGATGGCAACTGGCGACTGTCGCTGTTCGACCGGCCGGGCAGCTACAGCAGCGGCAGTGCGCGCAATCGCGGCGTCGACCTGAGCGTCAACCTGGCATTGGGTGCGCCCGGCCAGCAGATCACCGGCAGCATCGGTTCACGTACGGCGCGCGATGGCGGCCGCGACAACAACGGCTCGATCGGCTGGCGCAAGGATCTGAAAGATCACGTGCTGCAAAGCGTCTCCGTGACTGCGCTCACCGACACCTATGGTCTGGGCATGTCCAGCCTGGCGAACTTTCGCACCGATCAGGTCAATGGCGATGCTTTCGTTCAGCGCTCGTCCTACAACGGCAACTACACCGGTGGCCTGAACCTGGACAGCACCCTGGCCATCGGCGGCGAGCAAATGATCCTGACCAGCCAGTACGAGATGCGCGGCGCCGGCCTGATCGTCGATGTGGAGTCGGACATCGACGACATCACCCTGCGCGCCGACGACTACAGCGGCGGCGGGGCGGCATTGAAGCCCGGGCGCAACTTCATCCCGATCACGGCGTACCGGAACAGTTCGGTGAGTTTCGACTTTGAGGGTAATCATGTCCCGGCGGCCACCATCGAGCCGGCGCGTACCCGCTATCACCTGAACAAGGGCGGGGTGGAGTATCGCAAGGTCCGTGTGATGAAAACCCTGACGGTACTTGGCCGCCTGGTGGATGCGCAGGGGCGCCCGCTCAAGGGCCATCACGTGATCAACCACGCCAGCCGCGGGGTGACCGAAGTCGATGGTTTCTTCTCGATGGAAATGAATGCCGGCTCCCCAACGCTGGAAGTGCGTCAGGGCAGTCAGTTGCTGTGTCAGTTCCGCCTTGATGCGAGCCGTCATCGCAGTGAAAACAATGTGTTGATGATCGGCGACCTGCGTTGCACGCCGGACACCCTGGCGGATGTCACGAACACCGAGCGGACGGCGGGCTGAACCTATGAAAAAGTCTGCGTATTGCCTGGGGTTGTTCCTGGCACTGAGCGTGCCTGAGGCAGAGGCGGCGAATCGGGAGATCAGGGCGTTATTCCAGCCGGACCCGTCGCAGCCTAATAAAAATGTTTTCGTCAATAAAACGCCGAACAGTGGTTATTGCGGGAGCCATCCGAGTGAGTGTGCTGAAAACAATGTTTTCAGTATTCAACTACCGGTCAATTTTGAGTCCCGTGGTTCACTGAAACCCGGTGACGGTATTCCAGTGAAGGTGCCTGCCAACTGGCGGGAATTGACGGTCAGGAATCCCCAGACCCAGGAATCGGAAACGGTCGAAGTACGCATCACAGGGATCGGTTCTACCTATGTTTTGAGCCCTCCGGCCACTGAGCTGACGGGAATTACAAACGTTACCGACGCGCATCGCGCTCTGTGGACAGCGAACACTTGGGTTTACGCACCACCCCCTTGTCGGTACAGCGGTGTGGGCTTTGTCACCCCCGGCTCGTACAGATTTTTCTGGAAAACCCCATTGGAGGAGGCCTGTACCAAAATTGCCGATTTCAGTATCCCGTCCATGTCCTTCAGCAACATCGACATTGCCTATGAACTTCGAACCCCCAACCCCTTGGGTATGTCATCCGGGCTTTATACCGGTTCGTTGACCTACACCATCGGGCCAGGCGGTGATTTTGATCTGGGGCCACTGTTTCAACCGGACGACGCCAGCCTGACCCTGGACTTCGTACTCGACGTACAGCACACCCTCAAGGTCGATCTGCCTCCGGGTGGTAACAAAGTGGCGCTGGAGCCCGAGGGCGGGTGGCAGCGCTGGATCAATGGCGGTCGCAAACCCACCAGGATCTTCCGCGATCAGCCGTTCTACCTGTCCGCGTCGTCGCGCTTCAAAGTCATGATGCTGTGCACCTCGAACGGCGGCAGGGCCTGCTATCTCGGTAGCCCCAAAGGTAACAGGGCCGAGGTGGAAACATTCCTCACGCTACCCGATGGCATTACCAACAGCAGTCGTGGGGTCACGCTGCTGCCGTTGCTATACAACACGTGGGTCGGTCCCTTTCAACCCGGGCTTTATGTGGATCGCCAAGCCGGCTCGCTACGTTTCGAGATGAGCCAAGCTGCCATCAACAATCTGTTACGCCCGGGTCTCGCCGACACGCTGCGCGGCAATATCACCATTATCTGGGACTCGGACGTATGACCGTTGTGGCCAGCTCTTTCACATTTTCCAAAGGAGTGAAGACCATGAACCGAGTGTATTTGCTGGGCATGCTCAGTGTGTTTTGCATGGCAGCAAATGCCGGGCCGCAGATCAATGTGGGCACGGTGTATGACTATCTGGATGGCGATAAAAGTACGTATTTGAAACGGGTATTCAACAGTGGCGACAGCACCGCTTTCGTCAAGGTCAACGTGCTGGAAATCGTCTACGACGCCGACGGCACGCCGAAGGAAGTGCCGGTCGAGAACGCCACCGACGGCGCCTCGCGCAACGGCGTGATGGCCAGCCCGGCTCGGCTGATCGTGCCGGCACAGGGGATGCAGGGTACGCGCTTGTTGTACATGGGGGAGCGTGATCGTGAACGCTACTTTCGTGTGCGGTTCGTGCCGGTGGTGCCGGAGAAAGAAGACGAATTTGCGATCTCCAGCGAAGAGCGTGAGGACTACAAGAACAACCTGTCGGCGGGGGTGAACGTGATGACCGGGTTCGGCACCGTCTTCTTCGTTCGGCCCAAAGACGCTCGATTCGACAGTGCTGTCAATGAAACCGACAGTCGCTACGAACTGCGCAATAACGGCAACACGGTGGTCATCATCGACGAATTCAAAAGCTGCTCATTGAGCAATGAAAGTGAGTGTGGCGCGACCACAAAACACCACGTCATGGCGGGCAAGACTTATGCCTTCGACAAGGAAAAGGGACGTGAATACCGTTTCAACCTGATCGAAGGCGACAAAAAGAAATCCCTGAAGATCGTCAGCCGCTAGGCCGGCGTTTCATCGACGCTACGGGTATCGAACATGATCAAGCAATGTGCCGCCGTCGCGCTGACGGCAATGACCGTACTGATGAGCCCCTCGACATGGGCTGCCAGGGAGGAGCACACCTTCGAGGTGTCAGTGACTATCCCGACACTCGCGTTTTACGTGATCCCGGCCGAACCGGACTGGATCCATCGCCAGCAGCGACTGAATTGGGACCATCCGACCTCGAAGTTGAGCAGCGTGCGCAAGAACTTCGATGTGCGCCATGACAGTGGCGCGATCGAGGCGCGCCTGGAAGCCGTTCCGTTTCTGTCGAACGGCAGGCCCGATGACGATATTGCGCTGCGGGTCAGTTTCAACGGGGTGGAGTTGAGCCCGGACGTAACTCCACGGCAAGTGGTGTCGGCGGCCGACGCGATGACAGGTTCGCGGGTGTTGCTGCAGATCGATCCGGTGAAACCTGTTGGGGGTTACAAACCGGGGGACT
>Ga0247817_10001522_pt1 | contig 12092 bp, 14 predicted proteins | sample UWRJL212509R1_FD_178010 | JGI IMG/M metagenome (GOLD analysis project Ga0247817, IMG submission 178010) | Plant litter microbial communities from Arlington Agricultural Research Station in Wisconsin, United States - UWRJ-L212-509R-1 | ecosystem: Environmental > Terrestrial > Plant litter >... | reverse complement strand
TTGAGAATTCCGAAACTATATCTTATTATATTTGGCCAATAAATCTTCTACAAATAGTACAACAATTAAATTTATAAAAATGAAAAAATTATTTACCGTTTTAGCAATCGCTTTATTTACAATTGGTCTTCAGGCGCAAGACACTAAACCTGCTAAAAAAGAAAAAGAAAAAAAAGAATGCTGTGCTAAAAAAACAGCGAAAGAGAAAAAAGCATGTTGCGTTAAAAAATAATTGCAATATTAAAAACACAAAAGGCCTCAATTATTTGAGGCCTTTTTTATGGGTATTTTTTTCAAAAACCATTAAATGATATTCTTATTTATCATCATAATGAAATCTGCATTGCAGAATAGTACATTTTTGATCAACTCCTCTAGTACCGGAAACTTTATAAACTAATCTGTCTTCTCCGCTAATTCGTCTTGACCAATAGCCTTTCAAATCATATTTTAATGGTTCCGGTTTACCAAGTCCTTTAAATGGATCTTGCTTTATTGATTTCAGTAACAATCGTATTTTATCAGATTTATCAGAGTCGTTATCTATCCAATATTCAAAATCTTCCCAACCTCCAATAGTAAAATTTAATTCCATTCTAAACCACCTCTAATTCATCTAAATTGAATTTTTTCAATTCTCCATTCTCAACTTGTTCTATTGCTTTTTCAAGTCTACTTCTATTTGCTTTAGTAGATAATAAATGCTGTGTTTCTACCATAGAATTATACTCCTGAATAGAAATGATAACTACAGCATCATCTTCATCATTTCTTGGAACAATTATAATTTCAGAAGATTCAGATACTTCATCAAAGTAACCTTTAATGTTTTTTCTTAATGTGGATATTGTTACTGCTTTCATACTATAAAATTTATTTGTACCAAATATTGTACTCGCAAATGTACAATATTCTTATAATGTATACAACTTACCCTTTAAATAGTTTTGTATCAGGAATACTTTATGATAGCAAACAAAGAGTTTTGTTCTACTTAATTCTTACACTCCATTCAAAATCCATTTCAGAAACCTGAACGCCTTTTTCGTCAGTTCCTATAGATTTCATCCAGAAGGTTTGTCCCTCGCCTGTTGCTATTGTTTTTTGAATTGCTTCAGCTATTAGATGTCCATCGTTGCAGACAAATGTTATTCTGCCTGTTGCTTTCTTGGTAAAGTTTCCTTTATTATTGGCTACTAACATCGAGATCTTTTTTCCGCTTTCTTTGATTTGAGAAATTACTAATGCTCCTGTTGTTAATTCTGCTGCCATTGCCTGAACTGCAAAATACATAGAGTTAAACGGATTTTGATTGATCCAGCGGTGCTTTACACTTACGATACAAGAATCTTTGTCGATCGCTTTTACACGTACGCCGCAAATGTATGCAGATGGTAATTTGAATAATACAAATTGATTGAGTTTAGATACTGAAACTGCCATGTGGTTATTTTTTTATGTAAAAATACAAAAAAACTATGCACGCACAATAAATCGCTATTACTTTCAAAGAATACTACTAAAGTCAATACTTGACGATGATTTTCAGTTCATTATAAGGACATTTGCATTTCTACATTTGTTAAATTTATGTTAATATTAGGTACTATGCAAAACAAGATACTGTCTTTTAGATATATATTTGCATAAGAAATTACTATATACTTTTAATCATGGATCAATCAACACCACTCATCATGGAAACTACTTCAGAAAGAAACACCGCAACGTTCACACACTTAAGCACTTTAACGCAATATATTATTCCGCTTGGAAATTATATTTTCCCGATTTTAATCTGGACAAGCTACAAAGACAAGTCTGAATTTGTAAATCATCACGGAAAACAAACGCTAAATTTTCAATTGAGCTTATTGCTTTACACTTTGATTCTAGCTTTGATTGCAATTCCGATTTTCATAACTGTTTTTCTTCAAAACCTTCCGATGGAAGCCTTTTTTAACAATGAAGAAGTCCTCATTAGAAATTTTGATTTTCAGGGAAACATTGGATTATTAAGTATTGGCGCAACGGCTGTAGTACTTTTTGGAGTTTTAAAATTTGTTGAATTCTTTTTAGTGATTTACGCATCAATAAAAACATCAAACGGAGAATTATACAAATACCCGCTGACAATTCCTTTTATCAGGTAATCGGCAAGAGTTAAAAGTTATAGATTACAATCATCATCAATCATCATCATCAATCAAAAAACGAATTGTTCAATCAAAAAAAAACAAAATGAAATTATGAACATTGAAAACACAAAAGCACAGATGCGCAAAGGTGTTCTTGAGTTTTGCATCCTATCAGTTTTAAAAGAAAAAGATGCATACACATCAGAAATATTAGACACTTTAAAAAACGCCAAATTACTAGTTGTTGAAGGAACGGTTTATCCGCTTTTAACCAGGCTAAAAAACGACGGTTTGCTTAATTATCGCTGGGAAGAATCGACTTCAGGACCACCACGAAAATACTATGGGCTAACAGAAATAGGACAAACATTTTTAAACGAACTAAACGGTACCTGGACAGAATTGTCTGACGCTGTAAAACTAATCACCAATCAAAAACAATAAGTCATGAACAAAACAGTAAATATTAACTTAGGAGGCATGTTTTTTCACATTGATGAAGATGCATACTTAAAATTGACGCGCTACTTTGACGCTATAAAACGATCACTAAATAACTCATCTGGTCAGGATGAAATTATTAAAGATATTGAAATGCGTGTTTCTGAATTATTGACAGAAAAACAAATTAGCGACAAACATGTTGTGGGAGTGAAAGATGTTGATGAGGTGATTGCAGTTATGGGACAACCGGAAGACTACATTATTGAAGACGACGAAAAACCAAACCAATCATTTGATAACGGAACTAGAAAACATAAAAAATTATACCGCGATAAAGAAAAAGGTATGATTGGTGGTGTGGCAACTGGTTTAGGACACTATTTTGGAATTGATGCTGTATGGATCAAAATCATTTTCTTAATATTTGTTTTTGCAGGTTTTGGAACCGGAATATTAGCCTATTTTGTTCTTTGGGTGGTAACTCCGGAAGCGATTACCACTTCTGAAAAACTTGAAATGACGGGAGAACCGGTAACTATTTCGAACATTGAAAAAAAGGTACGCGAAGAAATCGAATCACTTTCTGACCGATTTAAAAATGCAGATTATGATGCAATGGGAAACCAGGTAAAGTCGGGAGCTGGGAGAATAAGTAGTTCGTTTGGAGACTTTATTATGACTATTTTTAAAATTTTCGCTAAATTTTTAGGTGTTATTTTAATCATGTCGGGTATTACGGTTTTAATCCTGTTATTGATTGGCGTTTTTACTTTAGGAACTAATGTTTTTGTTGATTTTCCGTGGCAAAATTTTGTCGAAGCAGGAAACTTTACTGAATATCCTATCTGGACATTTGGCTTGCTAATGCTTTTCGCGGTTGGAATTCCGTTTTTCTTCCTGACGCTTTTAGGTTTCAAACTATTATCTCCAAACCTAAAATCAATAGGAAACATTACAAAATATACACTTTTAGCTATTTGGATTATTGCTATTGCTATCTTAATAAGTATTGGAATTAAACAGGCAACCGAAGTTTCGTATGACAACAAAACTGTTGAAAAAAAGACTATCGGTATCACGCCAAAGGATACACTTTACGTAAAATTCAGATACAACGACTATTATGCGAAAGATTTGAATCACCATAGAGATTTTCAATTTGTACAGGACTCAGCAAACAACGAGGTAATTTATTCTACAGATGTCCGTTTGCATGTTTTACATACAGATGAAGCAACGCCTTACCTGCAAATAGAAAAAAGCGCCAGAGGAAATTCGTTTATTACGGCCAGAAAAAGAGCTGAACAAATTGATTACAAAGTACAGGTTAATGGAAATTATTTAATTTTGGATAATTATTTCTTAACTGACGTAAAAAACAAATTCAGAGGTCAGGAAGTTGATATATATTTGTACCTGCCGGAAGGACAACTTTTTAAACCGGATGCTTCTTTGCAAGATTATGATGATTCTGATAATGATTTTTTTAATTTACACTTTAGCGGAAACTATAATTACAAGGTAAAGAAATCAAAAATCATTTGTTTAGACTGTCCTGCAGATGACGAGGATTATAGTGATACTGAAGAAATAAGCGATATAGAAGATGTAAATGATATTGATAATGATACTATAAATGAAGTTTCGGTTAAAATAAATGGAAAAGAAGTTTTAAACGGAAAAAAGACTAAAGGAAAGCTAACCACTGATAAAAACGGAGTTATAATTAAAATTAACTAAGACCATGATAAAAATAATCATTCATATTACGAAATTCATTATTGCGACGATTACCGCATTATTGTTTGCTTCATGTAACTTAAACATGAATACTGTAGAAGGCAGTGGAAATGTAACTACTGAAAAAAGAATTGTTCAGGGCGATTTTAAAAGTATTGATGTTAGCAATGCTATAGATTTAGTTATAGAACAAGCTGATGTCACTGAAATTGTAGTCGAAGCCGATGATAATTTGCAGAATGAGATTGTTACCAAAGTAGAAAACGGAACTTTAGTAATTAAATGCAAGTTTAACTCTTTCAGAAATGTTACGATGAAAAAAGTAACTGTAAAAATGCCTGTTATCGAAAACCTTGATGCTTCGAGTGCTGCTTCTATACAAAGCAAAAATCTACTGCAAGGCGAAAACATTGATTTAGAATCATCAAGCGCAGCAACTATGGATCTTAACATCGAGTCTGATAACATTTCTTGTAAAGCCAGCAGCGGAAGTTCTATTACGGTTCAGGGAAAAGCATTAAAAATTAAAACAAAAGCATCCAGCGGTTCCAGTATTGATGCCGGAAAATTAATGGCTAATGAAGTTGAGGCAGATGCTTCCAGCGGGGCAACTCTTGAAGTACATCCTATTGTAAGTTTAAAAGCAGGTGCTTCCAGCGGAGCAAACATCAATTATGTATCGACTCCTAAAACTATCGAAAAGACTTCTAGTTCAGGAGGAAGCGTTAATAAGAGATAATATACTTACAGTATGTTAAATATAAAAGAAATCATTCATCACAAGTGGATGATTTTTTTATATTTGTTGAAATCAAATTTAGAATTAATGAAAAAAAGCACAACCTTAATCCTATTATTACTAGTTACGACATTAACATTTGCTCAAAAAAGAGAAAAAATAAAAGGATCTAAAATCGTTACCACTTCGATAAAAGAGGTAGGCGATTTTGATGGCATTGAAGTCGATGACAATTTAGATGTATATTTGGAACGCGGAGAAAAAAACGAAATCAAAATTGAAGCCGACGATAATTTACATGAAATTATCGGAATGGATTTAAGAGAAAAAGTGTTGCGTTTATATACGTCAAAAGAAAGTAGTATTTTTAAAAAATTAGTAGTTCGCGTTACGTATACGCCTTCACTAAATAAAGTTATAGCTAAAAACGAGGCCAAAGTTTACGCAATACAAGAGCTTCAGTTAGATGACATTACCTTTCATAGCTTTGACTTCTCGAAATTGTATCTGAATGTAAATGCTAAGAAATTTAGTTTATTTGCTGATGACAAATCGAGGATAGAACTGAACTTAAAAGCTGATGATGGAAGTTTTCAATTGAGTAAATACGCTGCTATTAAAACATTAGTTGCTGCTACTAAATTTAAATGCGATCAATATCAAAAATCAGCTGCGACTATTGAAGGAATTGCTGAAAAAGCTACTATTCGATTAGACAACAATGCTGTTTTTAACGGAACACGATTTACTTTAAAAGAGAGTAACCTTGTTACAGAGGGATCTGCTGTTGCAACTGTTTTGGCTCAAACAACAATTGCAATTGCTGCCAGTGACAAATCAGAAGTTTCATTATTTGGAGATCCAAAAATTGAACTTACCCGTTTTACTGACGAAGCTAAATTGATTAAAAAACCAGGTGGAATCAAATTAAAATCGGAGATCGAAAAAGAAAAGAAAGAGAAAAATAAAGACGAGAAACCAAAAGAAGATAAAAAAGAATAATCTTTATTATTGTAAAGCTCTTTAATTCACGCTGACAAAACAAAAAGTCCCATTTTTCAATGGGACTTTTCTATATAATTATGACGACTTCAATTCTGAAACAAAAGCCGATTTGAATATTTATTCTTTAGCAGCCAAATAGCGCTCTGCATCTAATGCAGCCATACATCCTGTTCCCGCAGCTGTAATAGCCTGACGGTAAACATGGTCTGCAGCGTCTCCAGCAACAAAAACACCTTCTACATTTGTTTTAGATGTTCCAGGTGTATTTACAATATAACCCGTTTCATCAAGTGTAATGTAATCTGCAAAAATATCTGTATTTGGTTTATGTCCAATGGCTACGAAAAATCCCGTTGCAGGAATTTCAATAACTTCATTTGTAGTTTTATTTAATGCTTTAATAGCATGTACTACGTTGTCGTCTCCTAATACTTCTAAAGTATCGTGATTCATTAAGATTTCGATGTTCTCCGTTTTTCTAACACGCTCTTCCATAATTTTAGAAGCTCTGAATTTTTCGCTTCTTACCAACATGGTAACTTTTTTGCAAAGTTTAGATAAATAGTGTGCTTCTTCACAAGCAGAATCTCCTGCTCCAACGATTACAACTTCCTGATTACGGTAGAAAAATCCGTCGCAAACAGCACATGCAGAAACGCCACCACCCATTTGCAGGTAATGTTGCTCTGAAGGTAATCCTAAATATTTAGCAGAAGCTCCTGTAGAAATAATAACAGTCTCGCAATGTAATTCTATACTATCGTTAATCCACACTTTATGAATGTCTCCTGAAAAATCAACTTTAGTTGCCCAGCCATCACGAATATCTGCTCCAAAACGTTTTGCCTGATCTTGCAGCTGAATCATCATTTCCGGTCCAGTAACTCCATCAACATAACCCGGAAAATTTTCTACTTCATTAGTTGTAGTCAATTGACCACCCGGTTGCATTCCCTGATATAATATTGGATTCATATTTGCTCTGGCAGCATAGATTGCAGCAGTATAACCTGCAGGACCAGAACCAATAATAAGACATTTAATTTTTTCGATTGTATCTGACATAATATATTTAACATTAATAATTGATGGTGCAAAAATAAGACTTTATTATGGTAAAACGGAATGACAATAATCAGTTTTTATTATTCTGAAATAGGAGAGTATAATAAACTAACAAAATATTTCTGTTTTAAAAAAAAACATGCTTAAATCATAAATACTCTTAACTTTAAGAAATTTTAGTTTTACATATTGTAATGTAGCAGAATAATTATATGAAGAAACCCGTTTACATAGCATTTGCCAATAAGCTCGCGGAAATGATTGATAGTGGAATTTTCAAACCTGGAGATAAATTACCTTCGATAAGAAGCCTACACCAAAATAAAGGATTGAGCATTGGAACAATATTACAATCTTTTAATTATCTAGTAGAAAAAGGATTAATTTTCTCCAAAGAAAAATCCGGTTATTTTGTACAGGACATTTCAAACAAAGAAATATTACCACCTAAAGTAATGCCTGTTTCGCTATCTGCTAAAAATGTATATATTGACAACCTGTTACAAAAGTTACCCCATGACAATACAAGCAAAAAATTCGTATCGTTTACAAATGCGCTTCCCGACAACAGACTATTACCTTTCAACAGTATCAAACGCTTCATTCAACAAACTTCCAGAGATGCAAGTGGTAGTTATCTTGGCTTAGAAAACAGATATGGAAATAATCAATTGCGCGAAGAAATCGCTAAACGTTCATTGCCCTGGAAAGGATATATACATTCAGAAGAATTGATTATTACAAACGGCGCTTTAGAAGCTATTCTTTGTTGTCTAAAAGCAATAACCAAACCTGGAGATACCGTATTAATACAAGAACCTTGTTTTTTTGGTGTGTTGCAAATTATCGAATGTTTGGGGTTGAGAGCAGTTTCCGTACCATCACATCCGGAAACGGGTATAAATGTAAATGATGTTAAAAAAGCTTGCGAAAAATTAGCTGTTAAGGCCTGTATTATTGTCAGCAATTTTAACAACCCCGATGGAGCAAGTATTGATACCAAAGGAAAAAAAGATCTTGCCGAATTAGCGAATAAATTGCATATCCCAATTATAGAAGATGACCTTTATGTAGATCTGTTCTTTAAAGGCAATAAACCGGATACTATTAAAACATATGATACGGGAGGCTGGGTAATGTATTGCAGTTCGTTTACCAAAACCCTTGCCCCAGGATTAAGGATTGGTTATTGTGCTGCCGGAAAGTTTACTTATGACGTAGCACGTGTAAAAGCAATGCTGAACCATTCAACATCCAGTTTTAACCAACGAGTGATTCTTCAGTTACTAATTTCTGGGACTTTCGAAAAGCATCTGATAAAATTCAGACTTGAAATGAATAAAAATCTTAATCGGTACGTCTCACTCATCAGACAATATTTTCCAAATGGAACCAAACTTACACAACCTGACGGTGGCCTTTATATATGGATAGAATTGCCTATTGCAATCAATACTTCTGACTTTCTTGAAAAAGCAATGGAACAAGGTGTATCTTATGCTCCTGGTGAAATTTTTTCATCAAAGGGAAACTACAAACATTATCTCCGGATCTGCTATTCAGGGCTTTGGGAAAAGAAAACAGAAAATGCTCTTATTATTTTAGGCACTCTTTTTAAGAATGTAGTAAACACAGTTGAAGTATAAATTTCAAAAGCCATTACAACCAATCAATCTGTTACATAAAAATATTCACAATCTGTATCTGTTACATTATTGAATCTATCTGTAATTTTGTAATCTCAATTTAGCTAAGTGAGTGACATTTGGCATTGATATTAACACAGGTTTATGCTACTTCTAATTTGTAAACTTAAAAATGAATTACTATAAATATGAACAGAATCCCAAAAATTATTGGTAAAAAATTCAAACACAAAAACAATAGTTTATTGTGTAACAGGATTGATTTTAGAACTAAACAAATCATTAGTCCCTTTTTCTTTTATTTAACAATCACGTTTTGGATTTCATTAATACCAATATTTACTTATGCTCAAAAACAAAATGAAACTACTAATAAAATGAAAGCAAGCAGTCTTACGCGAATTAATTCAGGAGCAAATTTCGTTCACTATAAGCTAGGCGAACTCGAAATATATTCTTTAAGCGATGGATATATTGATATGCCTGTCAGCCGACTTCGTCAGCAAAATGGAATGCCCTTTAATGAGATTCCTGAGCAAATTGAATTAGTCAATGGCAAGCTACGTTTGTCGGTTAATACCTATTTAATCATAGATAAAGATGAATATATTTTGATAGATACCGGTGCTGGAAGTTCTTGGGAACCAACTATGGGAAAACTTATTAAATCCTTAGAAGAAGCAGGTATTTCAAGAGACAAGATTACTAAAATAGCTATTACGCACACGCATCAGGATCATGCAAACGGTTTAGTAATCGCAAATGGAGAAGTTACATTTCCAAAACTCAGACATCTTTTCGTTCCAAAAAATGAGCTCCATCTATTCGATAATATTAAAAGTTTATCCTGTTTTAAGCAAATTAGGAAAGGAATTGAAAATGGGGATAAAATTGGAACTAATGTAACAGCATTTAGTGCTTTTGGCCACGAAATAGGCCATACAGCCTATATAGTTTCCAGTAAAGGGAATACCTTAATAATTTGGGGAGATATTGTGCATGTTCAATCTATTCAATTTCAAAGGCCGGAACTCACTTGGGAATTTGATAACGATCAGGCACAGGCAAGGTCAACAAGAAAATTGATGCTTGATAAAGCAACACAACCAAATGTGTTTGTTGCTGGTGCACATCTTTCTTATCCGGGAGTAGGTAAAATAACGAAGAAGGATACTATCTATAAATTTGACCCGCTTTAAAAGATGAGTGTATAGATTTTAATTTATGACCTTAACATTAAAGTCAGAATTTTCAATATAACATTATTATGGACAAAGCCTTACTCTCAATTTTTATATTATTTCTAAATTTTAAAAGTATGAATGCACAACATTTACAATCCAATATTTTGGACAAGAACAAAAAAATACGCATTGCTTATGTAAATGAACCGCCTTTTTATTGGAAAGAGAAAGATGGGACTATAAAAGGCGCAGATATTGAATTGATTGATACTATCCTTCGTAAAATTGGTATATCGGCTATCGAATATCATCTTACAACTTTTGAAGAGCTTTTGCCTGGTGTTCAGACAGGCAGATGGGATATTAACGTGCCCATTTTTATAACTGCTGAACGAGAGAAAGAGGTGGCTTTCAGTATTCCTGTATGGGCATTGGGCGATGGTTTTATTGTACAGCAGGGAAATCCGAAAAAACTAATAAGTTATGAAGCTATAGCAATGAGAAATGATGTAAAACTAGGACTTATTCCTGGTCAGGTTCAATTCGATAAAGCAAAGTCAGCTGGCGTTATCGACAGTCAAATTGTAATGCTTAAAAATCAAGATGAGCTAATAACCGCATTGCAATATGGAAAAATTGACGCATTTGCAGCTACCGCAGTTGGAAACAATGCTATTGCAAAAGCAAACCCGGAATTGCAATCAGTTCCTCTCAAGAATAATAGAGCGAATGAAATTCCTGTTGGTGCTTTTTCATTTAGCAAGGATAATCATCAACTTCTGCAAATAGTAAATAAACACCTCCAAAACTATTTAGGTTCAGAAGACCACCGTAGGAAAATGGCGAAATACGGAATTACTGAAACTGAGATAGATGCTGCAATAGCAAACAAAAAAACAGAATGAGAGCACGTCGATACTACACAACCACCAGCCCAGACATCAATAGAAGTAAAACAGCTTTTTAGAGAAGACGTAATGTGAGAGATTGAGTTTACAGCTATAATTAAATACAGAACTTATGGAAATAAGAGAAAGCACACCTAATGATATAGAAGAAATATTCAGACTATATAAAATTGCTACTGATTTTCAAAAAACAAAATTTAATATTCACTGGCCTAAATTTGAAAGGGAACTTGTTGAAATGGAAATTGCTGAAGGCCGTCAGTGGAAAATTACAATTAACGACCAGATTGCCTGTGTTTGGGCAACCACATTTAGCGACCCAAAAATTTGGGAAAAACGAAATAGTGACCCTTCAATCTATATTCATCGTATTGCATCAAATCCTGATTTCAGAGGACAGAATTTTGTTGAGAAAATCATAGAATGGTCTAAAAAATACGCAGTATTGAACCACAAAAAATTCATTCGTCTTGACACTGTCGGAAATAACCCCGGACTGATCTCTTATTATACAAAATGTGGTTTTGATTTTTTGGGATTATCAAAACTAGAAAATACCGCAGGTCTACCTGCACATTATCATAATGCAACTGTAAGTTTGTTTCAGATGAAAGTATGACATTTTAGGGAGAATTAAATAAAACTATAATTTCTTAGGAAGACCCGAGCTAGAGCAAACAAACGAAATAAATTTTAGCAAGTTGTTTAAATCAAAAAAACCTTAAATCGTAGTGATTTAAGGTTTTTTGATAGCTCTAAAAAGCTTTAGTGTCGGGGTGGCAGGATTCGAACCTGCGGCCTCCTGCTCCCAAAGCAGGCGCGATAACCGGGCTACGCTACACCCCGTAAGCGGGTGCAAAGATAGAATTATTTTTTGCTTATCCAAAACAATTTATAAAATTAATTTTATTTTTTATCCTTGCTGTTTTTCGGGCAGTGAAAAAGCTTTTTGAACCACATTTCATTACGCAACTTTCATTTCTCGCCGATTTCGAAGTTTTTCAAAAATAAAAACACAGATATTTCATCACTATTCTATTACATCTTTAAAATAAAGTTCCTCGAAACACGCACAGAACAACGGCTAACCAAGTATTATCAAATGTTAACAAAATAGATTTTCAAAAACCATAAATAATTGTATTTTTACGGTTCAAAATTCAGAAAATAAATGGGCAAAATCATTGCGATTGCTAATCAAAAAGGAGGCGTTGGAAAGACTA
>Ga0247817_10001520_pt1 | contig 12101 bp, 10 predicted proteins | sample UWRJL212509R1_FD_178010 | JGI IMG/M metagenome (GOLD analysis project Ga0247817, IMG submission 178010) | Plant litter microbial communities from Arlington Agricultural Research Station in Wisconsin, United States - UWRJ-L212-509R-1 | ecosystem: Environmental > Terrestrial > Plant litter >... | reverse complement strand
AAATCCGTGTTTGTTTTAACTCACCACAACATCATGCTTAAACAACAACCCTTTTACTTCTTTCAAAGCAAAAACAGCTTTCTTTAGTTTGGTTTTTGATGGATCAATAGTATAATTATAGCTGGTTTTAAAATCGGCTTTGTTGGCGATGGCTTTGTCGAATTCTGAACGGTATAAGTCACAATTATCAAAAAGAACGCTCGTAAGATCTGTAGCCATAAAATCGACGGCAATTAAACTACAATTGTTAAACGTTGTTCCTTTGATCTTTAAGGTATAAAACTTCGAAAAATCCAGAATGCAATCATAAAAATGAACTTCGAAAATAAGTTTGTCGCACATGGCAAAATTAACTTCTTTGATTTCGCATCTATTAAAAGTGGCTGTTCTAAAAGCGACATAGTTAATCTTTGCTTCGCTAAAAATGCAATCATTAAAAACACAATCAATAAAAGTAACGGCTAAGAAAGTACAGGCCGAAAAATTGCAATTATTGAAAACACAGCATTCAAAATCCTTGAAGTTGACATCATCCCTACCATAAATAATGGTGTCGTATTCTTTATCAAGAAAATATTCAGATTCTTTTTTCAATGTTATTTTTAATATTATTTGAGAGCGAAAAGATAATAATTACGTTGCATTAATTGATCAGGAAATATTATTAATTTTATAATTCAAAAAATATTCTTTTTCTTTAATATTTTAAACAGAAGTGCTTGATTTTTGTGGAATAGGCGACGTTTTTTTAATGCTAATTTTTTATGAATATGATATTTTTAAGGCGTTAAAATGATAAGTGTTTAATTTTAAGGCTTTATTTTTGTAAAAATTTATTAATATTTAATTTAAAATGTTTTATTATAATACTATTTTGCTGTAGCTTTACACTGTTTTTAAGTTAAAACGTAACACTTATATTATATGGGATCAACAAGAAAAGAACATGATTTTTTAGGAGAATTAGACATTCCTAATCATTTATATTATGGTATCCAAACCTTCAGAGCTGTAGAAAATTTTAATATTACAGGAATTCCAATTTCAAAAGAACCTTTATTTATCAAAGCGCTGGGTTATGTAAAAAAAGCAGCTGCTTTAGCCAATAAAGATTGTGGAGCTCTTGATCCTAAAATTGCCGAAGCAATTTGTTACGGAAGCGATCAGGTTATTGCCGGTAAATTCGATCAGGAATTTGTAAGCGATTTGATTCAGGGTGGAGCAGGAACTTCAGTAAATATGAATGCGAATGAAGTAATCGCCAATATTGGTCTGGAATATTTAGGTCATAAAAAAGGAGATTATAATTTCTTGCATCCAAATAATCATGTCAACTGTTCTCAATCTACAAATGATGCTTATCCATCGGCATTTAGAATTGCGCTTTACATGAAAATGGAAAGTTTTATTAAAACATTAGAAGGCTTAGAAGTTGCTTTTGCTGCAAAAGGAGAAGAATTTAAAAGTGTTCTTAAAATGGGAAGAACCCAATTGCAAGATGCTGTTCCGATGACTTTAGGACAAGAGTTTAGATCATATGCGACTACAATAGGCGAAGATGTTCGAAGATTAAAAGAAGCTCAGAGTTTGGTTTTAGAAATCAATATGGGAGCAACTGCAATTGGTACAAGAGTAAACGCACCAGAAGGATATCCTGAAATTTGTGTAAATTATTTGGCCAAAGAAGTTGGAATTCCTTTGACGCTTTCTCCGGATTTAATTGAAGCTACGGTTGATACAGGAGCTTACGTTCAGATTATGGGAACATTAAAAAGAACAGCGGTAAAAATTTCTAAAATCTGTAACGATTTAAGATTATTGAGTTCAGGACCAAGAACAGGTTTCAACGAAATCAATTTGCCGGCACGTCAGCCAGGATCTTCAATTATGCCAGGAAAAGTAAATCCGGTAATTCCGGAAGTCGTAAACCAGACTTGTTTTTATGTAATTGGTCAGGATTTAACGGTTACTATGGCGGCTGAAGCAGGACAATTACAATTGAACGTAATGGAGCCGGTAATTGCTTTTGCGATGTTTACCTCTTTAGATTACTTATCAAATGCAATTCAGACTTTAATTGATAAATGTATCGTTGGAATTACTGCAAATGAAGCTCATTGCTATAACCTGGTAATGAATAGTATTGGAATTGTAACACAATTAAACCCAATTTTAGGTTACGAAGTAAGTGCTAGTATTGCTGGTGAAGCTTTAAAAATGAACAAAAGCGTTCATGAAATTGTTGTGGTCGAAAGAAAACTAATCACACAGGAAAAATGGGATGAAATTTATTCACTAGACAACCTGATCAATCCAAAGTTTATCACGAAATAAGAAAAAAGAGATATCAGTTTAGAAAGCCGTCAAATTTATTGACGGCTTTTTTTATGTTTTAAAATTGCGTTTTTTGTTGAATTTGTATTGTAAAATATTGAAAATAAGGCATATATTTACATAAGGTTTGATTGTTATTTCGAAAAATTAAAACTTCCAGATGGTAAATTTTTTAAAAAATAATTATTTTCATCATTATAAAATCTTAGGGTTACTCTTTTTTATTTCATTCAATTCGATAGCGCAAACAGAGACCATTAACACGGAATTATGCCCTCCCAGAACAATTTTAGAAATCTTTAAAAAGAAAGATTCTACAGCTGCAGTTAAACCTTCAAAAAACAATTTTTTCCTTATTATTCCGGCAATTGGTTCTCAACCCGCAACCGGATTTTTTTTTGGTGCAGTAGCGCAATATACTTTCAAAGGAAAACAAGCATCAGATAAATATTCGATTGCTAATTTAGGAATCACCTATACCACAAAAAAACAATGGCTGGTAAATGTGAAAAATAATATTTTACTGAAAAATAACCGAATTTTCCTGAGTGGAGATTATCGTTTGTATATTTTTTCGCAGCCTAATTACGGTTTAGGAACCGATATTCTCCCGCATCAAAGCAAGGAGAATCATTTTAGTATAGATTCGATTGCCCAGCCTATGGATTATGATTATTTTAAATTTCACCAAACCGTTTCTTTTGAAGTTTATAAAAACTTTTATGTAGGCGGAGGAATAAATCTCGATTGGTACTCTAGTATAAAGGACAAAGATCTTGATGTCGAAAACGAAAAATATACTTACCATTATAATTACAGTCAGAAACATGGATTTAGTGATTTAGAATATTTTCTAAATGGTATGAGCCTTAATTTAGTATACGATTCACGAGACAATCAGGTCAATTCTACCCGCGGCTGGTTTGCCAATATCAATTATCGTTTTAATCCTGTTTTGTTTAATAATCAACAATACAGCAATGTTTTATATGCAGAATACCGTCATTTTATCCCGGTTTCACGTAAGAATGAAAGATATATTTTGGCACTTTGGGCATATGGACAATTTGTAACCAGAGGAAAAGTGCCGTACCTCAATTTACCCGCAATAGGCTGGGATCAGCGCAGCCGAAGCGGGGAAGGGTATACTCAGGGATTGTTTAGAGGTGATGGTTTAATCTATTTTTCGACCGAATTCAGGTTTCCAATAACTTGCGATCAAATGTTAAGCGGAGCCGTTTTTACCAATTTTGTAACAGCAAGTAATGTCGATAATAATATTTCTTTATTCAAATCAATTCAGCCAGCGGCAGGTCTTGGTTTACGAATTTTAATCGACAAAAAAACACGTACCAATTTAATTGTAGATTATGCCTGGGGAAATAATTCAAAAGGCTTTTATCTCAATGCTGGTGAAACTTTTTAATTTGTAATTATTTATATTTCAGGTCTTTATGTTTTTATTGTGAGAATTTTGTCTTAAAAAATGTTTAAAATTTAGAAAGAAAAAACTTAAATTTGAGGTTCAATTAACTTTCTAAAAACAAACATTATGAAACAGTACGGTTTTTTATTGGTTCTGTTCCTGTTGGTGATGGGAGCGAACGCACAAGATGCAAGATCTTTTTCTCTTAATTTGTATGGTGGTTATAACTTTTCAGATGAGATCGATTACGATGGTTATTCTGCTACTATTGATGATGGTTTTCAATACGGTGCAGGGTTTGAATATTTCTTTTCGACAAATAACTCTGTTGAGCTAAAGTATTCAAGACAAGATTTAAAAATACCTTTTTATGGTCCGGCAGGAAACCAGATCAATGCTGGAAACGATAAAGGAGCCTTCAATTTTATTTTAGCAGATTTTACCCATTACTTTGATACAGGCTCAAATTTACTGCCTTATTTAGGAGCAGGAGCCGGAGTGGGGATTGTAGAAACACCTCAAGGAGGAAGTGGAACTTATTTTGCGTGGGATGTAAAAGGAGGAGTGAAAATTAAAACAGCTTCATCAGTTTCTGTAAATATTAATGCCTATTTACAATCGATGTCGGCGGCAGTAGGTAGTAGTTATTACTGGACATATTACGGGCCAGTTGGTGTCGAAGATTATGTAAGTACATACCAGTTCGGGCTTGGAGCAGTATTGAGTTTTAATTTTAAAAATTAAAATATTCCCCCATAAATCATCCTTAAAAATATAAAAGCATTCACAACTGGTGAATGCTTTTTTTATTGTTACCAAAAGCTATTGTTCATAATTAAATCATAATTTATAACTATTGTGATTTATATTTTTAAACTCAATACCTATTTTTGTTATTCAGACCACTCATTTATGAAATTATTAATAGTCGAAGACGAACCAAACCTTTTATCTATTCTGCGTAAAGGATTTGCCGAAAATAACAACGAAGTTAGTGTTGCCATGGATGGCAAAACAGCTCTCGAAATGCTTCATAATTATAATTTTGATGTTGTAATCTTAGACGTTATGTTACCGGATATTAATGGCATTGAAATTTGCAGACGTTTACGTGCCAGCAAGAATTTTGTGCCAGTTTTGCTTTTAACAGCTCTGGGAACTTCAGAAAATATTGTAACCGGACTTAACGCCGGTGCCGATGATTATTTGGTTAAACCCTTTAAATTTGGAGAACTCGATGCAAGGGTTAATGCATTGCACAGAAGAGCACATCAGGAAACAGAACGAATTGACAGTATCACAGTAGGTGATTTAGAAATAAATGCCCGTGCTAAGACCGTAAAAAGAGAAGGAGAATCTATTATTTTAACGGCCAAAGAGTTTAAATTACTGTATTATTTAGCCAAAAATAGCGGACAGATTGTTTCCCGCGATCAAATCTTAGATAATGTTTGGGATATTAATTTTGATATGAATACCAATGTTGTAGACGTGTATATCACCTATCTGCGAAAAAAAATTGATAAACCTTTTGCAACCAAACTGATTCATACCATGAAAGGTTTAGGTTATGTTATAAAACCATAAAATGGATATAAGAAAAAAAATTACTTTTACTTATGTAGCGCTTTCCAGCTTTAGTACACTATTGTTGTGTATTATTGTATTTGTCTTGTTTCAGGAAAATAATAGATATCATTTCTTAAAACGATTAGAAGACAGGGCAAAAATTGTCGCTTCAATTCATTTTCAAAACGATCCTGAAAAAATAAAGTATTATAAAAATCTTAAAAAAGACGGACTTGAAGAACTTATAGAAGAAGAAGAATTTGTTCTAAAGATAAACAGCGCCAATAGTTTTGATTATAATACGAACTTAAATTTGCCCAATGAGTTTTACACCAATGTTCTAAAATCCGGCGAAGATTATTTCGAAAAAGATAACAAATATTATTTAGGACAAGTTTTTACAGAAAGAAGTCAACGATACATTGTAATTGTGGGTGCACGCGATCAAAAAGGACCTACAACAACAATTTATATTGTAAAAATCATGCTTTTTGGCGGTATCGGATTTATATTTCTGGCTTTTTTCTTAGGGCGTTTTCTCGCAAAACGAGTGATTAATCCTGTAGCCAGAATTACCAGGGAAGTAAATAGAATTAGTGCCTCTAATCTTCATAACAGATTACCCGAAGTAAAAAATTCAGATGAAATCTCAGATCTTACTGCAACATTTAATGATATGCTGGACCGTTTAGAAACCTCTTTTGAGATTCAGGCCAACTTCATCAATAATGCTTCGCATGAATTAAAAACGCCAATAACCACCATTATTGCCGAGTCTGAAATTATGCTTCTTAAAGAACGCGCAGTTCCGGAATACATTCAGTCATTAGAAAATATCTACAGTCAGGCTTCTAAACTCGGCAACCTTACCGAAAGTTTATTGAAACTTACTCAAACCGGTTACGACGGAAAAAAACAAGTACTGGATATCGCGAGAATAGACGAGTTATTAATGGATGTAAAATCAGATTTAGACAAAATTTATCCTGATAATCGTGTGAGTATGAAATTTAATTTCGCTCCAAACGATTCTAATCTCTTATTAATTCCGTGTAATAAACCACTTTTAGAGCTGGCCATTAATAATATCGTTACCAATGGTGTAAAATATTCTGATAACAATGAAGTTTTCGTAACACTTTCTGCCAATCAGGAAATGATTAAAATAGCAATTAACGATATTGGTATTGGTATTCCTCCGGAAGATATTCCGCATTTGTATGAACCTTTCTTTAGAGGGAAAATTGCAACCAAATATATTGGTTATGGTTTGGGGCTTCCATTAGCATCAAAAATCATTCGCATGCACGATGGCGAAATACAAGTTCAGTCAGAACAAAATAAAGGGACTATTGTAACCATTGTTTTTAATAAATCAAAAATCAAAAAAAACAACATTAAAAATTCTAATGTTGAATCTTAGAAAGTTCTAATTTTATATTAAGACCCTTCTAATTTTAGTGAAGTTATTTTGTATGTATAAACTAAACGATTATACTTATGAAAAATTTCCTTATACCTACCACTTTAAAAGATGATACTGTTTGTGCTGTAAAATCAGCAATTAGCCAGGCAAAATCATCAGATTGCGAAATCATTTTAATGATTGCTTCTGAGGCCCCTGATACTTTTTCTTCTTCAGGTTATTTGCGTGAAATGCGTACCGGACTTACGGCAAATCAGGAAATAGTACTTGACACCTGTCGCTATATTATAGGGCATACGCCAAACTGTAAAATAAAAGTACAAAATCAGTACGGTCTTTCGTCTCCCATTTTCAAACGTATTATCGATGTTTTCTCTGTAAAATTAGTCATTCTTACACAGTCTTATAAACAAGAAACAAAACGAATTCACCAATACCTGATTCAATTAGCGGCCAACCAAAAATGCCCAATATTGCATTTAGGACCAGAGCAGTACAAAGAAGATTTTAATAAAGCACTTTATATCGAAAATGCCCGTGCAAATATGCATGTAAAGGATGTTCAGCAATTTTTGAATGAAAACTTTTCATTTGAAATTGTAAGCCAGACTGCCAATTTTGATGACAACTACGAAAAATTTGCTCCTTATTTATCCGAAGCAATTTCAAAATACGATATCGATTTGCTGGTAGAAACCCGTAAAGGAGAGAAAATCAAATTCAAAAAAGTAAAAAAAGAAGATATGAACGAGAGATTAGGACTTCCGGTTTTGTCTCTTTATGAAGAAATGGCATAATACCTAATTACTGCCGAAAAAATATAAGTTTAATTTAAAACCGAAAATATGTTATTAAAGAAAAGAATACCAATGAAGTACGTTCTCGGGAAAATTAAAGTAGAAATTACATTAGTTTTGGCGTATACGATATTGTTTGAAGTTTTTCACAATTACTTCATCAATCTTCCCGTAGATATCCCAATTGCAATTCCAACAATGATTGGAACCATTATATCCTTATTATTGGCTTTTAAGTCTAATCAGGCATATGACAGATGGTGGGAAGCCCGAATTGTTTGGGGGGCGATTGTAAATGATTCCAGAACATTGATCAGGCAGGTACTAACATTTTATAAAGACCCTAATTTTTCTGTAGAAGCAAATGAATTCAAAGAAAATTTTGCCAAAAGACAAATTGCATGGTGTTATAGTTTAGGAGAATCTTTGCGAAATAAAGATGCCTTAAAACCTCTTGAAGGCCTGATAAGCGATGAAGAATTACGTTTTGTAAAAAATCATCAAAACATACCCAATGCAATTTTATTATTGCATGCGAGAGATCTTCGAAATGCTAAAAATGACAAACGTATTAATATGTATCAGCAAGTCGAAATCGATAATACGTTATCAAGACTCTGTGATGAAATGGGGAAATGTGAGCGAATTAAAAACACCATTTTTCCAACGACGTACAGTATGTACATCAGATTGACATTGTGTTTGTTTATTTTATTGCTGCCTTTTGGATTAATTAGTGTATTGAGCTGGTTTGCGATCCCATTAATTACCGCAATTGCTGCCGCTTTCTTTTTGATCGAAAGAATGGCGATTCACTTGCAGGATCCATTCGAAAACAGAGCTACAGATACACCTGTAACTACAATTGCTAATACTATTGAAAGAAATATTACTCAGATGATGAACGAATACCAAAGCGAATTTGATATTATCAATGAATTTCATCTTCAGCCTGAGACTAAAAAAGCGGAAAACAACGCTTACTTTGTTTTATAATTAAAAATTGATTTTGGTTTCTCAATTTGTTGCCGGACAATGCTATTTACAGCATTGTCCGGTTTTTTTTTACATAAATATTTTCATGTTTTTTTTCAGGACTTCGTTCAGGATGAAAAACAAAAAATCTGTGTAAATCCGTGTTTTTGCGAAGCAAATCTGCGTCATCCGTGTGCCATGACAAAGATTGTCGAGCTTCGTGTGTGATCCTTTCTGCGTCAGTATGACAAGATTACGCAGAGTTTAGTATCATCGATGAAGTAGTCTTCCTAAAATTTGTATAGATTGTCTTAATTCATTTGTCCATACCAATCCAAAACTCAATCGCATACAATTCGAAAACTGATCCTGAAAAGAGAAAATTCTTCCGGGCGCAATACTAATCTTGTGCTGCATCGCTAAATGATAAAAGGCAGCAGTGTCGACACTTTTGTCCAATTCTATCCAAAGAAAAAATCCCCCTTGCGGCTGACTTACTTTTGTTCCTTTTGGAAAAGATTCCAAAACCGTATTGATATAATTAGTACAATTATGATTCAATATCTGACGTATTTTTCTAAGATGATTTTCGTATCGTCCATTTTTCAGAAAATCTCCCACAACCTGATGTGTAATAGTAGGAGAGGAGAGCGAATGGTAAATTTTGTTACGCAATATTTCTTTTTTAAATTTTCCCGGCGAAACCCAGCCCACACGATAACCCGGCGCCAGTGTTTTCGAAACCGAACTACAGCAAAGCACAATACCGCTCTCGTCATAGGTTTTACAATTCGTTGGTCGGCTTGCGCCAAAGTACAAATCGCCGTGAATATCATCTTCGATTAATGGAATATTATAAAACTCCATCAACTTAACAACTTCTATTTTATGTTCGGCCGGCATCATGCTTCCGGATGGATTACTAAAATTACTCATCAACAAACAAAGTTTTACCTTTTTAGACGAAAGTGCTTTTTTTAACGCATCTAATTCAATTCCGGTTGTCATGTTTGTTGGCAATTCCATGATGTACAATCCCAACGATTTGGCCAGTTGCAGAATTCCAAAATAAGCAGGGCTTTCGGTAATAATAGTATCTCCCGGTTGGGTTAGTGTCATCAAACAATGCGAAATGGCACTGGTGCAGCCAGGCGTTGTAATAATATCTTCCTCAGATAATGATCCTCCCCAGGTAAAAGACCATCTTGCAATTTCACGCCTTAAATTAGGATTCCCTTTTACTTGCTCATAACTCGTTCCGCTATTAGGAAGTTGTCGCATTGCCTGAACCATTCCCTTATTTAATTTCGCAATCGGCAGCAATTCATTCGACGGAAAACCCAAAGAAAGCATTGTAATATCAGGATCGGTCATATTACCATACACCTGATCGATTAAATCTTCCCGATCAACATTGGCACATTTTAAAATTGGACTGCTTGGCGAAGGCTCAGGAATTGTTCTGGCCGAAATATTACTTACATAATAACCGGATTGAGGTCTGGATTCGATCAGTGATCTGCTTTCGATTTCATAATACGCTTTACTTACCGTGCTCATGCTGTAACCCGTTTCGGCACAGACTTCACGTATCGATGGCAGTTTGTCACCCACATTCAAAACACCGGATTTTATTTGCTTTTCGATTCTGTCAGCAAACTGAAGATACAAGTAATTTGGATTTTTCATAAAAAAAAAACTGTTATGGTGCAATTTACAAAAACTGTATCTGTATTGCTGTTTTATTTTTTAGAAATTTGCTTTAATAGAAAATTAAACAAAAACAACATTTGTGAAAACAACAAAATACTACATAGCTGCCATTACCTGTTTTGTAATCTGGGGATTTTTTAGTCTGGTTTTAAAACCCATACACGACTATGCCTCTCTGGATATTTTGTTCTACCGCGTTTTTAGCTGTAGCATTCTGATGTTGATTATTGCTTTTACTTTTAAAAGAAAAAGAATAAAAGAAGCAATTCAAAACTTCAAATCGTTGTCCACTTTTGAGAAACGCAAAACCATTTTATTGAATATTGGCGGAAGCGTGTTTCTAATGGCCAACTGGTTTACATTCATTTATGTAATGAACCACGTTAGCGTAAAAGCGACATCATTAGCCTATTTGGTTTGTCCTATTTTAACCACTTTACTCGCTTACTTTATTTTGCATGAAAAACTCAGCAAAACGCAATGGATCGCTGTTGGGTTAAGCATTTCCGGTTGTGTACTTTTATCGTATGCCAATATTATGGATATGTTTTTTAGCATCATTATAGGATCAACCTATGCATCTTATCTGGTAAGTCAAAGAGTCAATAAAGGTTTCGATAAATTTATAATCTTAACGTTTCATATTTCTTTAGCAGCATTGCTTTTATTGCCATTTTATCCCATATACAGCGGGCCGGTTCCAACCGAATTTAAGTTTTATTTCTGTATAGAAACCATTGCGATATTGTTTACCATTTTTCCATTGTTTCTTAATTTATACGCCTTGTCTGGAATAAATTCTTCAACCGTTGGAATGCTTTTAAATATTAACCCAATGATTGCTTTTCTATTGGCGATGTTTCTGTATAAAGAACAATTTGGACTAATACAAATCATTGCGTACGGAATTGTTTTTCTCGCAGTTTTGGTTTTTAATTCACATCATATTTTTGCCATGAAGCAAAAGTTTACACAATATCCAAAGATTCTAAAATAACGTGAGGTTTTTTATGTTTTTTATTGGTTTAAAATATAAATTACCAGAATCTTAACAGGATGTTTAAACAGGAATGATTATTTTCATTCCTGTTTTTTTATACAATAAAAAGAATAAAAAAATACCACTCCCGATAGCTATCAGGATTACAGATTAAAAGGATTTTTTTTAGCCACGAATTCACGAATTTTTCAATCTATTTGGGCGCAATCATTCGTGAATTCGTGGCTATTTTTAAAAATAATGAAACTAATTTTAATTTGTGATCGCGATAGCTATCAGGAGTGGCAAAAAAATACAAACTGAACAAACTATTTATATGAAAAATACCAAACTCCAAGCCTTTATTCCGTTATTTTATTTAGTGTGGTCTGATGATTTACTAACTCAGAAAGAGTTTACCACGATCAGGAAATTTATCAATGACCTCACCTGGCTTTCGCCCGAAGAAAAACAACAATTAGTATCACGATTAGATATTTCAAATCCACCTTCGCGAAATGAACTCACGCAATGGAAATTGGATATCGAAAACAGTATTCAGAATAAAGCTGATATAAAATCAATTTTTGATATTGCTGTGGCACTTTCAGAAAAAGATATAGATATCTCGAAATTACAATCTGATTTTATAAAATTAGAAAACGACCTCGGAATTTTAGGAGAAGAAGCACTTCAGAATTTCAAAACAAAAAGTAGTTCATTTACAGCAAACTCCCAAACCAATGCTGATTTTGATATTCAAAAGATAACAGCCATTTTAAATGGTAAAGAAGCTGCGATAATCAATAAAGTAAAATCAGTAATTTCAAGACCTGAATTTGCTTATGAAACTTCTACAGATATCAATGTATACCGCCAAAC
>Ga0247817_10001519_pt1 | contig 12114 bp, 10 predicted proteins | sample UWRJL212509R1_FD_178010 | JGI IMG/M metagenome (GOLD analysis project Ga0247817, IMG submission 178010) | Plant litter microbial communities from Arlington Agricultural Research Station in Wisconsin, United States - UWRJ-L212-509R-1 | ecosystem: Environmental > Terrestrial > Plant litter >... | reverse complement strand
ATGTCTTATATAAAAGGTTTTGAGCAAGAAACATTTGATGCCTGTTATGAGTCAGCATCCACAGCATTCATTTTTGAAATACCCATTAAGTTTTTACACATTAATCATTTGATTGCAAGTAAAAAAGAATGTGATAGACCGAAGGATAAAATTGATGTTATGGAATTGGAACGCATCAAGGCAGAGAGAGAAGGATTATTTTAAGCTTAAAGTGAAACGCCAAAGGCTTAAAGCTTTCGTTTCATTTCGAGCTCTCAATTATAAAGTTTACTTTTTCTATTTTGAATTCACTTAAGAATAAGAAACGACAAGCTTTAGGCGTTCAGCTTTATGCCTTAGGCAAACATGTTTAAAAGCATTCCCAAAATCACCAAACCCACACCGACAGAAGATTTCAGGCTTATAAACTCCCCGAAAAAAGCAATTCCATATACAAACGAAAGTACAATACCGAGATAGTATACATAAGAGATATTCTTTACTTCTTCGTGTTTGTAGGCTTTTGTAAGAAAGAGCTGTCCGACGTGAGTGGTAATGCCGATCAATAGTAGAAACAGCCACTCTCTTGCATCCGGTGTTTTCCATTGTGTAAAAATGAATGGCAGCATACACGGAATGGTAATGAATGGAAAGTAAAACATGATCACCGAAGTATCATCGGTGTCTCGTAATCTTCTGACAACGAAGTGCGCGGTTGCAGTAAAGAAAGCTGCACACAAACCTAAGACGATGCCAAGTGTTGGGAGCTCTTTATCCAATCCTTTCATGAGTAATACACCAGCAAAAGAGATTCCGAAGAAAAGCCATTTGATGTGCGGTATTTTTTCTTTTAAAAACAGGAATGCTAAAAATAAAGTAAAGAAGGGAACGAGATTGCCTATGGTTACTGCCGTTCCAAGAGGAAGCATTTGTATCGAATAAAAAAAGCAGATCAGCGATAGCATGCCAACCACGCCGCGTAAGATCAGAAAGGTTTTGTTATTTCCCCAAACAGAAACATTGGCTTGTTTGATCGCAATGTAACAGAATACAATGGAAAAAATGGATCGTAATAAAATGGTTTGTACAACGGGAATTTCCGGTATCGCTTTCACACACAAATGCATGAGTGAAAACGATACGATTGAGAGGAGCATGTAGCGAATACCGAGCGTCATGAGAAGTAGACAGTGGTCAGTAAACAGTAGTCAGTATTTTGTAGTAGACTACTTCTCCTCGCCCACATAACGTTCCCACTTATCAAGCACAGCTTGCATATCGTCAGGCAACTCGCTATCAAACTGCATAAATTCTTTTGTTGTCGGATGTATGAAACCTAACGTCTTAGCATGAAGTGCCTGGCGTGGTAATAACTTGAAACAATTCTCAACAAACTGTTTGTACTTACCTGTTACTGTTCCTTTCACAACGGAATTACCACCATAGCTCATATCGTTGAAAAGCGAATGGCCAATGGATTTCATGTGCGCGCGGATCTGGTGTGTTCTTCCTGTTTCCAGGTTGCACTGGATCAATGCTACATAATGATAAGCAGCTAACGTTTTGAAATGTGTGATGGCAAGTTTTCCATCTTCTTCATTATCGTAAGTTGTTACGAGTTTACGATCTTTTGTACTTCTGCCTAAATAATTTTGTATCGTTCCGTTTCTTGGATCGGGAACTCCCCAGCAAATTGCAAGGTACGTACGCTCAATGCTGTGGTCCGCAAACTGCTTTGCCATAAAGGTCATGGCATAATCTGTTTTTGCGATCACCAATAAACCGGAAGTATCTTTATCAATTCGGTGTATCAAACCCGGGCGGATTCTTCCGTTCACATGAGTGGGTAAATTTTCGAAGTGAAATGCCAATGCATTCACCAGTGTGCCTGTCCAGTTGCCGTGTGCAGGGTGCACTACCATACCCGGTTTTTTATTTACGATCAGAATCTGGTCGTCTTCATAAACAATATCAATTGGAATATCTTCCGGAATCAATACATCTTCTCTTGGCGGATGCGGCAGAGAAATCGTAATGACATCTCCGGGTTTTACTTTATAACTCGCTTTGGTAGATTTATCGTTTACTTTAACTGAGTCAATTTCAATACCATACTGTATGCGCGAACGTGTTGCATATTGAATACGCGACATTAAAAATACATCAATACGGATAGGAGATTGACCTGGATCACAAACAACCCTGTGATGCTCAAATAATTCGTCTTCACTAAAGCCGTCTTCTAATTCTTCCGGTATTTCATTTTCTGCCATAACTACAAAGATAGGCAAACTGTTGATAAGAAACGACAGCTGATAAAATTCCAAATTACAAAAAACAAATTTCAAACGGCTTGAAAACAATACCAGGCGGTGAATCGAGGCATTTCCTTTTGTCTGAACCAGGATTATAAAATGATTAAAATGATTATCAGGATTAAAAGTATAAAATAAAATTAGAGGGATAATTTATTTGCAATAGCTGTGTAGTGAAGCGGCAGCTCTTTTATGTCCATATTTCTGAGCGGATTGAAAATCTTCACAAGCTCCTGCTTTTTGGTTTAATTCAAGTTTTACCGCCCCTCTATGAAGATATGCGTCAGCATAAGATGGATTTAATTCAATGGCTTTATTAAAATCTGTTAACGCTCCACTAAAATCGTTTGATTCTGCTTTTGTGTATCCCCTTTTAAAATATGCTTCATAGTTGGAAGGATTGTATTTGATGGCACTGGTATAATCAGATATTGCATTCGCATAATTTTTTAAGGAGCCATTTACATCTGCTCGATTAAAATAAGCTTCACTATTTTCAGCATTAATAGCTATTGATATATTATAATCACTTATAGCTCCAGAATAATCTTTCAACAAAGCTTTTGCATTTGCGCGATACGTATATGCATTGGCATATAATGGATCCAAACTAATTGTTTTATCAAAGTCTTTTATTGAAGATTTATATAACTGTTGTTTAATTTTTGTACAACCTCTGTTATAATAAGCGTCTGCATAATTGGAATCAATTGCAATAGCAGCATTAAAATCTTTTATTGCATCTTCATACTTTTCTATCTTAAATTCAGCAAGTCCACGGTTTAGAAAAATTCTTGGGTCATTTGAATTCATTTCTATCGCACTGTTAAAGTCAGCTATGGCACTCGGATAATCCTGTATATCTAATTTTGCATTTCCTCTGTTTAAATAATATCCCGAATTTGGCTTTAATTTGATTGCAGAACTATAATCTTCAATAGCACCAACATAATCTTTTAATTGAGATTTAATAAATGCTCTGTTGTAATATGCATCAGTATATAAAGAATCTAATTCAATTGCTTTACTAAATGCATCTATGGCTTCCGGATATTGTTCAAGCTTATATTTTCGTATGCCCTGCTGAAAATAATCTTTACTGGTTTGGCTGTAACAGATGCCAATATTTAAAAAACTAAAAAGAATAAATAACACGTTTCTGTTCATATATGTAAAATACTTCATAACGGTATAAATACCAATATAAGTAATAAACCAGTAAATAGTAAAACCTAGATCTTTGCCTATTGTCTGAACCAGGATTATAAAGGATTAAAATGATGATCAGGATTAAAATATAGAATATTAATGGGTACATAATTTTATGTTAATACTTTTAATCTCATAAAATCCCGATTGAGATAAAAAGGCTGGATTGAAACTGTTTCTATTCGATAAAATCATAAAAACAAATTCCAAACGGTTAGAAATCAATATTGATGATATGCATTTAGTAATTATTCTTAAAAATATAGCATACATAAAGCTCTTTCTCTGTTTTGTGGAGTAGTTTGGAATTTGTTTTTTGTAATTTGGAATTTAAACTCATCACATGCTACAACGAATTAACATACCAGTTACTGATAAAGCTGAAATAACATTGTATGTAAAAAGAGACGATCTCATTCATCCCTTATATGGCGGAAATAAGATCCGGAAGCTGAAGTACAATGTGCAGCAATGTTTGCGCGAAGGTAAAACAGGATTGCTGACTTGCGGCGGCGCGTACTCCAACCATATTATTGCAACAGCTGCTTATGGAAAAGAACATGGATTGAAAACGAAAGCATTGATCCGTGGAGAAGAGTTATTGATTGAAAATCCAACGTTGAAAGATGCTGCGGCTCTTGGTATGGAATTCGTTTTTGTTTCCAGAGAAGCATATCGAACAATTCGTGATCAAAATGAATTAGCTTTTGAGGTAAGTCATTCAAACCCTAAAGATTTTTATTTTATTCCCGAAGGAGGTACAAATGTATTTGCTGTTGAAGGTGTTGCAGAACTGGTACATGAAATTGAGATACCGTTTGATTATCTCGCTACACCTTGCGGTACGGGCGGTACCTTTGCCGGTTTAATGAAAGGCATTAAAAATCATGATGCGAAGCTGCTTGTTTTTTCAGCATTAAAAAACGGCGATTATATTATTGATGAAGTTGCCGAATTGTTGAAAGATGATTTTGACAGAAGTAAGTTAGAGTTATTTACTTCGGACTATGTGTTTGGCGGCTATGGAAAGATGAAGCCGGAGCTTATGGATTTTGTTAAAAATTTTAAAGAACAAACAGGCATTTTATTGGACCCGATCTACAATGGAAAAATGATGTTTGGTCTGCTGGATAAAATCGAATCAGGTTATTTTAAAAAAGGGTCAGTGATTGTTGCGCTGCATACGGGTGGCGTTCAGGCGTGGAGGGGGGTTGGAAGCGTAGATCTGAAGGCTTAACTTCTAAGAGGAAATTCCAAATGACAAAAAACAAATTTCAAACGGAGGAAATGACACAAGTTCATAGATTTGTTTAAGGAACGAATTACACTTTGCACTTTTTACTTTACACTTCTTATCAAAACTTTCTATATTTACATACTATACTCATAACCAAATACTATGTCTCAACTTACTGCTGCTTCTGTTTCTGCTTATGTAGAACAAAATAAAGATCGTTTTATTGGTGAATTATGTGACTGGTTGAAAATACCGTCTGTTAGTGCAGATAAAAAATTCAAAGCAGATGTTTTACGTGCTGCTGAATTTGCGAAAGAACAATTTTTAAAAGCAGGTGCAGATAAAGCAGAGCTATGTGAAACAGGCGGAAACCCTGTAGTGTATGCAGAGAAATTCGTTGATGCATCGAAGCCAACAATTTTGGTTTATGGTCATTACGATGTACAACCTGCAGATCCGTACGAGTTGTGGACTTCCCCTCCCTTCGAACCTGTCATTAAAGACGGAAACATTTATGCGCGTGGTGCCTGCGATGACAAAGGACAAGTATACATGCACATCAAAGCGTTGGAGATTCTAACAGCAATGAAAGATGTTCCGTGTAACATCAAATTCATGATCGAAGGCGAAGAAGAAGTTGGTTCTGACAATCTTGGTCCGTTCTTAGAAAAAAATAAAGAGAAGTTAAAAGCAGATGTGATCTTAGTTTCTGATACAGCAATCTTTTCTGTTGAGACACCTTCTATCACAATAGGATTAAGAGGCTTAAGTTATTTAGAAGTGAAAGTTACCGGCCCGAACAGAGATTTGCACTCAGGTGTTTACGGCGGCGCGGTTGCAAACCCGATCAACATTTTGTGTGAGATGATCGCCGGAATGAAAGACGAAAACAATCACATTACCATTCCTGGTTTTTATGGCGATGTACTTGAGTTGACGGAAGAAGAACGTAAAGCATTGAACAGTGCACCGTTCAATTTAGATACCTATAAAAAAGCATTAGACATTGCAGATATTGAAGGCGAAAAAGGGTTCACAACCTTAGAGCGTGTTTCCATTCGTCCGACCTTGGATGTAAACGGAATCTGGGGCGGCTATATCGGCGAAGGTGCGAAGACGGTGTTACCTTCTGTAGCACAAGCAAAAATCTCTATGCGTCTGGTTCCCAATCAAACACCCGACAAGATCACACAATTATTTACTGATTATTTCAAAAGTGTAGCACCGGCTTCGGTAAAAGTAGAAGTAATTCCGCACCATGGTGGCGAGCCTGCAATAACACCAACGGATAGTGCTGGTTATAAAGCAGCTGAAGCAGCATTTGCAGAAGCATGGAACAAAAAACCAATCCCGATGCGTGAAGGAGGTAGTATTCCGATCGTTGCCTTGTTTGAACGCGTACTTGGTTTAAAAACCGTATTGATGGGTTTTGGACTGGATTCAGATGCGATCCATTCACCAAATGAACATTACAAAGTATTTAATTACTTGAAAGGAATTGAAACGATCGTGTTGTTTCATAAGTATTTTGCGAAGTAGTCTGAATTAATGGGAACGCAGGAGAGATAGCTATGAAAAGAAAAGTAAAAATTATTCTTCTGACTATAGCAGTTTTAAGTGCAGTAATAATTATTGGTTGGCTACTAAATATATACCTAAACAAACAACCACCAAAAGAACCAGAAGAATTAAGAATCTTGATTATTAAAAGCATTGAAATTCCATTTGTAGGGGTTGATACAGTAATTATTGAAACAGATTGGGAGTTTTGTGGTAATAGCCCAAGCTGGGAATTACCTATCGTATTTGATATTCAATTGGAAGAAGAGGCCAATAAAACAAAATTAACTCAACATATAAAAAAACACATATTCATGATGAGTGAGTTCAACGTGTTTATGGATTCAATTAAAAATACACGATTTGAAGGCAAGTATCCCCCTAGTTTGTGGGATGTTTGCAGAGTTAATAAAGTTCATGTACAAATCCTTGCAGAAAAATTATCCTCAAAGAATGTAAGAACGTATGAAAACTATCTTTTTAATGATGAAGTCAAATTCATTCAAAAAGATTTTCATTTTGCAGATAACAAGTGGACTTACACAATATCCGATAGCTTAATGCATAATATGTAATAGAAAGCATTTTCAAAACGTTTGTCAGGTTTCACACACCTAAACAACTAATCCAGCGTTAGAAACTTTATAGCCGTGAATTTTGTATAGTATTGAATATGAAACGAATTATAGTACTGATCTTTTGTTTGTTGTCGGCCTTCGCGCAAGCAGAAATTTCTAATCCTACAAAATGGACATTTACCCTATCTTCCAAAGAGATACATGTTGGCGATACAGTAGAAATTATTGCAACAGCAGAGATAATTCCAGAGTGGTATATTTATTCAAATGATTTTGACCCAACACTTGGTCCAATACTTACAGAATTTGAGTTCACTGCTGATAATGGATATCGATTGCTAGGTAAGACAAAAGCAATTAAACCTAAGAAAAAACACGATCCTATTTGGGATGGTGAAGTAACGTATTTTGTTGGGCACGGAGAGTTTAGACAAAAGATCGTTGTTTTAAATAATTCACCAAAGATTTCTTTTTCAGTTACATATCAAACATGTAGCGAAGGCAGCTGTATTCCTGGAGAGGCAGAGTTTGAATTTTCAGGATTAAATATTTTACCTGCCAGGCCAATAAAGAAAGCGACCGGATTGGTTAAAACAGTATTACCAGACAAGCCAACAGATAGCTCAAAGATTGTTGAGCCGAACGAAACAACAGTAATTGACTCAGCACAAGTCTCTTCATCTGCAGATATTGCCTTAAAAGACAGAGGAAATAATAATGAAGAAACCTCTTTATGGTTATTTGCATTTTTTGCTTTTATCGGCGGACTTATATCGATTGTTACACCATGTGTTTTTCCAATGGTGCCCATGACAGTTTCGTTCTTTACAAATACATCTACTTCAAAAAAAGAATCTGTTCGCAAAGCCATCATTTATGGATTATCCATCATTGCCATTTATTCGTTGGTGGGTATTTTGATCTCAAAAATCAGCGGACCTGAATTTGCTAGCTTTTTGAGTACACACTGGATTCCGAATTTACTATTCACTCTTATATTTATTGTTTTTGCATTATCCTTCTTTGGATTGTTTGAAATCACTTTGCCGAATAGTTTCATAAATAAAATTGATAAACAATCAGATAAAGGAGGCTATGCAGGATTGTTTTTTATGGCTTTTACAATTGTATTGGTATCCTTTTCATGTACAGGTCCAATTGTGAGTACCATATTATTAGAAGCTTCGAGAGGGGAATTGATTAAACCAACCATAGGAATGGTGGCTTATTCTACCGCATTTGCTTTACCATTTACATTATTTGCCTTATTTCCGAACTGGCTGAAATCATTGCCAAAATCGGGCGGCTGGTTAAATACAGTTAAAGTAAGTTTAGGATTTATTGAATTGGCGTTGGCTATGAAATTTCTGATTGTAGTTGACCAGGATTTTGATCTATATATTTTAACAAGACCTGTATTTCTAACAATCTGGATCCTGATTTTTGTTACGATGGCGGCTTACTTATCAGGTGTTATTAAGTTCAGTAAACATGACCACGGTCCGGTTGGTAAATTTAGAATTGCTTTATCAGCACTTTTAATTGTTTTTGTAATCTATCTTTCTAGCGGACTAGGGTTTTCTTTAAAGGAAATATCAGGATATATTCCGGCACCAAGCAGAAAAAACAACAATTACGATAAACTATGCAACAAGCCTAAGTATAGTGATTCGCTACATTTGCCATTTGAAGAATTACAAGGTTACTTTGATTATAAAGAAGCATTGGCTTGTGCGAAAAAACAGGGAAAGCCATTATTCATTGACTTCACAGGAATCGGTTGTGTGAACTGCAGAGAAATGGAAAATTATGTATGGTCTGATCCTGCAGTGTTGAAATCATTGAGTCAGGACTTTGTAATGGTTTCTTTGTATTGCGATAAACGCCTTCTTCTTCCTGAAAATGAATGGTATACATCTCCCAGAGACAATAAGGTTAAAAATACTATGGCAAAACAAAATACTGATTTTCAAATCCAAAGGTTTAATTCTAACGCTCTTCCTCTATATGTAATCATTGATCCATATTCAGAAAATAAGTTAACAGAGCCTATTCCTTATAACAAAGACATACCAGCTTATTTAGATTTTTTGAAAGAAGGGAAGTCGAATTATAAGAAACTGCATCAGTAAAAAATAACCACAAAGGATATGTTGAAGAGTCATGCTAGAAATAGTATGACTCTTTTTTTACCGCAAGGAAAATACTGTTGTTGTTTGTATCCGACGTGGTTCACTAACGGCTAATTCCAAATAATCCGTCCTTATGGCACGGCAATGAAGTTGAGCAGTACATATTAGTAATCTCTGCCCAGCTTCATGGCCGTTAGGTTTTAACCAATGGTAAAAAGGATTGTTAGAGACCCGCCGTTTATACTGAAAAGCAAAGGTAGGATTGCACCGACTATACCAAAGATTTCAATTTTAGCGCTCTTTGCGAAAAACCTTTGTGCCCATCGCATTTTCATTTTTTAAAAACAGGAATACCCAAACCACAAAATTCAACAAATTGAAAAAATGATTGTTATATTCAATAGTTGTAATAATTCTGATCAAAAAATATATTTTACGTTTTCCAACAAATCTTTATATTGCACTATAATCTGATTACTAATTCATTTAGGTATTTATAATTACTATGTCTAGGGTTAAATCAAAAAGCTTATTTGATCTCATTCATTCGCTGAGTCCGAATGAAAAAAGGCACTTTAAAATCAATCACACTGGTAGTGGAGATCCGGATGACAAGAAAATGCTGCTGTTGTTTGATTATTTGAACAAACAAAAGACATTTAATGAGGAGCGAGTATCGGAAGTTATACCTGCAATTAAATCTTCTCAGCTCTCTAACCTAAAGGCTTACTTATATGAAAAGGTGATGCTGTCCCTCAGACAATACAATTTGCCCAAAATATTAGATCTGCAGATCCGTGAGCAGATCGATTTTGCCCAGCTTTTATTTGAGCGCCGCTTATACCAACAAGGAAAATCGTGCCTGAAAAAAGCACGCCGACTTTCCCAGGTACACGAAAATTTAGAGCTTACTCTGGAAATCATCAAACTTGAGAAGAGTATTTTGATGCTGACCATTGATGAAGATATCGAAGAAACGGTTGATACAATTATCGAGGATGTGCGCAAAATCAATTCACAGATTCACAACATCAACATGTTTTCGAATTTGAGTATCAAATTAAACTCTTATTATACCCGTATCGGATTTATTCGTGATGAAGAAGACTCTATTCGTGTAAAAGAATATTTTATTCGTAATCTTCCTGATTATAAGGAAGAAGAGCTTTCTCTTGGAGAAAAAATAACATTGTATCTTTTATATATCGGTTATTATTACTTTTTACAAGATTTTTCTAATGGATATCTGTATGCCAACAGGTTAGTAGAATTATATGAAGAAAATCCAGACCGTATTAAGTTTTCCCCGGAAAATTATGTTAAGGCTCTGAATAACTTGATGATAGCACAATTTAAGTTAAACTACTATGAGGAGTTTGTATTGAACAAACACAAGCTTATTAACTTTACAAATGATAGTACAGTTTATTTTAATGAAAGATTGAAAACCAGTTTATTAAAGTATTATTTTATTCACGAATTGAACCTTTTTTTCCTTACAGGAGAGTTTAATGCCGGTGTAAAAAAACTATTTATTGACCGAAAAGAAGACATCGATGATTTGCTGAAAAAGCTCGATTCTCACTCTGCTTTAATCCTAATGTATAAAATTGCCTGTTTGTATTTTGGAGCAGGTTTATACAACCATTGTTTGAGGTGGCTGAACAGGATCATCAATATTCCGAATGTAGATATTCGCGAAGATATTCACTGCTTTGCCAGGATCATCAATTTGATTTGCCACTACGAGCTGGGGAATTTTGACGTAATTAAATACTACATTATTTCGACCTACCGCTTTTTATGGAAACGAGACGATTTACGTATGTTCCAAAAATTTATCTTAAAATTCCTGAAGGATTTAAATAATGAAGTTGATGTGAATGAGCTTGTTGGTAGATTTAGCAATTTAAAAAATCAACTGGTTCCGATCGAAAACAGCGACTATGAAAAAAGGGCCTTTATCTATTTCGACATTATCTCATGGTTAGAGAGCAAAATTGAGGGAAAAACAGTTCAGGAAGTAATTATGAGCAAAGCGAAATCGAAAGGCTTTTATTTAGAAGAAGACGAATTATAATTGATCGAAGAACGATTCCTCATCTTCGCTTAATGTTAATGGAGCTTCTTTTGCTTTGGTTTTTGTTTGAACAGGAGATTCTACTTTAGTTTCGGCTAATTTTCTGCCGTAGGATTCCAATGCACTTAGTGCCGGAATAAGTGAGGTTGTTTTATCGGTTAATTTATAATCAATTTTTGGAGGATTTCCCTCTGTGACAATACGTTCTACAAATCCTTCTTCTTCTAACTCCTTTAGTTGAAGAGAGAGCATGCGATCTGTAATAGAAGGAATGTTTTTTCTTAAATCTGAGAACCTGAGTGGTTTATCAGTTAAATTCCAAATAATAATGAATTTCCATTTGCCATAAAGGACATCATTCAGCAATTCAAGACCAGATTTGAACCACTTGTTGTTGTATTTTATATCGCTCATAAAAATAATAGATTAATTGATTTTATGTAAATATAAAAAGAATAGTGCTTTTATAAAAACTTAGATGATCCAATAGGGCAAAAAAAAACCTGTCCCGAAGCTATCGGTACAGGTTTTTTAAAATGGGATATATTTTTTAGTATGGGTTTGTATAGCTGTTTGGTGCTACAACAATATACTGACCAACTAAAATCATAATCGCTGAAACGGCAATGATCGCAGCGAATAATACTTCTTTTGATTTAATAATGTTGCCATTTGAGTCTTTCATGTTTTTAGCATTTGAAAGCATATAGCCACTGAAGTTTCCAACAATGAAACCAACAACAATAAGTATTGTACCAATTGTACCCATAGTATATTTAATTTATAAGATGATATTCGTAACGATAATGAAGATTGAGGAGACCTCATTTTTAACTTCAATGTTGACAAAAATAAGAGATACAAATCAATTCCGCCACATTTTTTCAAAATATAAATTTTAAAATACAAGTTTTGATTCAAAATTAAATAATAAAGCCTTCTATATGTTGCATTTCAACTGTGCAATGACACAATTATTAAGTAAATTTGACAAAACTTTAAAAGTAGAATTAGTGAGAAAGCT
>Ga0247817_10001517_pt1 | contig 12122 bp, 13 predicted proteins | sample UWRJL212509R1_FD_178010 | JGI IMG/M metagenome (GOLD analysis project Ga0247817, IMG submission 178010) | Plant litter microbial communities from Arlington Agricultural Research Station in Wisconsin, United States - UWRJ-L212-509R-1 | ecosystem: Environmental > Terrestrial > Plant litter >... | reverse complement strand
ATTGGCACAACAAGCTTTTTGATGCGGGATTTACTTTATACCAATCCAAACAACTGGTCTTGGAATTATTTTTTTGAAGAAATCAGGAATTGTTTTGTCGCAGGTATCTTTTTCTACCTCTTTATACGATTGGCCAGCTTTTATCTTGAATCAAAAAAAGGATCTCCATTTGTTCTTCAATTTATTCCTTTGACGATTAAATCAGAAACAGCCTCTTTAAAACCTCAACTCTTTATTACGACACAGGTAAAGCAAGACGATTTTAATCTTGATATCGATGAATTGCTTTTTGTAAAAGCTGATGGTAATTATATTGAACTGACAAGATCAAATAATCATCAAATTACTACCGAAGTCAAGAGAATCTCTTTAACTCAATTTGAAGCTCAAATAACGGCTTATCCACACTTCTTCAGATGTCACAGAACGTATTTAGTAAATATGTTTAAAGTTGAAAAAGTATCCGGGAATTCTCAAGGCTACTTATTGTCCTTTGATGAAACCAATAGTAAAGTTCCTGTTTCAAGAAAACAAATCGATAGTTTCAATACTTATTACGAAAGGCTTCGCAACCAATACATTGCTTAAGCTTGTCGTTCATCACAAAAGCTAGTTATCAGTAACAACCCTCATTTTCACTGCACTTTCTTGTTGTACGTTTGCCATCAATAACACAAAACCAATTTTATTATGCAAACTACAACCGCTACAATCAATCAAGATTCCGGCACTTCAGACAAATTGTTTTACATAAACAACATCAAAGTTATACTAACCATCTTGGTTGTTCTGCATCACACTTTTATTGCTTACAGCTCTTCCGAAGGTTGGTATTACAATGAACCAAGCACGTATTTAGGAGCACGTATTTTAATGACCACGTTTGTTAGTATAAATCAGTCTTTCTTCATGGGCTTTTTCTTTTTGCTGGCTGCTTATTTTACAGACGCTTCGTATTCCAGAAAAGGAACCTTCAAATTCATTAAAGACCGACTAATTCGCTTAGGAGTTCCCATATTTTTTTATTCTTTTATTCTCACGCCCTTCATTTCTTATTTGGTTTACTATTTTGCAAAAGAGCAACATATTACCTATTTCGAATATTTAAAAAGATACGACAGCTGGATCGACTTAGGCGTTACATGGTTCGTAGCTGCGCTGTTGCTTTTTACATTGTTTTACATCGCAGTAAAAAAAATATTCAAAATCAGCTTCAGTAAACCTATCGCAACACCAAGCTCCCGTACAATTTTAGTATTTGCAGCCGCATTAGGAATTATTAGCTTCTTGGTTCGAATTATTTTTCCTGTGGGATGGGTTCTTGAACCAGTCGGATTTCAATTAGGTCATTTTCCACAATACATCGCCTTATTTATTGTTGGCTTATTGGCAGCCAAAAATAAGTGGTTCGATCAGCTTTCCTATCAATCAGAAAAACTGTTTAGAAGATCGGCTTGGTTATGTTTGCTATTCTTTCCTGTTTTTCTTGTTATTGTATTAAAATTGAAATCACCTTCTTCCTGGTTTTCGGGAGGTTTTCACTGGCAGGCATTATTATATGCAGTTTGGGAGCAATGGATCGGAATTTCGATACTTACAACATTACTACTTAAAGGAAAAAGAAACTGGAACACGACTTCAAAACTACTTACTACAACATCACGCAATAGTTTTTCCGTTTATATTTTCCATCCTTTAGTAATTGTTGTTTTTACATTACTTGTACGAAACTGGAATATTGACCCTGCTTTCAAACTTATGATTGTTGCGCCATTAATACTTTTGGGCAGTTTTATTTTTGGATCAATTGTCTTACTGATTCCAGGAATTAAGAAAATTTTATAGTTATTTTTAGCATCGCAGTCAAAAGACACAAAAAAACTTCTTAGTAATTAAGAAGTTTTTTTGTGTTAAGCCATTTCTAACTAAAACTATACTATTAAGAAAAACAGCATGAAATGAATTAAATTTTTAATCTGAAAATACTACAAGTAAGTTTTGTTTTTCAAAGGGCTTTTTTCATTGGTAAGCAAATCATTCGCAATTTGTATCATTCCACTATTGTGCGATCCACCCCAAATGGCTCTTCCAAAAATATAGCTGATAGTATATTCTTTCCAGGTAGAACAATATTCTTTCAATTCCTGATATGTTTTTTCTAAATAATCTTTTAACTCTTTCTCCGTTAAATAACCGGTTTCATAACAACAACGGGCTAAAAAAGCTCCTCTGCCATAATTCCAGCCACTGTCTTTACTATTTCTAATTTCTGAAAAACTTGTTATTACTTGCTGCTCTATAAGTTCCGGCACTACACCTTTTAGATTCCTGTAGACGTTTAAATAATAATTGAAGCTATTCTCTTCACTTGGCAAATTCGACTTTAGAATCTGAACATAATTCTCCTGATCATCAAATGCGTCATAAACAATGTTCATATTTTTATCGTGATTTCTATCGCACAAATCCTGAAGAACAGTAATCGCTTCTTCTTTACTAAAGATTTCCCAATATTGCTCCAAGAGTTTTATTACTTCTGATCTATTTAGTCCTGTTTCATAAGAGTTCAGGTATGCCGATTGTTGCTCGGCATACATGGAACTAATAAGTACATCATTTAGAGGCTGACCAGATAAAACATTTCTGGTATTCAATCTAATACTCTTAAATGAGTTGAATATTTTTGAAAACAAACTCATAGTAATTAGGCTAATTTTAAATTCGGAAATTTAGCTTGCAAAACCGTTACAAATTTTTCACCTACTACTTGATACTTTGCTCTGGCAGCTAACTGTTTCTTCAAATTTAAAAGATCCGACGGATCTGGAACGTAATTTAATCTGTCGTGAATTTCAAGCGCCAGATGACTTCCGTCTATATCAAAAGTAATGACATGCACTTTTGGCAAATATTCTTCGGCAGATTTTGCATAAAGACCTAATTGCGACTTCAATACTCCACCATAGTGAAGTGTAGCCGCTTCGTTTCGGAAATTATCAAAAACGATATGTTCGTCTAGTTCACCAACAGAATTGGTACTAAAAAAATGCAGATCGCTTCCGCTTAATACCCAAAAACAATCTGTTTCAATTCTTTGTAATTTTACTCCAATTGCTGACAACGCCACATTCTTAATACCATCCGTTACTACTTCCTGAACTTTACTTGTAGTCGATTGCGGTACTGAGCCCGATGTAAACGCATCGATAGCTTTACCTTGCATCCATTGCTTCAATTGCGAAAAATCCTCATTTAACATCTCTACTTTGTAGGCTTCATAATGAGTTCTTTCTGCATCGAGATCAATTTCTGACTTCGCTTCCTTATGTTTTTTATTCATAAAGACCATAAAACACACGCCGGCAATTACTAAGATTACCGGAATCAAAAATAATATATTCATAAAATTTATAGTTAGATGTTAGTTGGTTTTACTTTTTTATCTTTTCCAGGAAGATTTCCCCAAATCAATAGTCCAATTAGAATAAAGAATACAATTTTACCTCCAAATTTCTTCCAGAACGACAAAGGATCTGGGGCAGTAGCTACATCGAAATTATGTTTATCTTTTAATACGGTAGCAATTTCGGGATCAATTTCAAAATAAGTATTGTTTGATATATCGCTTAGTACATATCTTCCATTAGTATTCCAAACAGACATCCAAAGAATTCCATATTCATTATTAAGATAAGACAGGTTTACCTTTTGCCCGGCTAGTTTTTGAATTTCAGAATCAGTAGGCAATTCCTGAATAGTTTCTATTGTTTCGCATGGAAAACAAAGCGGAATTTTAGCCTTTGCAGATATTACGTTTACCGACGATACGACAAGAGCAATTAGTAAAAATTTTTTCATAGTTTTTGTTTGTGGTTAGTTGTTAATATTTAATATATTTTAAGCTTTTAGTTTTAAAACACCAAAAAACACCAAAGCAATATTGTTAATTTAATCAATATTTAACTGTTAATTTTGTTTTTTAGAGGTCGCTAATATATTAAATAATTTCTCATGTTTTTATTTAGACACGACTATTTAAAAGGAATTTTACATCTTGATAAAGTGCGGATATTTTCACCTCCTTAATTCAATTAAAACAAGCCCTTTGCTCGCTAAAAAAACAACGGAGCATAAATAAGAAAACCCTATTTCGCGATGAAATAGGGTTTCAGTATTGTTATTTTTTACAATATTACCAAGTTGCTGTATGCTGCACTTTACTGATAATCCATTTATCATTTACCTTCTTGATATAAACATTATAGCTAAGTCCGCATTTTCCACCACATGCATAGTCTACAGATAGAATTCCGGATTCTTTAATGCTATTAAATTTAATAGTAGACAAATAAACCGCTCCTGCAAATTTATCGTACTTGCGTTCCCAATTTCTAAATTCTATATCTTTTGGGAGTTCAGACAAATGCTTGAAAATAAATTTTTTAGTATTATACTTCTGAATCTCTGTACTGTCATTTATTAAACCATCATTTCCAACAGCTATCACAAGATTAAGCGTGTCCTTTTTAAAAGCTTCTCTTTTTAGTTCACAATCTAAATCTCTTTTATGCTGTCCAGTTGTATCTTTCTTAATCCATTCACCAAATTCATCATAAATATCTTTTCCAAGATCTGGAAAACAAGTATAAAGTCTTTTATCCCGGTACGTTGAATTTACAACCTCTACAAAAATCTCATCTAGAACCTTTTGTTCAAATTGCTTATCGTCTTTTTTCTGTTCACAGCCCAAAACAATAAAAGCTAATACTGGAAATAAGAATTTTATAGTACTCATTAGATTACGATTTAGTGTTTTACCAAATAAAAATATTGACAACTGGCATTTTACCCGTTTAATTTTTTAAGTCTTGACAGCTCATCAAATTCTGCTGTTATGATTTCTCCATTCTTAGTAGCTGTTACATTAGATGCATTCTCTTCAATGCTATATCCTTTATCATTAAGATAGCTTAGCAGTGCAACTTTATGATTCATTTCGTATTGCGAAATTAACTGGGGAAACACAGTCAAAATGCGTAAATGATTATCCTTACGCATTTTGTCAATTTCATTATCTTTAATTGTTACCACCATTGCACCTTGTCCGTAATCACAAATGTAATATGCAGTTGCATTATGAATACCTGCTGCAATCGTACCCATCAGATGTAAATCTTCTTTTGTAAAGCTAAAAGAATCATTTCTTAAAAGATCTATTTGATGATCTTCTCCGTACTTTTTTAGTTGTAACGCCTCCTGTACTATACTTTCTGAAAGTCCAGATTTTGTATTTGCCCAAGCCCAAAGCCATGTTTGTGTAGCGTGTGATATTGTGCCTAACACCTGAATTGGAAAAACAAGATCATCTCCAAAACTAATTTCTTCTTTAGCAATATTTATATTCCAGTTATTCTCACCAATTACATCTCCAAAGTCTAATTGTTTATCCATTACAATTCCGCCATATCGTTGCAAAATTTCCTCTACAGTCGAGAAAGATGCTTTGTTCTTTTGCGCTTTTGTTTCGTTTTGATCTGTGGTCTTGTCGTTTTTTGAAAATAGTTTATTTAAAAATCCCATCTTTTCCTTTTTTAGTAGTGTTAGTCTTTTAAATTTTATGGCAAACGAATATAACAATTAAAATGATATTTTGTTAAAATATTGAAACAGCTAAGCAGGTTTAACAGCAATTACTCCCCAATTAAATTAAATCCTTTATTATTTTATAGATTCTTCAATTAGTATTTATCATTTTATTTATCGTAAAATTGTCTTCTAAAAACAATTAATGAACAACAATATTCTACAACACTTAACCATTAGATGTGGTATACCAGTTTTAATTTTTTTTCTAATATGGCAAATAGGCGACCCAAACCATGGATCATTAGAAAACTTACTTCAATTCCTACTCATTATTACTTTCATTGCTTTTGTAATAGTGGCATTGACAGTAAAGGAAACTTTCCATTTTCATAAGAATAAAAAGCGTCTTTTAAGAAACCTTAATATTGCTTTACTGCTTCTATACATTCCAATCTTCATATTCATGGTAGTGGCAAGTTATGGCCTTGCCACATTTTAGACATTAAAATTGAATTATTTAAAATTTAGATATGGCTTTACAAACCAATTTTATCGAATTGTAAACAAATCATTTTTATGTCTTATTTTATAAAAAAAGAAACGTCCTCCTAAACAAAACTTTATTAAATTCGTTGCCAATATTAATCCCCAAATTAGTTTATGAAAAACCTTTTATTAGTATCATTCCTTATGATCACTTGCTCTATATGGGCACAATCAGCAAACTCTCATTTTGACAAAGCTTTAAAAAAGGCAGAAAACGGAAATTACAAAGGCGCCATCGCTGATTACAACAAAGCAATCAGTTTGAATTCAAAATTTGTTGAGGCTTACCAAAACAGAGGTGTTGCAAAAGTTAAAACCAACGATTTAAAAGGCGCTTTAGCCGATTTTAACAAAACAATCGATTTAGATCATTTTAACGCTGACGCTTACACAGGAAGAGCGGACGTTAATTATAAATTGCAAAAATATGATGATACCATCGAAGATTGCACATCGTCTATTGGTCTAAATCCTAAGGATTATGTAGCCTACAATTTAAGAGCTTTAGCTTACAATAAAACCGGCGAAAAAAAGAAGTCTTGTAAAGATTTCTCAAAAGCAATAGATTTAGGAAGTACGAGCGCCGTAAAAAATCAAGCTACTTTTTGTAAATAAAAATAGTTGCAAAAAAACTTAAGCAGTCTGTAAAACGTTATTTACAGACTGCTTTTTTTATAAGTATGTAGTCAAAAAGACTAAAAGCTTCTTAGAACAGGTTACCTTAAGGTTTCCATCATTTTAATTAAGTTTTGAAAGTAATACTAATATTTTATTCTATTTTTGTTTATCCAAAAACCTAAGAATGATAAACAACATAAAGACTGTTTTCAGCATAAAAGATCTTGAAAACTTATCTGGAATAAAAGCACACACCATTCGTATATGGGAAAAAAGATATAACATTCTTGAACCTATGCGAACTGACACTAACATCAGACTTTATAACTTAGAGAGTTTACAAAAACTTCTAAATATCACTTTGTTACACGAGTACGGTTATAAAATTTCTAAAATATCTACTTTTTCTGAAGAAAAGATACCACAACTGGTTCGTGAAATTATCTCGAAAAAAAATGCTCAAAACTACTCCATAACCTCTTTTAAGATGGCGATGATGAATTTTGATCAGGAAATATTCTTTAATACTTTTGACTGGTTAATCTCCGAAAAAACGTTCAAAGAAGTTTTTAAAGATCATTTTTTGCCACTCCTAAAAGAATTGGGACTCTTGTGGCAGTCAGCAACTATAACGCCCGCTAATGAGCACTTCATGAGTCATCTCATCAAGCAAAAAATCCTAATTTACACAGAAGGGCTTCAAATACTAAAACCAACTAAAACAGATCGCGTTTTTGTACTTTCATTACCTTTAAATGAAATTCATGAAATCGGACTTCTCTATTTGCAATACGAAATCCTTTCGCATGGCTACAAAACCATTTATTTGGGCGAAAGTATGCCAATCGAAAATTTAGAAGATCTGACCAGACATTTTGAGAACATTACTTTTATTTCTTTTATGACAATTCAGCCAGACCGCAGCATTATAAACCAATATGTAAACTCGATGGCGCAAAAACTATTGTTAGACAATAACGAAATTTGGTTAATGGGGAACATGACAGAGTATATCGAAAGAGAAAACCTGCCAGAGCGTATTCGAATTTTTGATTTGATGGAAGAAACAGCTCAATATATCTGATTTTTTGTTTAAAGTTTTCGTATATTTGTTAAACAAATGAAAAAAACTATAACAATAATAGGATCTGGCTTCTCATCATTAGCCGCTTCATGCTACCTTGCGCAACAAGGTAACACTGTTACCATATATGAAAAAAACGAAACGATAGGTGGCAGAGCAAGACAATTCAAAAAAGACGGTTTTACCTTCGACATGGGACCTAGCTGGTACTGGATGCCCGATGTATTCGAACGTTTCTTTGCTGATTTCAACAAAAAAACATCTGATTATTACGAGCTTATCAAGCTAAATCCTGCCTATCGCGTTTATTTTGGTGTAGATGATTTTATAAGTATCTACGATAATTTAGAGGAAATCAAAACCACTTTCGAAAGCATTGAAGCTGGAAGCGGTAAAAAACTCCAAAACTTTATCGACAAAGCCAAAAGCAATTATGATATTGCTATCAAGGATTTGGTCTATCGTCCCGGAGTTTCTCCTTTAGAATTAATTACGCCTCAGACTGCTTTAAAATTAGATCAGTTTTTTAGTACAGTGAGCCACGATATCAAAAAGCAGTTTAAAAACGAAAGACTAATTCAGATTCTTGAATTTCCAGTTTTATTTCTAGGAGCCAAACCTAGCAAAACACCTTCGTTTTATAATTTCATGAATTATGCAGATTTTGGTCTGGGCACCTGGCATCCTAAAACAGGTATGTTCGATGTGGTAAGAGGAATTGAAAAATTAGCTCTAGAACTGGGCGTAAAATTTGAAACAAACGCAGCAATCGACAAAATAGTGGTCGAGAACAAAACCGCAACCGGAATTATTGTAAATGGACAACACATAAAAACAGATATCGTTTTGAGTGGCGCTGATTACCACCATTCTGAATCTTTGCTGGATGCAGAACACAGAATGTATTCAGAAAAATATTGGGATAGCCGAGTTTTTGCACCTTCGTCTCTTCTGTTCTTTGTTGGTTTCAATAAAAAAATAGAAAATATATCACATCATGCTTTATTTTTTGATGTCGATTTTAACCAGCACGCCAAAGACATTTACGATGCTCCCAAATGGCCGGATGCACCTCTTTTCTATGCCAATTTTCCTTCTAAAACAGATGCTACAGCAGCTCCTGAGGGAATGGAAAGCGGATTTTTTCTGATTCCTTTAGCGCCGGGAATTGACGATAGCGAAACGTTGCGTGAAACCTATTTTGAAAAAATAGTTGCTCGTTTTGAGCAACTTACACAACAAAGCATCAAAAATAATATTATATTTAAGAGATCTTTCTGTAAGAATGATTTTGTAACAGATTATCATGCCTACAAAGGAAATGCCTACGGAATGGCAAACACATTATTACAAACTGCCTTTTTACGACCAAAATTAAAAAGTAAAAAAGTATCCAATTTATATTTTACAGGGCAGTTAACTGTTCCGGGGCCAGGTGTTCCACCTGCTTTAATTTCAGGAAAATTAGTAGCTGAGCTAATTCAAAAATCTTTTAGATCGTAAACAATGAAATCACTATTCGATAATACCTCATTCAAATGCAGCAGGCTGGTTACCAAAAACTACAGCACTTCATTTTCGTTGGCAGTTTATATGCTGTCACCAAGCATTAGAGATGCCATTTACAGCATTTACGGATTTGTACGTTTTGCTGATGAAATTGTAGATTCTTTTCACGACTACGACAAAGAATACCTCATCAACGATTTCGAAAAAGAATATTACAAAGCAATGCAAATGGGTATTAGCCTCAATCCTATTCTTAACTCCTTTCAGCATACTGTAAAAGAATACAATATAACCGACGATCTTATTCAGGCTTTCTTAAAAAGCATGAAACTAGATCTGGTAAAAACAGCCTACAATACACAAACCGAATACGAAGACTATATCTACGGTTCTGCAGATGTTGTGGGATTGATGTGTCTAAAAGTTTTTGTTGCCGGAAAAGATCAAAAGTACGAACAGCTTAAACATGAAGCCATGCGATTGGGTTCGGCTTTTCAGAAAGTCAATTTTTTGAGGGATTTAAAAGATGATAATTTGGTATTAAACCGCAACTATTTTCCAGGTGTCGATTTAAAATCTTTTGATGAAAATGCAAAAACAACGATCATCGACGAAATCGAAGAAGATTTTAGAGTTGCCTACCAAGGTATTCTAAAACTTCCAATAGAAGCACAATTTGGCGTTTACACCGCTTTTGTTTATTACAAAAAACTTTTGAAAAAACTGAAAAACACACCGTATTACGAAATAGGAAGTTCCAGAATCCGTGTTTCCAATTACACCAAAGCAAGCCTTCTGGCACAATCGTTTGTAACGTATAAACTAAAATTAGTATAGCAATTCAAAAAATACAAAATGATTTCATTTTTAATCTATATCGGTGTATTTCTATTCATGGAATGTGTCACCTGGCTTACGCACAAATATATTATGCACGGACTTATGTGGTATTTTCATGCAGATCATCACCAGCCAAAATACGAACATACCTTTGAGCGCAACGACATTTTCTTCGTCATATTTGCCATTCCAAGTATCACACTTTTTTACTTTGGTGTGCAAGGCGGATTCAATTACCTGTTTTTTATTGCTTGTGGCATTACGTCCTACGGAATTTGTTACTTTTTAATTCACGATGTTCTCATTCACCAGCGTTTTAAATGGTTCAAAAACACTAAAAACAAATACCTTATTGGGCTTCGAAAAGCACATAAAATTCACCACAAGCACCTTGGCAAAGAACACGGAGAATGTTTCGGAATGTTGTTTGTTCCGTTCAAGTATTATAAAATGTAGCATTATTTGGGCGTTCCCTAAAGGTCGGGTCTTCCGTTCCCGCTTTTTTGTTCCAGTCTGAAAGCCTGTCACAAAAAGAGCTCCACTTCACCCCCTAACGCAAGCAAAAGAGTCACAAGTAATAATCGATATTATGAAAGTATATAAAATAGAATCAGTACAACATATAAACGCCAGCGTCGAAGATTGCTGGGATTTTTTTTCGAGTCCAAAAAACCTGCAAACAATCACACCAAAAGACATGAGTTTCGTAATTGAGGATTTTGACGGAAAACGCATGTATCCCGGACAAATCATTACGTACACCTTAAAACCGCTTTTAGGAATCAAAATCAATTGGGTAACCATCATAACCGTTTCAAAAGAAAACAACTACTTTATAGACGAGCAACGCTTTGGGCCTTATAGTTTATGGCATCACAAACACTTTTTTGAAGCAAGCGGAAACGGAACAAAAATGACAGACGTTGTGCATTATGCATTGCCCTTTGGCTACCTGGGACGTTTAATGAATACATTAGTCGTAAAAAACAAACTCAAAACTATTTTTGATCATCGTTATCAAATAATTGACGGAATATTTGGCGCTAAAAAAACCGCTTCTTTATAATGACAAAACAAAAAATTGCCTTTTTCTGGTTCCGACGCGATTTGCGTCTCGACGATAATGTTGGATTATACAATGCTTTACAATCTGATTTTCATGTAATTCCATTATTCATATTCGATGATGATATTCTGGAAAATCTTCCAAAAAACGATGCCCGGGTAAGTTTTATATACGATTCCTTACACAACATAAACGAACAACTTGCTGCTGTAGATTCCTCGATATTAATAAAAAAAGGGAAAACACAGGAAGTATGGCAATCGCTTATCGAAGAATTTGATGTGCAGCAAATTTTTTTCAATAAAGATTATGAGCCTTACGCTATAACCCGTGATTTAAACATTGCTGAAATTGCAAAAAAACACACCATCGAAGTTTTTTCGTTTAAGGATCATGTTATTTATGAAGAAAGAGAAATCACAAAAGCAGACGGTCTTCCGTACACGATTTACACGCCATACAAAAACAAATGGCTGGAAAGATATCACTTGGCCGGACAAGCTTTAGAATATGATACTCAATCTTTGTTTTCTAATTTTAGCAAAAACAAATTCGATTTTCCTGATTTAAAAGAAATTGGTTTTGAAAGAAGTACCATAAAAGTGGTTCCGCATAATTTAACTCAAATTGCCAACTACAAAGAAACCCGTGATTTTCCTGCTCTCGATGGCACTTCGTATCTTTCGCCGCATTTGCGTTTTGGAACCGTAAGTATTCGAAAATTGGTGAATTGGGCTAACAAAAAAAATCAAACATTTTTGAGTGAATTGATTTGGAGAGAATTTTTTATTCAGATCCTTTTTAGTTTTCCTCGTGTTATAAATCATAACTTCAAGCCAGCTTACGATGGCATTCAGTGGCGCAATAACGAAG
>Ga0247817_10001516_pt1 | contig 12122 bp, 12 predicted proteins | sample UWRJL212509R1_FD_178010 | JGI IMG/M metagenome (GOLD analysis project Ga0247817, IMG submission 178010) | Plant litter microbial communities from Arlington Agricultural Research Station in Wisconsin, United States - UWRJ-L212-509R-1 | ecosystem: Environmental > Terrestrial > Plant litter >... | reverse complement strand
CAAATTCAATGTCTTTGGTCAGGTCGGTAACGCGACTGGTTGTTATCTGTCCGCCTAACTGAATGGTGCCTATACAGTTATCAAATTTATTATGCAGAAAGCTGAGCGATTTATTTTTTATAGACACTTCTGATCCGTCCCAAACGGCGGTGGTGCCGTAGAGCATTATGGGGTAGTCGCCAATGTTTTTGTACGAGAAGTATTGCAGTTTTACGTTTTTATTGGTGCCGGTTATTGATGTGGGCCGGTAAAGATTATCGTGTATATAAAAACCAAATTCGTCTTGTGATCCGCTGCCGCTGATAACTAAATTACTGCAATTGCTGAAATTTAAACCTGCATACAAATTTCTGGCGCCGCCCGAATAATTGCCGCCATCCATTGCCACCACACCGTTGCCGTTTTTTATAGTGATCTTGCTTGCGGGGTTGATGTTTTTAATATTGATGGTGCCATACACGCCCGGTGCAATTACAATCAGCGCGTTGTCTACATAAGTTGTAACACTGCCGTCTATGGTAAGGTCGCCGTTTCCGGCCCCAACATTATAAGTGCGGCTGTAGAACTCTGGTATTGCTGTAACTGTATTATCAACAGGTAGGGTATCTTGCGGGGTTTTAACCGTATCAGCCTGGGTTTGTTTGGGCCGAGTTGCTACAGGCGTAGCATCGATGTATTTTGTACACGAGAAAAAAACTCCGCAAAGCGGAAGAAAAAGGATCAGAAAGCTGCTCTTCTTCATGTACATAAGGGGCTGCAAATTAACGCTTTATTTAAATACAAATATTATGTGTTGATAATTATTCGTCCATGCAGACTTTAAAAACAAACACCCTGAGTATGGAACAAGGCGTTATGCGATAAATTACAACTTTATGTTGTGTTTTTATCGCTTGGCGCTTACAGGAGGGCCTGACGGGAAGGGAAGCTCCGTTACCCTTTATCGCGAACGCAGTGTAGCGATCTCCATAGCACAATTTTAGCACACATGCATGTGGATTGGCTTAAAGAGATGGCCACGCTATCGCTCGCCATGACGTTCTCGTTGTACTTGTCGGGACAAAAAACGAAAAAGCCGCTAAAGCAATGCTTTAGCGGCCGTATATAGCGTTAATAAAACCTTACTTCTTGTAATATTTCATAGCCTCGGGTATAGCTTTTTGGATATTGGCTATACGGGTTGCATCGGCAGGGTGGGTGCTTAAAAACTCCGGTTGCGACTGACCGGTTTTTTGCGCGGCCATACGTTGCCAAAAGGTAACTGCTGTATTGGGGTCATAACCGGCCATCGCCATAAAAGTTAAACCTAAACGGTCTGCTTCGGTTTCCTGGTCGCGGCCATATTTTAACAGCGCCAATTGTCCGCCAACGCCGTATAAAGCACTTATTATACCGGCTGATGATTTGTTGCTGGTAGCTGCGCCCACTATACTGCCGCCTGCCTGTGCCGCCAACTCTTGCGACATACGCTCGGCAGAGTGTTTGGCTATTGCGTGCCCAATTTCGTGGCCCATAACTACGGCAAGGCCTGCATCGTTTTGCGTAACCGGCAATATGCCGCTATATATGGCTACTTTACCGCCCGGCATACACCACGCGTTTACCTCATCGCTTTGTATTAAATTAAATTCCCAGGCAAACTGGTATTGGTTGGCATATCCGTTTTGATTCAGATATTTTTCAATGGCGGTAGCCAATTGCTGCCCAACGCGTTTTACACGCTGCGCGTCTGCTGTATTGGTACTGATAACTTTGGTCTTCGGATCAGACAATAATTGCTGATAGCTTGCAGCTGCAGCTTGATTAATTTGCGAATCGTCTACCAGACTTAACTGCCTGCGGCCGGTTAATGGCACGGTTGAGCACGAATAGATAAAAGTGACGGTTAGAAGAGCGAGGATAAATTTTGAGAGTTTCATATTTTTATAGAGTCACTAAAAAGCAATTGTTAATTTCATTATTAACTTAATAAAACAGAGAATGTTTGCCGTGTAAATTAAACTTCTTTTTTCTTGAAGAAGTTAACCTTTGATTCTTTGCCTCTTATAAGGCGCTCAATGTTTTTTTGATGCGTAACCAGTATCAAAACGCACATACACATGCCGTATATAATAACTGATTTTATGTAGGTGGGAAAGATAAAAGTAACGCCAATTGGATACATAAAACCGGCCATTATTGAGCCCAGCGATACGTAACGTGTTATAAGCAAAACTGCTATAAACACCGTAACACAAAGCAGCGCCGACGGCAGGTTAACGGCCAGTATCATGCCGAATAGGGTTGCTATGCCTTTACCGCCCCTAAAGCCGGCAAAAACAGGGAACAAGTGGCCCATAACGGCAGCTATGCCCAGCGCTAACTGAAAATTAGTGAACGATAGTGAACCTGCCGGCCCGGTTGTAGACAGGCCTATCATATAAGCAAGGTTGGTGGCTGTCCATCCTTTTAAAATATCAAGCAGCATAACGGGTATACCGGCTTTTTTGCCCAGCACCCTAAAGGTGTTTGTTGCACCCGCGTTGCCGCTACCGTATTCCCTTACATCTATGTTAAAAAATGCCTGCCCTATCCACACCGCCGTAGGGATAGACCCAAACATATAGGCTAAAATAAGTACGGAAATTGAAGAGACATTTATCATTCAAAAAACAAAATAAAAGCGATCAGATCACTTAACAAGTTTAATAATATTTAAGCGCGGTTGCGCAATATTTTTTGATATTTATAGTAAAAGCTACAGTTGCTGTAAAAACTATTAATAAGCGGCTTTTAAACTCAGGTCAAGGCTCTTTACAGAATGCGTTAGCTCGCCCATTGAAACATAGTCTACACCACAATTGGCAAAATCTCGCACGGTATCAATAGTTATCCCGCCAGATGCTTCTGTTATGTACCTGCCTTCAATCATATTAACAGCCTGCTTAAGTTGCGCAAAGTTAAAATTGTCTAAAAGTATTCTGTTTACGCCGCCGGTAACCAAAACCTGTTCCAGTTCATCCAAATTACGTACTTCAATTTCAACAGCCAGTTTTTTATTTTGTTCGGTTAAATATTGGTGCGTGTTTTCAATGGCGTTTCTAATACCGCCGGCATAATCAACATGATTGTCTTTTATCAGAATCATATCATACAAACCAAAACGGTGATTAACACCACCACCAATGCGCACGGCCCATTTTTCAAGATAGCGCAAGCCAGGTGTTGTTTTACGGGTATCTAAAACCTTGGTGCCTGTACCGGCAAGCAGGTCAACTATCTGGCGGGTTTTAGTGGCTATGCCGCTCATGCGTTGCATGCAGTTAAGCACAAGGCGCTCTGCTTTTAAAATGCTTTGCGCGTCGCCCTCAACCCATAAAACTATGTCTTTTTGCTTAACAGGTGTTCCGTCGGTTATCAGCACCTCAACTTTTAAAGCAGGGTCAACCTCGGCAAATATCAGTAGGGCCAGTTCAACCCCGGCAATTACGCCCTCATCTTTAACTAATAATTTGGCTTTGCCCTTGGTGCCGGCGGGTATGGTTGCCAATGATGTATGGTCGCCGTCGCCAACGTCTTCGGCAAGGGCATTGGTTATAAATCTTTTTAAAAGTTCAGTATCCAATTGTACAGGGGTTTTACGCCTCAAAAGTAATAACATTTTTTATATGCATGCAATTTGCAATTGCAAGATGACGGGGGGAGAAGTTTGTAGTTTGATGGTTAGGGAGTTATACCGTGTATCAACTAAAGATCAATTGAAAGTAATATCGAACATCGAATTTCGAATGATGAATAATGAAGTTTTTAACTTCGGTGTTCGATATTCAAAATTCATTATTCGATATTGTTTTGCCAGATGTTTTAAATAAGTGCGTAACGTAATTTAAAACCCAAACCCCAGCTGCACCCCGCCATGCATCAACTGTATTTTCTCTGAAGAAACGCCGCTGAAAGGAATTTTAATAAACGGAGCAAAGTTTAATTTACCCTTGCCAAAACTTATTTTTTTACCTGCCGATAAGGTGTAAAAGCCAACATAGCCCGATACTTTTTCGCTGCTTTTTTGGGTGACAGATTCGCTTACTATGCTGATGCTACTAGTTAAACCATTGGCCGATGGTGTGCTTGTAGCATAGCTACTGATATAATTATAAGAAAGATCATTACCAATGACCGACATGGCCGATACACCCGTACTGATGAAGAATCCGCTTTTAGTTTTATATTGAAAACTTAAAGGGATCTCTACACCCGACAGGGCCAGCTTTACGCTCTGTACTGTTTGCGATGAAGTGCCAGAAGTATACGACAATGAATTATTATTAGCCGAAGATGGAGCCGCGTTGTAGCCTTGCAAACCGCGGTTATAACTGGCATCAAGCATGGGGCTTCTGCCTGCTCCGGCGTTTACATAGGCGTATGCAATCCCGCTGCTAACAGAAAAGCTTTTGTTGATATTATAAGCCACCTCTACACCCGTACCAAAATTCATTTTCTGATTACCTACCGATGGCGACACCATTAGGGCATAGCTTAAATTTTTGCTCTTTTTCTCTTCGGCAGGCAGCGGTTTGGGCTTATTGAGGTTAGCAATACTGTCATAACTCAGCCTTTGAGTACCTCTATCGTAGCGGCGGGGTTCGGCGTTGGCTATTGGCGCGTTATTAATAACCGTGGGTTGTTCAACCGTATTTTTTGCAGGAGGAACAGTGTTAGCAATAGCGTTGGAATCAGTTTTTGTTTTTACTAATCCTGCAATGTTAACGTCATCTGATGGGTTTGTAAAACCGTTGCCTTTATTAACTTCCCGCTTAGGCTCCGCAATATTTTTAGGGGCCAAAAACTCCTTCGTAATTGCACGTTGCGGAGTTGCAGCTAAAGGCAAAGTGGTGGTTGATGATCCGTTGGCGCTTTTTTGAGGCACAACAGATTGCTTCGCTACCAAGCTGTCGTGCTTAGAGTTGGGATATATATAGGGTGGTTTTGTAGTATTTTTTGCCTGATCAGGTTTTGTATCAACCTTAGCTGAGGGTGTAAAAAGCCACGCGGCGTAGCCTATAAAGAGTATTACAGATGCAGCTGCCGCCAATCGTAAGAATATTATGCCACGCTTGCGCTTTCTGGTTTTGGCAAATTCTTCCCACGCGCCGGGTACGTAAGCATCCTCGTGGGCATGCAGCACGGCACCTATCTCATCAAACAGATCCTTCTCGTTCTTCATCGTGCGTGTTCGTTACGGTTATAAAGCGCCGCGAGTTTTGCCTTGGCCCTGGTTAAATACACCCTGCTGGTACTTGCGGGCATATTGAGCTTAACGGCAATCTCCTCGTGCGAGAATCCTTCAATTTCGTGCATGTTGAATATCAGTTGCTGTACCTCTGGCAGGCGACCAATAAGGGCTAAAATATCCTGATAGCTCAGCGTGTCTGGCGTTTCAATAGCTATATCGGCTTTATGGTCGTTGGTGATATCTTCCAGGTATATAATGGAACGTTTGGCGCGTATGCGATCAATAGCCACGTTAGCGGTAATACGGCCAATCCATCCTTTAAAGGCTTTTTGTTTTTCATCGGGCGGGCCGTTGAACGCGAAACTATCCAGCTTTTTGAAAATCCGAACGAACGAGTCGTTGATCAGCTCAACCGACTCGTTACGTTCTTTAGTGTACCTGTAAGCCACACCAGATAAATAACCAAAATAGGTTTTGTACAAAAGTTCTTCGCTCCTGAAATCCTTTTTTATACATCCTTCTATCAGCTTTTCTAATGTCAGCTCTTTATTTCGCACAAAAAAATATCATAACATAACCACTGTTGCGTGCAAAAGCTGCCCTGCTTAGTAATTTATCAATACGTCGCCGCTTAAACCAGTAGTACCGGTACCCGTGTAAAATCCTTTTGCCACAATGGTATAGATCTTGCCTGATTGTAAGTTTACTGATGGAAGCAGTACTTTGTCAACTGTTGATCCATTTGCGCGTATCACAAAATTGTAATTCTGGTTTCCATCAATAGATGTAAAGTCACTGTTTTCTTTATACGCCTTGTTACTAACTACCGCAGTTCCTGTGCTGGTAACAAGGTCAAGCGCTGGAGCGCCAACACTCATATTTACAAAACGAATGCCTGCCTTACCTAAAGCCGGATTGACGAGCTTGTCCTCTAAAACAACAAATTCAGAAGTGGCCCATGGTCCCGCTAACCATACAGAATAGATCTTACCTTCTTCTAATGTAGTAGTGATAGTGGTTTTTTTGACGTCTTTTTGATAAGATGATATTTCACGGCTGCCAGCATAGGCGTTAACATAATAGCCATAAGCACCATAACCTACCGAATCTGTGTTGATATTAGTGCCATTTAATTTGAATTGTAGTTTAGGTGCATCCGGAGATACATGGTAAACCGCGAAGGTTGATATCGGGGTGTTTACCTGATTATCGTCATTCTTGGCGCAACCTGCTGCCAATACAACAGCTACTGCCGCTAAAGCAAAGTTTTTTAAAAATTTTAAGTGTTTCATAATGGTAATTAATACGTTATCCGCTTATTAAACGAAGGTAAAATCTGTTTCGCTACAATGGATTTAAAATTTATATAAATTCTATTACAAATGCTAATAAATCAGGGGTTTACCTTGGCCTTATTTCACTTTTTCGGGCTCTATTAACAGTTTAATAAGTTGTGTAGCACCGTTCTCATTCTTCAAATTGAAAGACACACGGTAATGGCCCTTAGCCGTAGTTAAAATTACAACACCGTATTGAATACTGCTGCCGTTATTTATTTTATGGAGTATTTTAGTACCTGTGGGTTTGTTTTGCGCGAAGAATTTTTCAAGCAGAGCGGCTGCAGCAGCTTTGGGCTGGGTGTCTTCTTCAACGCCCGGTAACCCTATTTCAACTTCTGCTGCAAAAAGTTTTACTAGCTCGGGTACGGCGCCGCGACCTATCAGTTGGGCTACGGTGTCAACAGTGTCTGTTGGCGATAGCGGCAAAAAAAGCAACGCAAGCAATGGCAGATAAAGTAATTTCATAGCGTTTAAGATCAGATGAACAATGTTTGCGCAAATACGCGGCTATAAATTATAATGTATACAACGCTCCTTCTATATTTGCATTGTGGAAAATACGAAAAAACTTGCATTAATTATATTGGATGGCTGGGGTTACGGTCGTAACGATCAATCTAACGCCATTTTAGCGGCTAAAACGCCGTTTTTTGACCATTTGATAGCTACATATCCCCACTCAAAGCTGGAAGCATCAGGCCTGGCTGTGGGCTTACCGGATGGGCAAATGGGCAACTCAGAAGTAGGGCACATGAATTTGGGCGCAGGCCGTGTGGTTTACCAGGAGCTGGGCCGCATTAACAAAGCGGTTGACGAGCACGAGCTACCCGGCAACCCTACATTAAAGGATGCCTTTAACTACGCCAAACAAAACGGCAAATCGGTGCACTTTATCGGGTTAGTGTCTGATGGGGGAGTGCACTCGCACATTAAACATTTAAAGGGTTTGTGTGATGCAGCGGGCGAGTATAATTTAGACAACGTATTCATCCACGCTTTTTTAGATGGCAGGGATACCGACCCAAAATCGGGCCTGGGTTTTATAACAGATCTGGAGCAATATATTGAGGGTAGCCAAGTTCAGCTGGCTTCTGCTATTGGCCGTTACTACGCCATGGACAGAGATAACCGTTGGGAGCGTGTTAAACAGGCTTATGATGTAATGGTTAACGGCGTTGGCGAGGCGGTGGATAACATCCCGCAGGCAATAAAAAGCCAGTACCTACAGGATATTACAGACGAATTTATGCCACCTCTGGTTAAAACGGATGGTGCCGGTAATCCGCTTGCCGTTATTAAAGAGGGTGATGTGGTGATCTGCTTTAACTTTCGTACCGACCGTGGGCGCGAGATAACCCTGGCGCTTACTCAAAAGGCTTTCCCTGAATATAATTTGCACCCGCTTAAGTTGTATTATGTTACCATGACAACTTATGACGAAACGTATAACAACGTTAAGGTTATATTTACCAAAGACGACCTAACGAAAACACTTGGCGAGATATTGCAGGATGCCGGCAAAAACCAGATCCGCATTGCCGAGACGGAAAAATACCCACACGTAACCTTCTTCTTCTCGGGTGGCCGTGAAGCGGAGTTTAATAATGAAAAACGTTTGCTGGTACCTTCGCCAAAAGTGGCTACTTACGATTTGCAACCCGAAATGAGCGCCCTGGGAATTCGCGATGCAATTGTACCGGAGCTGCAAAGCGGCTGGCCTGATTTTATAGTACTTAACTTTGCCAATACCGATATGGTGGGCCACACCGGCGTGTTCAGCGCGGTGGTAAAGGCCGCCGAAACGGTTGATGCTTGCGCACAGGCGGTTATTGAAACCGGCATAGCCAATGGCTACTCGTTCATTATCCTGGCAGATCACGGTAACGCCGATTACATGATAAACGATGACGGATCGCCAAACACGGCGCACACCACCAACCTGGTACCTTGCATAGTGATTGACAAGGACGTTACCCACGTGAACGACGGCAAACTGGGCGACGTTGCCCCAACTATATTAAAAATATTAGGCATCACCATTCCTGCCGAAATGAGCGGGAACGTGTTGGTGTAAGCTTTGAACTTGATATTATTACAAAGGCCGCGTTATAATGCGGCTTTTGTTGTTTTTGGAAAAGCATGAACTCATTGTCATTGCTTCGTACCTCGCAATGACAACATTTTTACCTGTTGCAGAAATATATACAACACTTTGCAACACTTGCAAAAGCATTTTTTGTATGTAGTTGATAGTTAGTTTTTTATAAATATTAAATGTTTGAACATGCAACACTTCGCAACAGACTTATGAGTCAGTAAGTTTAGCTGTGAAATGCTTGCATTTATTTGTTTAACACCTACTTATAAAAGTTAAAAAAATCACATTTTGGTGATTTAGTTGCAACACCTATTCTCAATTAAATAACAAAGCCTGGCTGCATGGTGAAGCTTTGTTGTTTTTATTAGCAATGGTATTCCAAACGCTTCAGTTGTTGGTCATCAGACATAGCAACGGCCAACGCGCGTAACACCAACAATAACAAGCTCCTGGTTATTTCATCCTGGGAGGAAAGGCGGTTTCTATATAAAATATTCCATCAACTACATGGGCAAGATCCATAAATTGGAACCTATTACCCAAAAGCCTGCTTTCTATCTCGGCACCTATTTGTTCATTTGCAACTGCCGTCCTAAAAGACGTAAAAGCATATGCGTAGCCTTTTTCACCCAATAAATCTTCGTAGCTATGTTTAGGAGGTTCTTTTAATTTATGTGTGATTATTGACCCGGCTTTCCCCTTATAGCTGGTAAAACCGATGGTGAACAAGGTTTTCTTCAGCCTTTGATGTAAATACTCGCCCATTGGAACGAAAGTTTCATATTCCTTGCTCTTAATGGCTTTTTGATTATAGATAAAATGTGATGTGGCGCCCCAACAGATTACTTTATCGTTCTTAAATCTTTGCTCAACTAAGTTAAACAGGTTATCTGCCATGATGCTGTCCCTGAAATTCTCCTCACTAAATCTGCGCTTTGAATCATTCCTTAAATTTGAAATAACTTTCAACCAGAACCCGTTTTTGTCCTCGGTGGCAGCATTAGCATCGTTTGCTATAAATCCCGAAATCCTTCTCGAAAATTTTCCGATCAAAGATGTATCGATTGCTGATGGTTTTTTATAAAAGTTTGAATATTTTATTTGTCGCTGGAGCGCAGATTCAAAATTTATCCAATCAGGATCATTTATAATTTCGGATGCACTGATATTCTTTAAATGTGCGGTCAAATCCTCAAAAAGAAATTTTTTTGATAAACTGCCACTAAACTGGACATCAAAACCAGTAACAATCAGAGGCGCAGGTGTATTTTGCGTTAATAAAATATACTCTTCCAATTCAGCAAGGGACTTATTGTCCCAAACACCAAAAACAGCCTCCTTTAATATCCCTTTGGCATTACCGCTTGCCAGTAGCTCGGCTGCCTTGCTGCAATCAAAATAGCCACTTTCAAAAGCAAGGATATTAAAGCCAAGTTTTTCATGCAGATATTTTACAAGCTGAATTTTTGCATCAAAAGTTGCACCGTCAAAATGTGTCTGTTCGCCCAAGGTCACTACCCGTACGCCTTTAAAATTTTCATTTAAGGTTGCTAAATTTGAAAACCGGCCATCATTGTCACTATGGATCTGTATGGTTCCCTCATCTATTTTGTTAGACTGTGCATCGCAAAGGAGTGGAATAGCAAGGGTGAATAGCAATAAAAATCTCTTGATCATACTGCCAAATATATTCGATAATAATACCTTCAGATATAGTTTAACTAACTTTAACAATCCCTTTTAAATCCCATTCTGGTCGAAGCTTTTAGCTTTGTCCTAAAATGCGTTAAGCTTTCAGCGTAACGCAAGCAGAATGCTTGCGGTGTTTTGGGTCGAAGTTGATAAACTTCGACCAGCGGGTAACCTGCAAAGATTGCCTTATTAATGCGGCAACCTGTTTCTTAGCAAACCATACAGATAAGTACCCAATAATGCACCAATCACTACAATTATCATGGTTAGGTAGCCATAACCAATGTTTACAAACATGGGGCCGGGGCAAGCGCCGGTTAATGCCCAACCTAAGCCAAATATCAGGCCGCCTATTATGTGCTTTTTCCAGCCCGGGTCTTTGTCGTTAAAGGTTATGGGTTTGCCCTCGGAGTCATTTATCCTGAAGCGTTTTATAAGGTAAACTGCTAAAGCGCCCAGCGCTACCGCGGTACCAATTATGCCATACATGTGGAAAGCTTGAAAACGGAACATCTCCTGTATCCGATACCAGGATACAGCTTCTGATTTTACCATCACAATGCCGAAAATTATGCCGGCCAATACAAATTTAAACCCTTTCATAATTTGAAGATCAGTGGTAAAAGGAAATGCGTCATGATAAGGCCACCGGCAAAAAAGCCAATAACGGCCAGTAAAGATGGTAGTTGTAGGTTGACAAACCGCTTATAGCATGCCCTGATGTGCAGCCGCCTGCATAACGCGAGCCAAAGCCTACCAACAAACCGCCTGTTAACAGCAAAAACACATTTTTTACAGAAAGCGCCTCCATTCCGTAAAGCTGACCGGGATTCAGTTTTCCATCAAACGTTACACCTATCGCTTTCAAATCTTTAACGGTTGCGGCAGAAAGTTGCAGCGGCGCATCGTTTTTTAAAACAGTAGCGCATATAAGGCCACCTACTACAGATCCTGCTAAAAACAATAGATTCCATTTTTGGGTCTTCCAGTCAAGATCAAAGAAAGCTACCTTTTTACCGGCACCAAGCAGCGTACACATGGTTCTCAGATTAGACGAAAAACCAAACGATTTACCGAAATAGAGTAATGTAACCATTATGGCGGCAATTGCTATTCCCGATGCATACCAGGGCCAGGGTTGCTTTAATAATTCAAGCATGTTTTTAGATTATGTATTGGTGAGGATTTGCACTTTAGTTTTTATGCTAAAATACATTAAGCTTTCTGCTTAACAAAGTTGGAGGCAATCTCGCTTTTTCCTGAATCGTGACGCTTGTCGAAGCCTGTAGCTTCGTTCCAAAAATAGCGCTGCTATCCGTGGTTCCCAAAACGGATCACTATGCATGTAGTCTTTGACTACAGTATTCCCCTCAATGTAGTCACAGACTTTGGGTAGCAGCGGTGCAGTGGCCCATCTGTTAACGCTTTGCCAAATGCGCAATCCAATCGCACCCTTTCCCGTGGAAGGAGTTATGATATCAAAGTTCTTCTGGTGTAGCGTAATTTAGCACGAATAATAAAATTATTGTGTTGATTATCAATTAATTGTAAAAAATACTAATTGATTAGTATAAATACTAATCAATTAGTAGTATGTTTGATTTATAGATTAGATTATGCAAAAGTTAGCCAAAAGAGAAGAACAAATAATGCGGGTGTTTTGGACATTGAACAAGGCTTTTATAAAAGAGGTATTGCCCGAAATGCCTGACCCAAAGCCGCATTACAATTCGTTAGCTACCATGGTAAAAATATTAGAAGATAAGGGATTTTTAGCACA
>Ga0247817_10001515_pt1 | contig 12130 bp, 10 predicted proteins | sample UWRJL212509R1_FD_178010 | JGI IMG/M metagenome (GOLD analysis project Ga0247817, IMG submission 178010) | Plant litter microbial communities from Arlington Agricultural Research Station in Wisconsin, United States - UWRJ-L212-509R-1 | ecosystem: Environmental > Terrestrial > Plant litter >... | reverse complement strand
ATCGCCTCTGACCTTCATTCGGCGCTTGCCCGCCAAAACCGGAATGGCTGTACAGCACCGGCAGCAGCGTCAGGCCAATACCGGCGGCGCTGGCGGCCTGGCTGATCTGCAACGCAAGTTCGGCGGGATCGGCGTAAGGCTTGCCGTGGGTGTCTTGATGCACATAGTGGAATTCAGCCACCGAGGTGTAACCGCCCTTGAGCATCTCGATGTACAGCTGACGGGCGATGACGCCCAGTTGCTGCGGGCTGATCTGCCCGACCAGACGGTACATGAGGTCGCGCCAGGTCCAGAAGCTGTCGTTGGGATTGCCCGCCACCTCGGCCAGCCCGGCCATCGCCCGCTGAAAGGCGTGGGAATGCAGATTCGGCATGCCCGCCAGCAAAGGCCCCTTGAGCAACTCGGCGCCCTGAGCGTCGGCATCGGTTGTCAGCTGCGTAATAAAGCCATTGCTGACTTCAAGACGCACATTGTTGGCCCAGCCACTGGGTAATAATGCACGCTCGGCAAAGAAGGCGGACATGGCTCTGCATCCCGAAAAGAAGTGATTTGTATATACATATACAGACGTCTGCCTGCTGAGTAAACTCCGACAAGCTTGCCGCCGGACCGGTTAGTGGTTAGCGTGAGCACACTTACGTAACAGTCGACGCGCCACGTAACCTGCGTCGACATGACCATTGAAAACAAGGATTGCCCAGTGCCGACTCCGCCTGCCCTTTCTCCACTGGCCGCCCAGATGGGTGACAGTCCGGCGCCGCTGTACGCCCGAGTCAAGCACATGATCGCCCAGCAGATCCAGAATGGAACCTGGGCGCCGCATCACCGCGTGCCGTCGGAAAGCGAGCTGGTCACCCAACTGGGTTTCAGCCGCATGACCATCAATCGTGCCTTGCGTGAACTGACCGTCGAAGGCCTGCTGGTGCGGATGCAAGGTGTAGGAACATTCGTTGCAGAGCCCAAGAGTCAGTCGGCGCTGTTCGAAGTCCATAACATTGCCGATGAAATTGCCGCGCGCGGTCATCGCCACAGCTGCAAGGTCATCCTGCTCAATGAAGAAGCGGCCGGCTCGGAACGCGCCCTGGCTCTGGACATGCGCGAAGGCCAACGGGTATTTCATTCCCTGATCGTGCATTTCGAAAACGATCTGCCGGTGCAAATCGAAGACCGTTTCGTCAACGCGTTGGTCGCGCCGGATTACCTCAGACAGGATTTCACCCTGCAAACGCCCTACGCCTATCTGTCGCAAGTCGCACCGCTGACCGAAGGCGAGCACGTGGTCGAGGCGATTCTTGCCGAGCCCGACGAATGCACGCTGCTGCAAATCGAACCCGGCGAGCCTTGCCTGCTGATTCGCCGCCGCACCTGGTCCGGCCGTCAGCCCGTCACGGCGGCGCGCCTGATTCATCCCGGTTCCCGCCACCGCCTGGAAGGACGTTTCAGCAAATGACCCGACTGACTGCTCTGCGCGCCGCCGATTACCCCCGCATGCCGTGGAAGAACGGCGGCGGCAGTACCGAAGAAATCACCCGCGATGCAGGCGCTGGCCTGGATGCTTTCGGCTGGCGCCTGTCGATTGCCGATATCGAAGCGTCGGGCGGGTTCTCCGTATTTGCCGGTTACCAACGCATCATCACTGTGCTGCAAGGCGCGGGCATGACCCTGGATGTGGACGGCGTGCTGACCGAGCCGCTGCTCCCCGGCGATCCGTTTGCCTTCAGTGGCGACAGCCAGGTCAGCTGCAATCTGCTTGATGGCCCGATTCGCGACTTCAATCTGATCTACGCTCCCAAGCGCTACCGCGCGAGCCTGAAGTGGATCGATGTCCTGCAACCGCAACGCCTGTTCACCTCCGCGCATACGCTGCTGCTGTTCAGCATTGCCCAGCAAATGGCCGCGAACCTGGGCGAACACCCGCCGCAATTGCTGGAAAAACATGATTGCCTGCAACTGGACAACGAGACCGGCACGCTGCAGGAAGTGGTGCTCTACGCACCCAAGGCCAGCCGCTGCTGCTTGATTGAACTCAGCAAGATCTGAATTCGCTACGCGCATTCGGCAGGACCGCACTTGTCCGGGAAGGCGTCGGGTGTGCCAAAGACATCTTCAGCGCTGGCACCGGCATCTTCGGGGACAAGTCCCCTCCTACCGAGGTGTATGACGCTGACGCGATAATTCACGTGACTACGCGCTTTGTCATGAATCACCTGTGCTAACTTGGCTGACTTTTTCAGGGAGCCTCGCCCGCCAATGACGACGATGAATAACAACAACAAAGAAACCCCGCGCGCCATCGCCATTCTTGCCAGCTTCCTGGCTTCCGAGTCCGCCGGCGGCATTGTCCTGATGGGCGCCGCGCTGGCAGCGCTGATCGTGGCCAACTCAGGTTTGGCAGCAGGTTATTTTTCGCTATTGCACAGCGTGTGGTTCGGCCTTTCCGTCGAGTTATGGATCAACGACGGGCTGATGGCGATCTTCTTTCTGATGGTCGGCCTGGAGATTAAACGCGAAGTGCTGGCGGGCGGCCTCGCCACTTGGGGGCAACGCGCGCTGCCCGGTTTTGCCGCAGCGGGCGGCATGCTGGTGCCGGCGCTGATCTACATCGCCATCAACTGGGGCAACCCGGAAACCATGAGCGGCTGGGCGATCCCGGCGGCCACTGACATCGCCTTTGCCCTCGGCGTGCTGTCCTTGCTCGGCAAGCGCGTGCCAACGTCGCTGAAAGTATTCCTCGCCGCGTTGGCGATTCTCGATGATCTGGGCGCAGTGACGATCATTGCCTTCTTCTACAGCTCCGGCCTGAACATGCCGATGCTGCTGGCGTCGTTCGTGACCTTGGGCATATTGATCGCCATGAATCGCCTGCAAGTGCGCCGCCTGCTGCCGTATTTGCTGCTGGGCTTGCTGCTGTGGTTCTTCGTCCTGCAATCGGGGGTTCACGCCACGCTGGCCGGGGTTGCGCTGGCGCTGTGCATTCCGCTGGGCAAACCCGAAGAAGAAGCGCGCTCGCCGCTGCTGTTTCTCGAAGAGAAAATGCATTACTGGGTCGCCTTCGCCATCGTGCCGATTTTCGGTTTTGCCAATGCGGGCGTATCGCTGTCCGGGATATCCCTGCAAAACCTCATCGATCCTGTGCCGTTGGGCGTCGCCCTTGGTTTGTTCGTGGGCAAACAGATCGGCGTATTCCTCGCCGCCGTACTGGCGATACGCGCAGGTCTGGCAGTGTTGCCCGAAGGCAGCAACTGGGTGCAGCTCTACGGCGTGGCGATTCTGTGCGGCATCGGCTTCACCATGAGCCTGTTCATTGGCAACCTGGCGTTTCCGGGTTCGGCGCATCTGGTGGACGAGGTGAAAGTCGGCGTGCTGATGGGTTCGGGACTGGCGGCGATTGTCGGCGTGATCCTGCTGCGCAGCAAAGTCTGCAAGCACTGAAATTTTATTTTCCAGGCACTGCATCCAGATTGATTTCTCGCGGGTAGTACAGATAAGCAGCCAATCGGGCTGCTCATCTGGAGAAACCTGCATGAACGCAAAACGCTTGCTCTGCCTGTCCGGTGCCGCCCTGGCCTTCACTTGCCTGGCACCTGCCGCCTTCGCCCAAAGCAATCTGCCGGAATCCGTTCGTGTGCCTGACGGCCACAAAATCAGCATGGAAACCACCGGCGTCGGCGAGATCACCTACGAGTGCCGCGCCAAAGCCAGCATGCCCAATGAAATGGAATGGGCATTTGTCGGCCCTAAAGCCGCGCTCAATGATCGCAGCGGCAAACAGGTCGGCACTTACTTTGGCCCGCCCGCCACCTGGGAAGCCAAAGACGGCTCGAAAGTGACCGGCACGCAACTGGCTGTAGCGCCCGCTGGCGCTGGCAACATTCCGTATCAATTGGTCAAGGCCAATCCAGCCGAAGGCAAAGGTGCCATGACCGGGGTCGCGTACATCCAGCGCGTCGCCATCAAAGGCGGCGTAGCGCCTGCCACGGCTTGCGCAGCCAGCAATAACGGCGCGAAAGAAGTCGTGAAATATCAGGCCGATTACATCTTCTGGGCCGCTAAATAACTCAGTTCAATCCAGATGAGTGCCGTGCAGGAACTGAGCTATGCTCCTGCGCGGGCGCTCTGGCTAAAGGCCAGGGCATAAGTGCTCTGCCGATGGCGTATCGACTTGTCTTCACACGAATCCCATTTTGATTACGAAGCAACACTGGATGCCTGCGCCCGAGGCGAACGGCAGGCGCTTGAGCGGCTGTATGCCCAGGAAAGCGCCCGGCTGCTGGGCGTGGCGCAACGACTGGTGCGCGACAGCGCTCTGGCGCAGGACATCGTGCATGACGCGTTCATCAAGATCTGGACCCGCGCGGCAAGCTTCGACCCAAGCCGAGGCTCGGCCCGTGGCTGGATTTTCAGCATCACTCGCAATCTGGCTTTGAATACGATCCGCGACAACGCCCGGGAAATTCAGGACGATGGCGATGATCAATCCCTTGAAGCACAGGCGACTCTGGAAGGCTGGAACCAAACCGTGGACAGCTTCGATTGGCGAGTCAATCCGGGACGCATCGAGTTCTGCCTGGAACAACTGGAACCGGTGCGCCGCAATTGCGTGTTCCACGCGTATGTCGACGGCTACTCACATCAGGAAATCGCCAGCAAGCTCGGCGCGCCGCTGGGCACGGTCAAAGCCTGGATCAAGCGCAGCCTCACGGCGTTACGGGAGTGCATCGGATGAGTAACAGCCCGGGCAACGATCCCCACCAACCGATTGATGAATTGGCCGGCGAATACGTATTGGGCACCTTGTCTGCCGAGCGGCGTCGGGAAGTGCAGCGCCGCATGCTTGATGAACCGGCATTGCGCGCTGCCGTCGAGGCGTGGGAAGAGCGCCTGCTGCCGCTGACTAATCTGGCCGAACCGGTCACTCCGCCGCCTCGGCTTTGGGCGCGCATCGAGCGCAGTGTCAACGAGCTGGTTGCGCCTATTGATACATCGCGTCGCGAAATCGTGCGCTGGTGGCAAAGCCTGTCGCTTTGGCGCGGGCTGGCGGGTGCTGGCCTTGCAGCGTCATTGGTGCTGGGCATCACGCTGCTCATGCGACCCTCGCTGAATGCGCCTTCTTACCTGGTGGTGCTCGTTGCCCCGCAAGACAAGGCGCCCGGCTGGGTTATTCAGGCCAGCAACAGCCAGGAAATCCAGTTGATCCCGCTCAGCGTTACCGAAGTGCCAGCCGACAAGGCGCTGGAGTTCTGGACCAAGGCCGATGGCTGGCAAGGCCCTGTTTCCCTGGGCCTGGTCAAACCGGGCGAGACGCTGCATGTCCCACTGGACAAACTGCCGCCGCTGCAGCCCAACCAGCTGTTCGAGCTGACCCTGGAAAAATCCACCGGCTCCCCCATCGGCAAACCCACCGGCCCGATTCAATTCATTGGCCGCGCGGTAAAAGTCATCTGATCAACAGCGTGCCCCGTTTTGTTACCGAACGCCCCGAAACGAGGCAAAACGTCGTTTCAGTAACATCCTCCCGACTCGCCGCTTGATCCCCTCGCCTAAACCACAATGCGTCAACAGGCCCGGAATACGTGGGCTTGCGCGTTTTTCTGTGGCTCACTTAACGACCGCCACAAAAATTGGTCCTTCAATTGCATATGCTTGTATGTACAAGTAAAGCCAAGTGCATCGAATGACCCCTGCTACAGTCAATCGATGCCTGCGCCGCACTGACCCCAATTGCCCGCTCGCCATCTGAAGGCGGGGCCGGATTGATCGCTGAGGAGTTCGTTCGTGACCGAGAATAACCAACACTGGACCCGCTACCGTGACGTCGAAGTACGTGCTGCCCGTGGCACCCAGCTCACTGCCAAAAGCTGGATGACCGAAGCACCGCTGCGCATGCTGATGAACAATCTCGATCCGGAAGTTGCCGAGAACCCCAAGGAATTGGTGGTTTATGGCGGCATCGGTCGCGCCGCGCGCAATTGGGAATGCTACGACAAGATCGTCGAAAGCCTGACCAACCTGAATGACGACGAAACCCTGTTGATTCAGTCCGGCAAACCGGTCGGCGTGTTCAAGACCCACAGCAACGCGCCCCGCGTGCTGATCGCCAACTCCAACCTGGTGCCGCACTGGGCCAGCTGGGAACACTTCAACGAACTGGATGCCAAGGGCCTGGCGATGTATGGCCAGATGACCGCCGGCAGCTGGATCTACATCGGCAGCCAGGGCATCGTGCAAGGCACTTACGAAACCTTCGTCGAGGCCGGTCGCCAGCATTACAACGGCAGCCTCAAGGGCAAATGGGTGCTGACCGCAGGCCTGGGCGGCATGGGCGGCGCGCAACCGCTCGCAGCAGGCATGGCCGGTGCCAGCTCGCTGAACATCGAATGCCAGCAGAGCCGCATCGACTTCCGCCTCAAGACCCGTTACGTCGACGAGCAAGCCGTGGACCTGGACGACGCCCTCGCGCGCATCGCCAAATACACCGCTGAAGGCAAGGCTATTTCCATCGCGCTGTGTGGCAACGCTGCCGAAATTCTTCCGGAAATGGTCCGTCGCGGCGTGCGCCCGGACATGGTCACCGACCAGACCAGCGCCCACGACCCGCTCAATGGTTATCTGCCAAAAGGCTGGAGCTGGGACGAGTACCGCGCCCGTTCGCTGACCGAACCGGCTGCGGTGGTCAAAGCCGCCAAGCAATCGATGGCGGTCCACGTCGAAGCCATGCTCGCGTTCCAGAAAATGGGCATTCCGACTTTCGACTACGGCAACAACATTCGTCAGATGGCCAAGGAAGAAGGCGTGGAAAACGCCTTCGACTTCCCAGGATTTGTTCCCGCCTACATTCGTCCGTTGTTCTGCCGTGGCGTAGGACCGTTCCGTTGGGCAGCTTTGTCCGGCGACCCGGAAGATATCTACAAGACCGACGCCAAGGTCAAGGAGCTGATCCCGGACGACGCTCACTTGCACAACTGGTTGAACATGGCCCGCGAGCGCATTGCGTTTCAGGGCTTGCCGGCGCGGATTTGCTGGGTCGGCCTGGGCCAGCGCGCCATGCTCGGCCTGGCGTTCAACGAAATGGTCCGCAGCGGCGAACTGTCGGCGCCGGTGGTGATTGGCCGCGACCATCTGGACTCCGGCTCGGTCGCCAGTCCGAATCGTGAAACTGAATCGATGCAGGACGGCTCAGATGCAGTGTCCGACTGGCCGCTGCTCAACGCCCTGCTCAATACCGCGAGTGGCGCGACCTGGGTTTCGCTGCACCACGGCGGCGGCGTCGGCATGGGCTTTTCCCAGCATTCGGGCATGGTCATCGTCTGCGACGGCACTGACGAAGCCGCCGAACGCATCGCCCGCGTTCTGCATAACGACCCGGCGACGGGCGTGATGCGTCACGCCGATGCGGGTTATCAGATCGCAATTGACTGCGCCAACGAGAAGGGCTTGAACCTGCCGATGATTGGCAGCTGAAACAAACAGATGCCCGTAGGACCGGCTTCAGCCGGGAGGGCGCTCTCCCGGCTGAAGCCGGTCCTACGGATACATTCGATGTTTGATATGAGCCAGTAACACCAGCAGGGACAACAACGCTCAGGACCATCAAGTGTCCAAGCGTCAGGCCGGACGCCTGTTTTTGATCGGAAACTGCCAATCCCATTTCCTGACTCGGAGCTTCAATAATGAAAATGAACAAGGCCCTGCTTTCCACGACGCTTTGCCTGGGAATGCTCACCGCTGCCGGTGCAAGCCAGGCAGCTGGCTGGTGCGAGTCTGGCAAGCCGGTGAAATTCGCCGGTCTGAACTGGGAAAGCGCAATGCTGCTGACCGACGTGCTGCAGGTTGTGCTGAACAAAGGCTACGGCTGTGAAGTCGACAGCCTGCCTGGCAACTCCATCACCATGGAAAATGCTTTGAGCACCAATGACATTCAGGTGTTCGCCGAGGAATGGGTAGGCCGCAGCGAAGTCTGGAACAAGGCCGAGAAAGCCGGGAAAGTCGTGGGTGTCGGTGCGCCGGTCAAAGGCGCAATCGAAGGCTGGTACGTGCCGCGCTATGTGATCGAAGGCGATGCCAAGCGCAAGCTGGAAGCCAAGGCGCCAAACCTCAAGTCGATCAGCGATCTGACGCAATATTCGGCCCTGTTCAAGGATGCCGAAGAACCAGACAAGGGCCGTTTCTACAACTGCCCGGCAGGCTGGACCTGCGAGCTGGAAAACTCCGAGATGCTCAAGAGCTACGGCCTGGAAAGCAAGTACACCAACTTCCGCCCAGGCACCGGCCCGGCGCTGGATGCGGCGATTCTGTCCAGCTACAAACGTGGCGAGCCGATCCTGACGTACTACTGGTCACCGACGCCGCTGATGGGCCAGGTGGACATGGTTCGTCTTGAAGAGAAAGCCGGGGTGAACAAGACCATCGACATCAAGGTCGGCCTGTCCAAAGCCTTCCACGAGCAGGCACCGGAGCTGGTGGCGGTGATGGAAAAGGTCAACATCCCGATTGATCTGCTGAACCAGAACCTGGCGCGCATGACCAAGGATCGCATCGAGTCGCCGAAGCTGGCGAAGATCTTCCTCAAGGAACATCCTGAAATCTGGCACGCCTGGGTCAGCGAAGAAGCGGCCAAAAAGGTTGATGCTTCGTTGTAAAGGCAAAGTGTGGGATCGGCTTTAGCCGGGAAGGCGGCACAACCCCGTAGGACCGGCTTTAGCCGGGAGATGTGCAGCGAATGCACCGGCGTCCTCCCGGCTGAAGCCGGTCCTGCAGATCAACCGCAATCCAGGCTTCATCCCGGGTGAAGCCGGTCCCACAGGTCAACTGCAATCCAGTAAGAGAGCACTTTTATGTTCCCCGAAAGCTTCACGTTCTCCATCGCCAACTGGGTCAATGACTGGGTTGACAAGCTGGTCACCAATTATGGCGATGTGTTCCGGCACATTTCCGACACGCTGCTGTGGGCCATCGTCCGGCTTGAAGGTTTGCTGCGCGTCGCACCATGGTGGGTGTTGCTCGCCATTGTCGGCGGCATTGCCTGGCATGCGACGCGTAAATGGACCACCACTGCCGTGATCGTCGGCCTGCTGTTTCTGGTGGGCGCGGTCGGCTTGTGGGACAAACTCATGCAGACCCTGGCGCTGATGCTGGTCGCCACGTTGATTTCGGTGGTCATCGGCATACCGCTGGGCATTCTGTCGGCGCGCAGCAATCGCCTGCGTTCGTTTCTCATGCCGCTGCTGGACATCATGCAGACCATGCCCAGCTTCGTGTACCTGATCCCGGTGCTGATGCTGTTCGGCCTGGGCAAGGTGCCGGCGATTTTCGCCACCGTGATCTACGCCGCGCCGCCGCTGATTCGCCTGACGGACCTGGGCATTCGCCAGGTCGATGGCGAAGTCATGGAAGCGATCAACGCGTTCGGTGCCAATCGCTGGCAGCAACTGTTTGGCGTGCAACTGCCGCTGGCCCTGCCGAGCATCATGGCCGGGATCAACCAGACCACGATGATGGCGCTGTCGATGGTGGTCATCGCGTCAATGATCGGCGCTCGCGGACTGGGCGAAGACGTACTGGTAGGGATTCAGACACTCAACGTCGGGCGCGGGCTGGAAGCCGGTCTGGCCATCGTGATTCTCGCGGTGGTGATCGACCGCATCACTCAGGCCTATGGCCGCCCACGGCATGAGGCGAACAAATGATGAGCGTTGAACCGAATAAAATCGTGGTCAAGAACGTCTACAAGATTTTCGGCAGCCGCGCCCAGGACGCGCTGAACATGGTCCGCCAGAATCAGAGCAAGGATCAGGTCCTGGCACAGACAGGCTGCGTGGTCGGCGTGAACGACCTGTCCCTGTCGATTGGCAGCGGCGAAATTTTCGTGATCATGGGCCTTTCCGGCTCGGGCAAATCGACGCTGGTGCGCCATTTCAATCGGCTGATCGATCCCACCAGCGGCGAAATCCTCGTCGATGGCGAGAACATTCTGACCTACGACATGGAAGCCTTGCGCCAATTCCGTCGGCACAAGATCAGCATGGTGTTCCAGAGTTTCGGCCTGCTGCCGCACAAGACCGTGCAGGACAACGTCGCCTACGGCCTGAAAGTACGCGGCGAGACCAAAGAGCATTGCGTCGAGCGCGCATTGCACTGGATCAGCACCGTGGGTCTCAAAGGCTACGAAAACAAATACCCGCATCAGCTCTCCGGCGGCATGCGCCAACGGGTCGGTCTGGCGCGAGCCCTGGCGGCGGACACCGACATCATTCTGATGGATGAAGCGTTCAGCGCCCTGGATCCGCTGATTCGCGCCGAGATGCAGGATCAGTTGCTGGAACTGCAAAGCGCCCTGAAGAAAACCATCGTGTTCATCACCCACGATCTGGACGAAGCCGTGCGCATCGGCAACCGGATCGCGATCCTCAAGGATGGCCGCCTGATTCAGGTCGGCACCCCAAAAGAAATCCTCCACTCCCCTGCAGATGATTACGTAGATCGTTTCGTGCAGCGTCGTGCGGTCACTTTGTAAGGACGTTCGAGATGTCGCCAGTTGAAGAAATCGTAATCGGCGAAGGCCCGCTGCGTTGGCAGGATGTGGTTGCGGTGGCCCGTAACGGCGCGCACTTGAGCCTGTCGGCCAGCGCCTGGGCGCGGATCGACAATGCACAGGCCATCGTCGAATGCATCGTCGCCAGCGGCGAGCGCGCTTATGGCGTGAATACCGGGCTGGGCGCGTTGTGCAACGTCTCGCTGCATGGCGAGCAGTTGAGCCAGCTGTCACGCAACACCTTGCTCAGCCATGCCTGCGGCGTTGGCGCGGCGCTGCCCGATGAACAGACCCGAGCGATCATCTGCGCGGCAATCATCAATTACACCCAGGGCAAGTCCGGCCTGCATCGGCAAGTGGTCGAAGCCTTGCTGACCTTGCTCAACCGGCAGATTACTCCGCAGGTTCCGTCCCAGGGTTCGGTCGGCTACCTCACGCACATGGCGCACATCGGCATCGCGCTGCTGGGTGTCGGCAACGTCAGCTATCGCGGCCACATCATGCCGGCCTTGCAGGCGCTGGACGCTGAAGGCCTGAGCCCGGTGGTCCTCGGCGCCAAGGACGGCTTGTGTCTGGTCAACGGCACGCCGTGCATGACCGGTTTGAGCTGCCTGGCCATCGCCGACGCGCAACGCCTGACGCACTGGGCCGATGTGGTCGGCGCCATGAGCTTCGAAGCGCTGCGCGGCCAACTGAATGCTTTCGACGCAGAAATCATCGCGCTTAAACCGCATCCCGGCATGCAGATCGTCGGCAGCAACCTGCGCAGCCTGCTCGATGGCAGCGAAGTGCTCGCCAACAGCCAGGGTATTCGTACTCAGGACGCGCTGAGCATTCGTTCGATTCCGCAGGTCCATGGCGCCACTCGCGATCAGCTGGCCCATGCAACCCGGCAGATCGAAATCGAGCTGAATTCCGCAACTGACAACCCGTTATTGCTGGGCACGCCCGAAGCGTATCGCGTGGTGTCCCAGGCCAACCCGCACGGTCAATCCGTGGCGATGGCGGCGGATTTGCTGGCGATTGCCGTCGCGGAACTGGGCTCAATCGCCGAGCGTCGCCTGGATCGCCTGATCAACCCGACGGTCAGCGGTTTGCCTGCATTCCTGGTCAGCCAGCCGGGGGTCAACTCGGGGATGATGATCGTCCAGTACGTCGCCGCGTCGCTGTGCGCGGAAAACCGGCAACTGGCGCAACCGGCGGTCACCGACAATTACGTGACCTCCGGCTTACAGGAAGATCACCTGAGCATGGGCACCAACGCGGCGCTGAAACTGCACCGGGTGCTGGATAACGCCACGCAGATTCTGGCTATCGAATATTTACTCGCCGGTCAGGCTTTCGAATTCCTCAAAGGGCAACGCTTTGGCGTCGGCACCGACGCCGCCTGGCGCCTGCTGCGCGAACAGGTCCCGGCCTACGACGAAGACCGCTGGCTCGCCCCGGACATCGCCGCCAGCGCGGCATTGCTCAGGAGTGAAGCGTTGCTGGAAACGGTGTATCGCAGTTGTCGCAACGTAGCAGCCATTAACACCGCTGGAGCGAGGCTTGCCCGCGAATACGACGGCTCAGACGCAACGAATCGGTCGGATGCAGCGG
>Ga0247817_10001514_pt1 | contig 12131 bp, 12 predicted proteins | sample UWRJL212509R1_FD_178010 | JGI IMG/M metagenome (GOLD analysis project Ga0247817, IMG submission 178010) | Plant litter microbial communities from Arlington Agricultural Research Station in Wisconsin, United States - UWRJ-L212-509R-1 | ecosystem: Environmental > Terrestrial > Plant litter >... | reverse complement strand
CATACGACGCATACCAAGCACCAGGATGACAGAGATCGCAACAGGAAGACTTTCTGGTACGGCAGAGACGGACAGCGCAAGCACGAATCGAATTGCTTCGGTCAGTTCAATACCACGCCAAATAGCAAGAGCAAACGCACCAACGGCCAAACCACCAACGGCCATAATAATATAGGTTAATAGCTTGTCGATCTTCTTTTGTACGGGACTGGTGCTGTCGCCCGATGACTTGTGTGATAATGCCGCAATACGACCAAATTCTGTCGTATTACCCGTAAAGACAACGATACCTGTTGCTTGGCCAGAGACGATAAATGAGCCTTGGAAAAGCATGTTTGTTTGTTCGTACACTTCTTTATTGTCGTCAATCACGTCGACACTTTTTGCCATTGGTGCAGACTCGCCCGTTAAGACCGCTTCGTCGACACGCAGGGTGTTTGTCGTCGTTAGGCGAATATCAGCAGGAATCTTATCACCTTCATTTAACTGAATGATGTCACCAGGGACAAGTTCGGAGTCGTCAATATAACGAGTTTCTCCTCCGCGGATGACTTCAACTCGCTGTGCTGTATGTTTTTGCAGTGAACGAAGAATTCTTTCCGTCGAGAATCGCTGTACGTAGTAGATAACAGCACTGGTCGCCATAATAACAAGAATAATAATTGCGTCAAAAACAGCATGGTGGAACAGACTGATGATTGCCGCAATGAACAGCACAAGCATGAAGACATTTAAGAATGGTTCGGCAAGTTTCTTCCATAATGGCTCGCCTTTAATCTTGATGGTGTTGTAGCCGTACTCTTCGAGCCGTTCTTTCACTTCATGAACAGGAAGCCCATTCGGTCCGGTGCGGAGCTCTTTATAAGTGGCTTCGATCGATCGATGGTAATAAAGCATTAGCTCTATTGTACCAGACGCGAAACATCCCTCACAGGTGTTAAGCTCTTTTTACAACTAAAAATAGCCTTCTCGTAGGAAAAAGGCTATTTTTGTTGTAATGATCTGAGTTTAAGAGATTTTTACGAGTTGGAATTTGGCATTGTGTCTGCCCGAGCCCCACTCGACAATATCTTTCACTGTTTTACCAACGAGGTTTTGACCAAGTGGGCTAAGGACCGAAATGCGTCCATCGCTTGGGTTGGCTTCGATAGTGTCAACCAATGTGTAGCGGAAAAGCCTTCCCTGTTGGTCGATAAGGTCAACGACTGATCCCATCGCGACTTTCATACGAGCGCGCTTTGACGGAAGAAGTTTAGCTTCTGACATCGTTTGATGTTTTTCGGCCAGCTCTGATTCAATTGATTCGAGTCGTGCCAAACGTTCTATTCTTTCAAGACGGTCGTCGTGCCCTGTGGTTTTATCAATGTCGTGCAAACCGCGAATGACGGCTGCGCGATCGTGTTCTAGTTGTGAAATTGCTTTCTTAAGTTCTTTCATGCCCTTTTTACTAAGGAGAACTTTTTTATCTGTGTAACGTGAATTGGTGATGGTGGTGTTCATATGTGTTCACTCCCTCTTTCATTTATGGACTGTTTTATGTGCCGTAAGGCGTTTTTGTTGTAGCATTGGATGCGCTACTGCTTATAGTATTGCGCAGCTTCCTGAATAGATTCTTAAAACCAGACAGTATTTTGTTGTAATTTTGCCATCTATTAATAATTGTGCTGCTACAAGGAGGGATCTTGGATTTTAGCCGACAGATTTCTGATACTTGGGAGGTAAAAAGTAAAAGATGTTTCCTTTTCTGTAGAAGAAGCCTGAATATACCCATGATGGATTTCGGTGATCTTTTTCGCGATTGCTAAGCCTAGTCCATAACCGTTCTTGCCACTTTCCGTGCGTGAGTTATCAGCTCGATAAAATCGATCAAAAATATGTGGCAATTTCTCTTCACTGATTGGTTTACCGCTGTTTTTAATCTCGAACCCGACCATGAGCCGTTTTTCGAAAATACGAATCGATATACGCGAACCTGCAGGGCTATATTTTAACGAGTTATCTATCAGTATGTTCATCAGTTCAAGTACGGCTGCCTCGTTTGCGAATACTTGTGCCTGCTTACGCGTCGTAATGTCAAAGCGTTTTTTAGAGCGTGTGAACGACTTCATAGCCGAAGGCAGTAATTCAACAATATCAATTTGCTTTTTCTCGAGCTTGTCGTAATCAAGTCGGGACATTTTTAAGAGCATTTCGGAAAGTTGAATCAATTTGTCGACTTCTTCTAGGTTACTTTCGAGTAATTCTCTTGCTTCATCCAGCGCCAATTTATCATCACGTAAATATACTTCCAGCTCTGCTTTCATGGCAGCCAAAGGTGTGCGTAGTTCGTGACTAGCATCACTAGTGAACCTGCTTTGCGCCTCATGAGCTTTTTCAATCGGCTCGAGCGTTCGCCTAGCGAGAAAATAACTTCCGAATCCACCTGCGACTAAAATAAACGCATTTATATATATGAGCGCTAAGATCATCTGCGTTGCCGCTTGACGAGATTGGTCCATTCTTAGTTGGTCGCGGAATACCTCACTCATTGTTGTATCTGTCTGAATGCTGGGATCGATTAAAGCATGCTGTAGATTTTCGAGGCGGATATTTACTTCGTGAAAATTCAGCTGGTAAATCGCCACACTAAAAACAAGGCTAATAGCCATGATAATAGCCAAGTACCAAGCGGTTAACTTAACAGTTGCAGAGCGAAACATTTTGCTATGCCTCTAACTTGTATCCAAATCCGCGAACCGTGTGAATCAACGGCTTTTTGAATGGTGAATCAATTTTATTGCGTAAATATTTAATATAAACTTCAACAGTGTTTGGTAGAATATCGGCATCATAATCCCAGACGTGACTAATAATTACCTCTTTGCTAAGGGGGCGACCAGGATTACGTAGCATGTATTCGAGGAGGGCAAATTCTTTACTAGTAAGTTGAACTGACTTTCCTGCACGCTCAACGCTATAGGTGACAGTATCAAGCGTTAGGTCCCCTGCTTTTAAAATGGCTGATTGCTGTTCGGTTGGGCGTCGAAGTAAGGCGCGCACTCTGGCAAGAAGCTCTTCAAGTGCGAAAGGTTTTACGAGGTAGTCGTCTGCACCAGCATCTAGCCCTGTTGCGCGTTCAGATACACTTCCAAGTGCACTGAGGAATAACACTGGAGTATGTACTTTGGTATCACGCATGGCTTTTACGATACCTATGCCGTCGTAGTCACCGGGAAGCATGCGGTCAATAATCGCAATATCATAGGGTTCGGTCGTCGCCATTGCGTGACCTTCATCACCATCATAGGCGACATCGACGGCGTAAGTTTCTTGCTCGAGTGCCTTTTTTAAGGCTCGTGCAATCTTATGTTCATCTTCTACAATTAAAACTCTCATGTATCTAGTATACCGCTATTTAGCTGAGAGATGGCTGAACCTAAAGTTTTATCTCAGAATAACTAGGCAGCAACAGAGGCGGGAGCGTATTGGTCACTCCAGGCCTGCATATCTTTGAGGATAGGCATAAGGTCGCGACCTTTAGTGGTAAGGCGGTACTCGCAACGACTATCAGAAGTTGTCGCATTTTTTGTAATGATACCTTCGTTTTCAAGGTAATCTAAGCGTGCAGACAATGTGCGTGGGTTAATACCTTCTACCAAATCTTGAATCTGGCAAAAACGAACTGATTCTTCGTTAATAAAGAAACGCAAAAGCTGAGGAGTCCACTTGTCTCCAAGTATCTTTGTTGCAGCCTTGACGCATCCAATAGTATCTGTGTTCATATCTACTTTTACTATACATTAACAAGCGTATTACGTCAAAGTATATCTACGAAGAACAGCAATCTTTAGCTTCCTTTTCGGGGCCGCTTTATGGGTGACTTTGTCAGCCCATGGCGCTCGGCTCGCCCTGACGGGGACATCCCCTCTCAGTAAGCTAAAGATTGCTGTTCCTCGGCAAATCTATTTGATTAAACCAGAGCTATTGTGTGTGCGAATGTGGTCCATGCTGTATTCCCATGATGCGTCTGTTTTCTTGTGAGGATTGAAGATGTAGGAAGGATCAAAGATTTCTTTCGTTTCTTTAAAGATTTCGTACATTTCTTGACCGAAGACGGCTGGAAGCCATGGTCCGCGAACCATACCGTCGTTGTGTTCTCCAGCAAGGGTACCTTTGTAATGAAGGACTAATGCGATGACTTCACGCATGACAGGTTCAAGCTTTGCTTGGTCCTTAGCTGACTCGATATTTAACAATGGGACAATATGAAAATTTCCATCACCAAAGTGACCCGATAAGGTTGCGGGCAATTTATATTTACGAATAATCCGACGAAGTTTTGGCAAAAATTCAGGAAGGTATTTTGGCTGCACGGTCATATCGTCAATAAATGGCGATGCGTATTTGTTATGCACACGATTACGCAGTAAAGATAATGACGAGCGGCGGATTTGCCAGAATGGCGCGCTTGATGCCTCGTCACCCTCGATATCCATTTTTAAGTGGAACTTTTTCAGCTCGTCGTGTAAAACGGAAATCTTGCTATACACTTCTTCTGTCGTCTGGTCTTCAAACTCAATCATCAATACGATGTTCGGAAGGTGTCCTTTAAATCGTGCAACCGAGCCCGCCAGCCAGGCTTGTTGTTTCAACATTTCTTTTGTACCAAGTTGTTTTGAGAAGTGGGAAAAGAATTTAATCCCGAGATTAAAGGTGATGTCATCGAAGCCTTCAAAGGTGGAAGGATTATATTTCATAACCAGCGGGATGATTTTTCCTAGCTCTTTAAACGAGGTGACATAGGCGAGCAATAATCCTGTGTGTGGCGCTTTTGGCACGACCTCAATCTTGATGTCTGTCACAATGCCTAGTGTCCCCTGACTGCCTGTAATCAGCTGTGTCATATCAAAGATACCCGTTCCCCTATCCCAGACTGCCCATAAGTTATAGCCCATCGAATTTTTGTTCACTTGAGGACGAGCATTCTTAATAAGGTCATAATGCCTTTCGATGAGTTCATACACTTGCCTATACAGCCTACCTTCAAATGTGGGCTGGTTTATCTTTATAAGAAGCTCTTTTTTATGGAGTGGTTTGACGGTATATTCTTTTCCGTCTGCAAAAACAACCTTTAACTCACGCACAGAGCGATCTGTGTTGCCGTAGCGAAGTGATTGCTCGCCACCTGCGTTGTTGCCAACCATTCCACCGATCGTGCTAATCGCTCGACTGGCTGGCGCAGATCCAAGCATCAATTGATGCGAAGTTAAGAAAGGGTCAATAGTTCGTAGGTATACTCCAGGTTGGGTGTGAAGAATCGTTCCTTTCAATCCCTCGATGACCGAGAAATATTTCGTCATGCTAAGAATCAAAGAATTACCAATAGCCGCCCCTGACATATCCGTCCCTGCGCTACGGGTGGTAATAGAAAGACTCGGGTAGTCTTGCTTGTGTTTGTGAACAAATTTGACCAGAGTTTGAATATCGAGACTATTTTTTGGCTCAAGGATTGCTTGAGGAACAATTTCGTAAATACTGGCGTCGTGGCTGGCTTCAAGGCGGTCGTCACGGTGCGTTAATATGTCACCCTTAAAGATTCGCTGTAGGTTGTGTAGTAGTGGCTCCATGCTACCGTTAACTATACCCAGACATAAGCGGTTTGTCGAGTCGATACTCCCGTAGCTATCTCTATAAGCTTCATGCGTGTATAATACGTCCCATGAAGACACGTATAGAGATAGACACGAAGACATTTGTTCGATTTTGGCTCGTAATATTAGGAATCGCCTTAGCTATCTTTGCTATTTATCACGCCCGTACGGCGCTGATTATTCTTGGCGTGTCGCTGTTTCTTGCAATTGCATTAAATGGACCCGTTTCAAGAATTAGTCGCATCCTTCCAGGTAAAAGTCGCGCAGGTGCAACAGCGATCGCGTATATTCTCGTGATTGCTATTCTAGGTTCGATTCTATTCTTAGTTGTTCCACCTATCATTCAGCAGACTGCAAAGTTTGTTCAAAATATTCCGTCATTTGTCGATACAGCGACAAACCAATGGAAAGGCCTCAATGGCTTAATTGATCAATATAACTTAAAGCCACAAGTTGACCAGGCTTTGACCTCTATTAAGGATAGTACTGCTAGCTGGGCAAGTAACGTCGGGCAAACAGTCGTATCAGGAGTTGGATCCGTCTTTGCCTTCTTTACAGCGCTCCTTCTTGTGCTTGTGCTTACCTTCTTGATGCTGATCGAAGGTCCAATGTGGATGAAACGACTTTGGGGTCTCTATAACAACCGCAAACGAATGACTACGCATAAACGCATCATTAGTCGTATTTACGGAGTGGTAAACGGATACGTAACTGGTCAGCTCACGGTGTCTGCAATCGGTGCAACATTCGCTGGACTAACAGTATTTGTTCTTAGCCTCATCTTCCCGCAAATCCCGAGTGCGCTTGCATTCCCAACTGCTGCAATTACGTTCGTCCTTTCATTGATCCCGATGTTCGGTGCAACTATCGGTGGTGTGATCATCACCGCGCTACTTGCATTTAATGCGGTACCCGCGGCAATTATCTACGTTGTTTACTTCGTTCTTTACCAACAGATCGAGAACAACTTTATCTCACCAAACATTCAAGCAAAGAAGATTGAACTATCTGCGCTAGCCGTGCTTGGTTCTGTGACGATTGGTTTGTACTTGTTCGGTATCGTTGGTGGTATTATCGCGATTCCAATTGCTGGATCGGTTCGCGTGCTGATTGATGAATATCTAAAGTTCCGAAAGCAAGAAGAGCGTGATGAGTCACACGAAAAGGTGAAAGAAATAGAAGTCGTCTAGACGTTAGACGGTATATTCCCAAATAGTACCATGAGCGGTGTCACGAACAGTGATGCCGCTCTTTTCTATTTGGTCACGAAGTGTATCTGATGCTTTCCAGTCTTTTGCTTCGCGAGCGCGTTCACGTTCAATAATCATTCTTTTTACGTCGTCTGAAATATCTTTTGTGGTATCAAGTAGCTGTAGCCCAAGAACATCGTCAATTGTTTCAATGAATGAGGTCAAAGCGTGTTGGTGAATATCCTCGATATTGATGCCTTCAATCTTGCTAAATGCGTCATCGATAATCGCGAAGCCTGTTGGTGTATCAAGATCGTTCGAGAGTGCTTCTACGAGTGCCTGTGAGCTTGCGTACAGCGATACTGACTCGTTGTCAGTTGACTTCTCGTCGTCGTCGCGGAGGCGATCATGAGTTTGGTGACGAAGTGCTGCGACGTTGCGCCAGTTTCGTAGACGGTTTTTAGCAGCATCCAGGTTTTCGAATGTAAAGTTACCTTCACTGCGATAGTGACTTTGCAAAACGAACATACGAAAATCAATCGGAGAGTAACCCTTTTTTTCCAGGTCATCGAGGGTATAGCCATTATCGAGTGACTTACTAATTTTCGTTCCGTTTACCTTAAGGTGATTGTTGTGAAGCCAGTAGTTGGCAAAATTCTTACCAGTTGCTGCTTCTGATTGTGCGATCTCATTGGTGTGGTGCACGGGAATGTGGTCGATGCCACCAGTGTGGAGATCGAGAGTTTCACCGAGGAGGGACATTGCCATGGCCGAGCATTCGAGGTGCCAGCCTGGAAAGCCCATTTTCTCACTCGTCTCGAGCAAATCAAGTGGAGTTTCCCATTCCATGTCTCGTGTTTCACCTGTGGGGGTAAACTTCCAAAGTGCAAAGTCACTTGGATTGTGTTTTTCTGGGTTAAATTCAACGCGAGCACCTGCCTTTTGGGCATCCAGGTCGAGTTCAGCAAAGTTAGCATAGGTTGGGAATTTGGCAGTGTCAAAGTAAATGCCATCGTCGATTTGGTAAGTAAAGCCTTTATCTTTTAATACTCGGACAAGCTGCAATTGCTCTTCGATGTAGTTTGTGGCTTTTGTAATGTGCGTTGGCGCAACGAGGTTAAGGCGTTTCATGCCCGCAAGGAAATCTTCGGTATAAAATGCGGCAACTTCCCAAGCCGTCTTGCCTTCTCGCTTCGCACCTTTTTCTAGTTTGTCTTCGCCGTCATCAGCGTCGCTGACGAGGTGGCCTACATCAGTAATGTTCATGACTCGATCCACTTTTAGATCGTTTGCTTGGAGAACGCGGACGAGGGTGTCCCAATAAATATAAGCAGTCCAGTTTCCGACGTGCAGATAGTTATAGACAGTTGGACCACATGTATAGAGACTGACTTTACCTTCAACTTGAGGAATAAATGTGTCTACTTTGTGAGTAAGTTGGTTATGAAATTGAAGACTCATAATCGATAATTGCCTTATCTGTTGCCGTAATTAATTCTGTCATTATTTTGTCATAACTTTCAAAAACACGGAAGCCCGCGGCGTATTTGTGTCCACCACCTCCAAAGAAGCCAGCAACTTGCTCGGCAATTGGATAGTTACTACGAATCTTACCTGTCAGTTTTCCGTCTGGGTACGTTTTGAAAGCGATAGCAATTTTCACACCAATCACAAGGCGCATCTCGTCCAGAACAAGTACGCTTGGGTTATATTGATCGCTAAACTCAGCGATTTCTTCCCAAGGAATGTGAACGGTTGCAAGTTGCCCATCAAGGCTGTATTCAATACGCTCTAGAAGCCGACCTTTGTAGGCAAGAATATCGGCTGACTTTTTCATGTATTCACGACGACGCTCTTCGATAACACTATTGTGTGCACCAAGCGTAACTAATTCCCCTACTGTATGAAAGGTTGAGGCAGTAACGTTTTGAGTGGTGAGACCGAGGCTGTCGCTCATGATCGCAATCAGCATATCTTCGGCAGCTTGCGGCGTCATTTTCCAGCCGAATTGTGCGGCTAACTTGTGAATGATTTCACTGGTAGCGACCGCTTCTTCTGCTAAGATCTCGTGATCAAATTGTAGGGTTGTTTCGGTTTCTGTGTGGTGATCAATGACAAGGACGGGGTGAGATTCTAAGAAGCGTCGCGCGCCATTAATTTCAAGTGCCTTGCTAATGAGGGTTTCGCTTGTTGTGTCGACGATAATAACAAGGTCAACAGACGTGTCAAAATCTTGCGTGACACGATCCCAGCCATTAATATAATGAAGATATTTTGGCATCTCGACGTCACAGTAAAGATGAACATCTTTACCAAGATCAGACAGAATCTCTTCTAGTGCCAAGGCGCTTCCAAGGCTATCGCCATCAGGATTTTCGGCCTGAATGACCATGATTTTTTGAGCTGAGCCTATCAGCTTTTTTGCAGATTCGTACATTAGGTCTTATTGTAGCAGATTGCGAGGTGTCTTTATATAGCCTTTACCTCTGTTGTATAAGTTGACAATCATTGGAATAGTGCTAAAATTACAGTGTTCTGTTTCTACTTTGGAAGGAATGAGATGCACATTCGCAGCTGGATTATCCGCGGTGCGGGCTGGATCATCGCTGCAGTGTTGATCCTCTTTTTTCTCGCACCAATCGTTAACCCTACGGGCATTCGGTTAGATGAAGATGGCTTTGACATGCTTGGTGGCGCGGGAATGGTTCTCGTTGTCGCCGTCTTCGTCGTCCTAGCTCTAGGTCAGATACAAAAGATCGTCTATCACTCACAGCTATATCGACTGCTTGGTATAGTCATGAGAGACAAGAACAGGCTCACTATCCCTATGGGCGATCTTGCCAATATGACCGTAAAGCGTTACCAGGGCAAGTATCGGATCATCGTTCAGGAGGCCGACAAATTGGATAAAAAGGTATTTATCGTCACTTCGGTTACGATCGACGCCCACCTTCGAACGTTGACTGGTGTATCAACGCCCGTCCTTGTCGACGGAATGTCTGGAGAGATGCAAATCAAGAGTAAGAAGGAGTCTTTTCGCCCTGACATTCGGCGAGAGATGATTCGCCTAAGCGATGCACTCCTGATGGCATTTCTCAATTCTTAGTACATGTCCCCGGAATTCGGTCAGCGAGTTCCGAGCGGGGCTCGCTGACCGAGTACGGTCATTTTTTATTTTGATATCTTTATATATTGAAGAAGGACGCCTTCGTGTCAGAACCTAAGTTCTTCACGAAGACGTCCTTATCTCTTCACCGACGAGGCTCTTGGCTACTGCTTGACGAGAGGCATGGTCATGTCAAAGACCGATCGAGCGAAGTCCATTTCAACCTCGAGTCTCTCGAACTCAACCTCAGCCGCTGCGCGCGTAACTGAATCTATCGCCTTCAGCTTCTCCAGCTCCATGGAAGCCGCCTCCTGCATCTCAACGCTGAGTGTTGTTGTGAGCGACTTCAGCTCCTCGTTAATACTCGGATGAGTCATCCACAAACCAGACGCCTGGTACATCTCCTTTACCAGACCCAGCACCCGTAGCTTTATGCCGTAATGAGTGGCTTTTTCAGTCAGCCCGACCGGCTTTTTTAGAAGTATCTTGCGCGCTTCAATCATGTATGGCGTCGACAGGAGCTTCGCAACCTCATGCCTCAGCGTGCGCTCTGATGACATGCTGACGGGTACGGTGTCTGGCTGGGCCATTGGAAAGATGGCCTGGTAGACGAACTCTGAACTCATCACCATGCTTATGCGGTGTCTGGCGTGTCGCATCTCCTTGATAGCTTCTTGGGTGAATCGGATCTGGTCGCGGATACCTTTGATCGTGGTGAGGATCACGGCGACGCCCGTACTTGCTACGGCCCAAATCGTCAGGTTCTGAACGAACTCTGAAAGGTCCGAAGCTGTTCTGTTTGCTTCTGCTGTGTCAGCCAGCAGTGTCAACTGCCAGAAGAAGAACGCAGCAATGCCGATGATGGCTACAGGGTTGGTCACCCTATAGAGGATGTTCCACAGTCGCAAGACGTGTGGCTTGATCGCGTAGGTTACCCAACGCGATGGCGCTCCGAAGACGTATCCGAAGGTAGTGTCGATAGCAAAGAACAAAGTAGTCTCACTTTCTTGTCGGTGGAAAGACTTGTTCTAAATTAAACCTTATTTATATAATGCTGTCAATTATTTTACAGGGGTGATTAGAAAGCGCGGCGGCCTTCAAGAGCATGTGTCAACGTAATCTGATCGGCATATTCGAGGTCGACACCAACAGGAATACCACGAGCCAAGCGACTCATAGCGACTTCGTTTCCTGAATCTTTAATGTGACGCTGAAGGAACAGAGCCGTAGACTCACCTTCGACGCTGGCATTGGTCGCAATAATGACTTCTTTGACTCCGTCATCAACGAGGCGTTGTAAGAGCTCAGGGATATGCAGTTGCTCTGGTCCAACGCCGTCAATCGGACTAATCGCACCACCAAGTACATGGTATGTGCCTTTGAATTGACCAGTCCGCTCTAATGCAACGATATCTAAAGGCTCTTCAACTACCGCTACAAGCGTCTTATCGCGATCAGGGTCGCTGTACAGTGCAGATACCTCTTCTTCTGCGTCAATCAACGCAAAGGTAATAGGACACGTCTTTACGCGACTATGGATGTCGTGGATCGCCGTAGAAAGCGAAGTGTTGATGTGCTGGTCGGCTTTCAATAGAAAATACGCGTATCGCTCGGCGGTACGTGAACCAACGCCTGGAAGTCGTCCAAGTTCGTCGATTAATTTCTCTAGCGCAACAGGCAGCAAATGAGCCATGATAAAATCTGAGACCTAAATTAAAGGCCTAGGTTACCAAGTCCGCCCATAAGTGGCTTCATTTTTTCAGCAGCAACTTCTTGTGCTTTTGCAAGACCGTCGCGTAGCGCAATTTCGAGCCAGTGTTCAAGCTCGGCAATGTCATTAACGTCAACTGATTCAGGATCAATAGTAATTTTCTTAACCTTAAGTTCACCAGTGACTTGTACGACAACTGCACCGTCGCCTGCTTCAACTTCGATAATTTCTTTCTTTAGGTCGCTCTGTGCTTTACGTAGCTTGTTCAGCATCTTCATTTGGTCAAAAGCCATTGTATTTACTCCGTATCTTAATTAGATCTTAACTATACGTTTAATTATACGTTAAGGGGCGGTCTTTTTATAGACGTACAGTCGGTCACTGTCTTTGTTGTAGGTGGTTGTGATGATTCGTGTAATGTCGTACCCACTCGTAATTGTGTCTCGAGCATCACGCGTCACGACAAATTGATCGCTTGTTGGTGTGGTGGTGAC
>Ga0247817_10001510_pt1 | contig 12154 bp, 16 predicted proteins | sample UWRJL212509R1_FD_178010 | JGI IMG/M metagenome (GOLD analysis project Ga0247817, IMG submission 178010) | Plant litter microbial communities from Arlington Agricultural Research Station in Wisconsin, United States - UWRJ-L212-509R-1 | ecosystem: Environmental > Terrestrial > Plant litter >... | reverse complement strand
CTCTTGAGTCTTTCAATACATCTTTTAATACATCCCATTCGGAATCTAATACAGTTGTGCCATTGCGTCCACCTTTTTGCTTTAACAATTCAATAGAACTATCAACCGCTAAATCTTGTGGTGTTGTATAAGTTGGTAATACAGTATTAACATCACCTTCTTTAAGTTGTCCTATTGGGGATAAATTAGATTGTATAGGCTTTAATTGTCCTACGGGTTTAACTCCTGTATCTACAGGCTTAAGTTGTCCTACTGGTTTTATGTCCATATTATTGTGTATAAGGAATATAGTTTCCGTTAACGTCTTGTGTAAATTTATTTCCCACTTCATCAACTAATACTTGCTGTTGAGTAGCCGCTTGTTCCAATGGATTTAAGTTGCTTATTTGTTTGTTAGTCATACCCACATGGTTATTGAATTTAAACCTCTTAGCTTCATCTTTTGGATCAAATTCTACTTGAGCAGGTATCATATAAACAGTTTCTTTTTTACCTTTAGGAGTAGTTATTTCTTTAGTTACAACTTTATCTCTCATCTTAGGGTCGTTATCATAACCTGCATTATCATAATCAGTTTCAGTCATTTCAATATATCCATGAGCCACGCCAATAGTTTTATTAGAGGCTAGTCCCCATTTACCATTAGCGCCTTGTTTAACTGTATTAGCTTGTCCATAATCTCCACTAGGAATAAATTTTTGTCCATTAGAAGTACCTTTAAAACTTCCGTCTGCATCATAAATTTTAGCTGTTGGTGTAGTTCCTAACATTTCTGTGACGGCAGTAGTTGGTAACTTATTAAATCTCTTACTCATAACTGCATCTTCATAAGCATCTATAACTTTTCCTTGGGGATGTTGTCCCATTGCATATTCCCATTTCTTAATAGCTAAAGCATCGTTATAATGAGGCTCTCCAAACTTTCGTTTTAAGTCAATGCCTGGTCTTATTAATTCCTTAGCATAAACAATACCTTCTTCAGGAGATTTAGGGCTATAAGTAACGTCTATTTGACGTTTATGTCTGTTATAAAAGTCTTGCGCTGCTGGCATTAAAGCATCTTCATCTACTAACTCTTCGTATCCACCATTACCTTGCTCTTTATATTTTCTTGCTTTAATTAATCCTGCCGTTTTAAGAGCCTCTTCATTTAAAGGCACAAAATCTTCAGGTTTATCATAAACAAATGCTCTTGCTCCACCATCTCTTTTTAATCCTTCTTCACCATCTTGATGACCATATTTAAGATAGTTGTTCTTTTTATTCAGTAACTCTTGGTAAGCTCCTGTATCATATTGATTAGGACTCTTTGCTACTTTAGCTAAGTCATCATTTAATCTTTTAAAAGCTTCATCAGAAGCCATGCCACGAATAACGTGTTGATTAGATTTTAAATATCTACGCTTCTCATTAATTAATTTTCTTGCATCCACATCTGATTCCCAATTAGGATTAGATTGAACTATTTTGCCTATTTCACTTAATGTTCTTTTAGCTTCATTATCAATCAACGCATTATCAAATGAATTAGCAGCATTCATGAACTGATTGTCATCTTCAAATGCTTTTAACTTAGCCTGAGATTCCTCTTTAGCTCTTTTAATTTGTTGCTGATTAATCCTTTCATCATTAATCAATCCCGAATAATCTATTTTCTGAGCGAGTCCAGATGCTAAGCCGATTTCCATGTGTAATATTTTGGTTTAAAGATATGAATTTTAAACACTTGATGGAAACAAAAAGGTAGGAATATTTAACTCCTACCTTTTATTCATTTGTTGTATTATTTAATCAGTTACATTCTGAGCAAGTTGATTTACGTGTGGTTTCTAATGAACCTAAGTTTTTATCTCTTATTTCAAGAGCTATACTTTGCATTTCGGATTGCGTTTCAGCGCATCTATAAAATGATTTACTTCCATTCTTTACAGCAAAACAACAATAGATGTCTTCTTTTGGTTCAGTTGATTTCTTTTTACAGTTAGTAAATACTAATGATAATGCGATTAATAAGATTATATTTTTCATGGTCTCTAAGTTTTTATAGTTTAACGTATAGTTTAAAAAAAGGTTACAAAATTATTCAACTTTGAATAAAATTAAGCTTTATAGTTTAACCAAGGATTACTAGCTCTATTAATTTCATCCTCTTGATTCTTAATTTTATTGTATCTGTATGCTCCAATAGTATTCTGTAATCCTGCTCCTACTAATTCGCTTCCTGCTTGTTGATTTTGTTGGAATGTACCCATAGCATCATTATAAGCTTGTCTTCTATTAGCAGACAGAATATTAGCTCTATCAGCCGCCATTGCATCAGCATATTTTTGTTTCTGCATTCTTAAATCAGTATCAGCTTGTTTTAATCCTAATTTGTTTCTCCAAGCATCATTAATAGCTGTTCTATTAGTATTAAATGCTTGCACTCCATTACCGCCTGAGTAATTTAATCCTACTGCCTTAGCATCGTTTAATCCATTTTGAATGTCTTGCTCAGCAGCGAATCTTTGCTCAGGAGTTAAACCAAATAAAGCATCTTGTTGTGAACGATTAACTGCCGAGTTATAAGTAGGATCAATAATAGCTTTATCAACTGGACGTTTAGAGTCTTTAAGCATATTATATCCTAATGCTGTTTGTCCTATTCCTACTAAAGAAGTTGGATCAATATTGCTTATTCTATCCAAAATACCACCTCTACGTGTAGGATTAGTATAACCTCCATTGGTTGACATAGTATCGTTAATAACAGCCTGTTTAGTCGGTGCATTAGCAATAGAATTTTCTTGGTCAATCGCGGCTGCATTAGTCCTTAATTCAGCATCCTTTTTTAATTCAGTTAAGGCAACATCTTTAGTAGGTAAATTATCTACAGTTACTTTAGGAGCTTTAATATTAGCTTTTTTAGGAACTATTACAGATGAATCTGATTCACTTTTCACTTCGTTTGGAGTAATTTTATTTACACCTTGTAACTCTTTAATCTTTCTATTTAATCCTTCTGCTTGTTTAATATCTCCTGCATTAACCGCTTCATTATATTTACGTTTATAAACATTCAATTCACTTGCTTTACGACTCTCTTCATTTGATTTAGCCTTATTAACTGATTGATTATATTTATTTTCAAATACTTTACCTTTCTCAGCCGTGTATTTGTTACCACTAGAATCAATCCAATTAGTTCCATTCCAAGTCACCCCATCAACTTTAGTGCCTTTAGGAACGTTTCCACCTTCTTTTAAACCTATAACATTCGGGAACATAATATGACTTTTTTTTTCTACTGCTTTAACTTCTGATTTAGGAGCTAATAAATCTACATTAACACCTTTCTCTAATAACTCTTCTTTCTCTTCAGGAGTAAATTTATGTTCACCATTAGACAACTTAACTAATTCACCATTTTTATCATTCAAATTAGCTTTTTGTTTTGGTGGCTTACCTAAAAACTTCTCTCTTAATTTCTCTGCCGCTTTTGCATTTTCAGCAGGTACAATAAATGAATCCGCTTCTACTTTAGCAAGTATACTATCTGATTTACCAGTTCCTTTACCTACTATTTTACCGCCATTAGCACACATTTGAATTTTACTTACGATACCACCTTTTTTATAAGACATTCCATTATCTTCTTCTCCCATATATACTTGACCATCATTGTATAATAATCTTTTGTTTTCATCATATTGAGGATTATTACCTACATTATACTTAGTAGTTATTTTAGCATTAAAATTACCAGCATCTCTAGCAGCTAAAGCCTGAGCTCGCTTATCCTTTATGTTGGCTGCATTAATCTCTCCTAATTGTTGAGTAAATGGTTTATTTTTAGCATCATTTTTCTCAGTAGTTCCAAACGCTTTATTTATATCTCCCCAAGTTCCAGTAGTTTCATTTTGCTTACCGAATAAATTAGTTAAAGCCCTGCCTACCTTACCTACACCTGTAATTTCTCTTACAGTTCCAGCAGCATCACCTTTTGAAGCAGCGTCTAATGCGTGTTCGTGAGATGATTCAAATAATTCATCAGCAGCAGCGTTTCCGCCCTGCTTAACATCTCCATACTTATCTTTAGCTAACATTGACCTACCCGTCTTATTAGCTCCCATAGCAGCGCCGTACCATGAGCCTACTACTGGTATTGATTGAGCCGTACTATCAACTACTGAATTAAGAGAATCTTCTGTAGCCTGTTGATTTTGATTTGCATAAATATCAGTTGGTTTTTTATATAAAGAATTGCCAATTCCCATAGCGACACCGCCTAATGATTGCGCTAATTTTGCTGAATTTTCATTATTAGTTTTTTTAGTTTCATCTAATTTAGCTTTACCGTAAACATCAGTTTGTCCTACTACGCCGCTAGTAGCTCCTTGATCTGCTCCAAATGCTGAATAAAAATTATCTGACCCTTTAGCGTTACCACTATTAGTAAATTGAGTTCCCTGTCCTTGCATATTAGGATTACCACTTAAATAAGGGTTTTCGGTAACTACACCAGCATTTGCGTATCCTTTAATTTTACTTACAATACCACCTTTTTTAAATCCTACTGTTCCCATTGTTGAAGCTCCTTTAGTACCAGAGCGTTCTCTACCTACACCTTCCATTACATCAGTGACTAATGGTGTAGTCGTAACTCTAGGATTACCCTGTTTCTCAGTACCTAAATTAATAGGATCATTTATTAATCCTTCATCTAAGTAAGATGGTACATAAGTTCCAGTAGACATAGATTTAGCTGCATCAATAAATTTACCTGTAGCTCTATCTACAAATTTATCAGTAGCTTGTGAGTAACCTGCATTTGCATCAGGATATTTATAATAATCAAAATTAGGATTAATAGGAGCTTGTAACTTTCTATCAATTCTTTTGTCTTCAAATAAAGGAATGTTTGAAACATTTGGAGTTGCTATAAGCGGCTCATCCAAATAAACAACATCTTCCATTAAGTTTCTAGAAGGAACTGTAGGAGTTGTACTTACCTTACGTTTTATAGAAACGTTATTAACTCCCTTATTAGATGTTGGTACTTTTACTTTAGGCTTAACTTTAGTGGTCGTAACAACAGCATTAGGCGAAGAAGATTCACTCTTTTTCACATATACAGTTTTACCATCTCGAATTTCTTTATTATATCCTTCTGGAATAGATGTTACTTTTCTAGGTTCTGTTTGCTTTGCCATATTGTTTATTATTTACAAACAAAAATAGGCAAAAATATGCTTGTTTACAACTGAGCAAAAAAGTCTACAAAATAAGATTTATTAACCATTTTATATTTATTAATTCCTCTTATTAATATAGAGTCAATTTTCTTAAAAGCTATGTTATTGATGTTATCAATGCACTTATATTCAGCATATCTATCATTCTTATCAAATATACATTGTTGAAGTATCTCAGTAGTTCCATCTATATAAGTAATTACTAAGTTTTGTCCTTCAGCATTAATATTAGTTGGAAAGTAAACAAATATAAAGAATGTTAATGCTTTAACGTCAATGCTGTCAGAATACGCTGACATTAAAATATCATTTCCTATTAATGGATTTTTTAACTGTAAAGCATTTGTTATGGTCCTTGTAACAGTTTTTCCATTTAAAACATCTCTAGTTATTTGTCCAAAAGCACAACTAGCTAAAAATAAAAAACCTACTGATAATAATAATACGATAATGTTTGTTCTACGAGATTTAATAGCTTCCATAATGTTAATTTAAGGTTTAATAATTAATATAAAATCTTCTTCTTTTGAATCATTATCCATAACTGTATAAATTATTTTTAATGGAATAGAAATATTTTTAAATTTATCTCTTTCCCATTCTAATTTAATTTTAATGTATTCCATAATTTCTAATATTAATTGGTTTATAAAGTAGTTGTACGATATTAATTTAATAAAGTTACAAAATTATTCAAAATTGAATAAAAAAAGCTTAGTTTTTGGAACCTATATATAAAGATTCACAAGGAAAACACTAACTCCTCACCTGTTTCACCTGTAATTTTTAAATTCAGTGATACCATATAGTCAACACTATTAGTCTACATTTAAAGACAGTATATCAGAATTATATCGTGAGGATGAATAAGAATGAACGCTGGCACTCACCTTCACAACTAACTCTTGTTTGAGTGAAATTATTCCTTCAGGGATAATGAGTGTTGGATTATTCTAAGGTAAGAAGATTTAAGGGAATAAAAAAACCTCTAGGATTAGTAGAGGTTTTAATTAATATATTTTAATTGAAAATTAAGCTGTTTCTAATTCAGTAGTTCTTTTAGCTAATTTATCCAAATTAACTTCCATTTTCGCCATTCTATCTTCTATTTTGTATAATCTTTCATTAATAGATTTAACATGAATTTGAATAGCATTTACATCAGTTTTAATTGCAGATATATCATTTTTAATTGGCTCTAGTTTTGAATCAATTAAAACACTTATTCTTTCATATTGAGTTGCAGAATTTTCATTAATTATATGAGAAATTTGTTCTATAGTGATTGGAGTTTCCATTATTATTTAATTTTAATATACACAAATATATAAACTTAGACAACAATTCCTAATACCGTTTATACTATTTAACTTATTTATACGAATATTATAACAAAAGGTTGTATTACCACTCATAAACTTTATTTGTCACTCATACTATTTCATGTAACTAATGGTTTTTGTTAGCGTTAAACTAACAAATCTCAGAGCCATGAACGTTAAATCTCTTCCTCAGTTATTAGATACTTTCAAAGATGAAGCTACTTGTGTTAAATATTTTGAGAATCTTATTTGGGGCGGTAAGCCTGTTTGCCCTCATTGCAAATCTGATAAAACTCCTTATACTTTAAAGAAAGGCTATAAATGCTCTAATAACGAGTGTTATAAAAAGTTTACTGTTAAGGTTGGTACTGTATTAGAAAGTTCTAAAATTCCATTAAGAACTTGGTTTGCCGCTGTCTTCTTAGCTACTTGTCACAAGAAAGGTATTAGCTCTGTTCAATTAGCTTTAGACTTAAATGTTACTCAAAAAACTGCTTGGTTTATGTTACATAGAATCCGCGAAATGCTTAAAGATAAAACTGAAACTAAATTAAGTGGTATCGTAGAAATTGATGAAGCGCATATCGGAGGATTAGAGCCAAATAGACATAAAAGTAAAAGACAAGCTAAAGATGTTGATGGAAGACCTACTGGATTAGCTAATGATGGGACTATCTATAATAAAAAGAAAACTGTAATTGCTGTTATTGAAAGAGGTGGAAAGGTAGTAGTTAAATCTGTATCAGGAGCTAATGTAGAAAGCGCTAAGTTTATGATTGATACATACATCCAAGATGGCTCTGATTTAATGACTGATGAATCTCCTATCTATGTAAATACAACTAAGCATTTAAATCGCCAAACTGTTAATCATGGAAGCTTTGAGTTTGTTAATGGTACTGCGCACACCAATACTGTAGAAAACTTCTTTAGCGTGCTTAAAAGAGCTATTTATGGCACTTACCACCAAGTTAGCGCAAAGCATTTACCTTCTTACTTAAACGAGTGCGCTGCAAGATTTAATAACAGAGATAGTAACCCTTACAACAATATTGATATGTTCTTATCTAACTCTCGTGGATACCTTGCTTATAAGAACTTAATCGCTAAATAATCACTAACTTTGATTATGGCAAAGAAACCAGCTAAGAAATCTACTAAAAAGAAACCATCTAAATACGATGAAAAGATTGTAGTTGATACTACATTCGATGAAGCATTAAAAGCTTTAGGTAAGAAAATCAAAAAAACTAATTAGCCTATTTTCTTGTATTTTTTTAATCATAATTTGTGTTATTTATACAAATGACTTACATTTGATATAATTAACGTTTTAAAAGAGCGTGCTTATTGTGTTACGGGAATCCTCGAAAAATTCTACCATTTATACAGCAATAAGGCAATGTACCCATACAGCGTGGGGCATTCCTATTTTGTATATATAGCTTTTCGAGGAGCTCCCGTTGCGAGTAGGTTTGTCCCTCGCTCCTTTTCATAATAACGTTACTAAGGACATTAGTGACATTATAATAAAACCATGAAAAATATCATTGCTCTATCATTACTACTAGTAGTATTATTTCCTAATTGTAAAAAGAAAGAAGATGAAAAAAATAAAGAAGTTTGGTGCGTTTATAAAACAGTAAATGGTAACCGATCTTTATACAAGTGTTGCTCAACACAAGACGAGGCTACTCAAGCGGCATTGACATTAAGAGATTCAGGACAAAGTGGATCAAGTGTTAAGAAGTCTAACTGTAGCGATTGTTAGAATGAAACTGTTATTTGTGACTATGTGCTTCATAAGTATGATTTCTTATGGACAGAGAAAAGACTATTATAGTGTTCGTACAACAATAGGAAATACAATAAACGAAGCCTCTCAAGCAATTAATGAAAATGTATATATATCTATAAATGAAGGATTATCTTCAATTAATTTAAACTTCATAGGTCAAGATATAATTATGACTTTATATTTCGCGTCAGTCAGAATGATAGATGGATATAAATTTTACTATGTAAATAAAAATTTATGGAATATACACGCGGTAGCATTTAAAGAAAATGGAGATAATAGTAGTCTTACTTTTCTATACGTTTCTCCAAATACAACAGTTTGGGTGTTTTCGCCATTGAAAAAAATGTAACATGAAAAAAATATCAATACTAATACTATTATTTTTAAGCCAATTTATTTATTCTCAATCAAGAAGTGATGAGAAGGTTAAAACTTATAGAAAAAAAAGTGGAACTATTGTTTATTCTCATAAAAGAACAAATAAAGATAATACTGATAGAAATAATTATAGTACCAAGCCAAACTACAATCCTTATACTGGCAAAAAAGGTACTAAGAAACCCAAAAGATGAAATACATTCTAATAATACTATGCTTCATGAGTCAATATAGCGTATCACAAACATTCGTTTATGATAAAATGAGTATATATACAAGAGAAGGTAAAGGATATAAAATGCCACCAAAAGACACTAATATTGTATGGGAAGCTATTTTTAACAAGGATAATCATACTATAATAGTACGAGACACTATCAATAAAGCTTATTCTGAATTTAATATCATAGCCAATGAAGTAAAGGACAATCATTATACTTATGAAACTACATCATCCTATAAGGATACGTGTATTATAGATGTTTTCTCAGATAAAGACTTTTATATACTTGATCTAATTACGCCAAGTAAACTAATTAGATATTCTAAAAAGAAGTAGTTTTTATTCAAGTTTGAATAATTTCTTTCTATATTTATTAAAACTAATAATTATGGAATTTAAAATAGGAGACAGGGTCACATATTTATTTGAAGGTGGAGAATTTGAAATAATAGCTAGCAAAACTGTGCCATATACAACTAAATCAGGAAGAAAAATTACTCCCTTAAATGATGCCGATTTCGTGTTAGCTTCTTTGAAGATAAGTGATGAAATGATTCCTTTTGTATATGCCAATAAAGAGCATTTAGATATATTATAATTTAATTCTCCCGTGTATCCAAGTATAAACAGGTTGTGACCAATCCTTAACTTGTCCTGTTTTTTTAAATATGTTTTCTGAATGCCATTTAGTTAACCATTCTTTATCTTCATTAGATAAGTATTTGTAAAGATATTTCTCTACCCTCCTTTTAATAATATAAGATTTAATCCATTTTATAAGATTCCATTTTATTTGTCCTTTATTATATACCTTATTTTCTTTATCAATCATTTTTACTTAATTTTAATTAAAACTATTAATTATGGATATAACATTAAATGAAGTTTACCATGAAGTAAACCAAGTAAAACAAAAAATGATGAATGGAAGTTATAGAGATTTATATGATTTACTAATTTCTATAGACAACAGACTTAAAGATGTTGAGAAAAAAGTAAACTCTATTCAATTATCAATTGATAATTGAAACTAATTCCTTAATCTTATTTTCTTGTATATTATCATATTCATGTAAAGCATTCCAAACTAATTGACGAATTACATTCAATTTATCTCTACCAGAATAATTCAATTCAATTACTTTAGATATTTTATTTAAAGCTTCTGTCATTATTTTATCTTCCATGATTTATGTTTTTTAATAATATTTCAGCTTGTCCTTCTTTAGATATAGATGCCAAAATATAACTTTTATCAAATCTATAACTTATTATTCAAATAACCAAATTATCTTTTATTTACAAATGTAGTTTTTAACCATTGAAGCAATCTCTGTACATTTTTAGCTACTGTAGGATTACTTACATAGTTTTTAAATGAAAAATTTATCTTAACATAATAATCTGTTAATCTTCCATTTCTAGGTAAAGGTAGGCTTGAAAACCACGCTTTATCTATATATCTGTAATTTCTATTAGTAGTAGATATATTTAAGTCACTTGCAGTTTGGTCATCAGTAGTAGCCGTAATATCAGTCCAATTAGCTCCCATTCCTTTAAATTGAATACTTTGTGGATTAACAGCAATATCTGTTTTGGCATTTACTACAATACTCATATCGTGACTCCAAACTTTACCATAGAACTTACATAAGTCAGCGCCGAAGTTCTGTAAATAAATCTCATTAGTTTTATTAATAGCTAACCAAAAATCATTTGCTCCACCACTTGCTCCTAAAGCTAAAGGACTTGTACCTCCATTAGTTGTAGTACCTGGATACGAAGTTATTGTTACAGGATTAATACATATATATTCTGTATTCACAACTTTAATTGTATCTCCAATAACATAAGTTATTGATGGCATTCCAACGGCGTATATATTAGTAAACTTAGGATTATTAGCAGTTAAAACTAAATCATTATGGTTATGCCATATTGCAGGACAATTATCTACAAAACTTACAAAAGCATTAAGTATATGATTATATCCTAATGTAAAATCTCTAGTAGTTGTATTATCGTTATTTACAAATTTAAAAGTCAAATAAGTCATTTTAAAAGTTGGGTCATAACATCCAACAATACCATAACCTAATAATGGCTTCTCTGCTATATTTAAGTCGTTTGTATTGTAAATCTTATTTGAAATATTATTACTTCCTTCATTAAATTCATTATTAAAGAATACTTGAAGTCCTTTAACCATAGACATTTCTTCTGGCTTAGTTCCAATACCCATAACCATAAAGGCTCTTCTACGCATATCAAACCAAGCGAAACCAAACTCTGTTTCTGTTAATCCATGCTGATGTTGATTACCAAAGTAAGTATCAATATCATCATATCTATCAATTACGCCCGTTACACCTAAAGCAGTTGCATCACCTAATGCTCCTCCACCAACTAACTGTCTTTCTAATATAGGAGTATACCCTACACTATGGTCCTGCCAATAGAACAACTTAGAATCTCTTGCCTTAAGGTTATTTATTTGTCCGCGTTGTCCATCTACATCTCTATAATCAGGCAATCTAAATATTCTAAATGAATCTATTAATTCACCAGGATATTTAAGTCCAGCCCATCTAATTCTATAATCAAATTTACCAGTAAACCTATAATTAAGTGGTAATGCCGGATATTTTACAAAGTCACCATTAGTACTATAAGCATTATTATAATTATAATCTTCTAATCTTGTTGATGCATCAAAAATAATAGATTGCCCTCCTACTCCTGGACTAGCTCCAACTACTGATAATTTTCTACCTCTTCTTAAATTATAATTAGTATTACATTCACATGGATAGAATATTCCATAAGACATAGAATTAGATGATGTGTTAAAATCATCACTCCAAAGACCATACATTTGATCTATCATATTAGTAAAACAATCCCCTCCAAATACTTCTATATTATTAAATGTATATTTATTTTCTCCTGCATAAATTCCAGATGAGAATGTTCCGTTTAATGTATCAGACTTTACTTGACTATTTATTGGTTGAAAATGTCCACAAGACATATATAATGTATTAGCTATTGCAGCTTCATTATTACCTCCGTATTGATTTGATTTTTCAACGGTAGTAGTTAAATTAACTAGCAGCTTAATATCTCCTGATAAAGTAGACCCATAATTCCATACAGCATTATAATAATTTATTTGAGTGCTTGGTCTTATAACTAT
>Ga0247817_10001508_pt1 | contig 12157 bp, 24 predicted proteins | sample UWRJL212509R1_FD_178010 | JGI IMG/M metagenome (GOLD analysis project Ga0247817, IMG submission 178010) | Plant litter microbial communities from Arlington Agricultural Research Station in Wisconsin, United States - UWRJ-L212-509R-1 | ecosystem: Environmental > Terrestrial > Plant litter >... | reverse complement strand
GCAGCTGTCGTAGCCGCAAAGGCGGAGGAGCGCGAGGCGTGTCTAAATGAGATCAGCATGATCGCAGGCACGCCGATTCAGCCGCAATCTGCTTTAGCACATGCTTACGCCGCCATCCGGTCCCGCGCCTAACCCCAACCCCGCCGCTAAGCGGCTATAGAGAGGATATGACGAATGTTCCCGCATGTTATTACGATGAATGAGAAATTTTATGTTCGACGTTGGATGGTCTTCTATTTTGAACACATGGGAAGAGATGCCGATTGGTGGCTAGGATACTCCCAATATTGGGCTGCATTCGACACCCCAGAAGCTGCCCAAGCTTCTTACAAATCTCGAAGGCGCAGGTTCTACGGGTTTATTTGATTTTTCTTGCGCCGAACGGCTAGAAATGCAGAAATGAACGGGCCGGGGAGAGCTACGAACTCTGCAACCCGGCCCAAATATACCAGCGGGGATAGCGCTGGCGGGATCACCTTACGAAACTTTGCCCGCTGATGACTAGCCCCTTCACAATCCGAGAAGGGATGAAACAATGTCCGCATACGAACGACGCAATCAGATCCAGCGCGTTGCCAGGGCAATCGACCACCACATTGAAGCCCTATCGCAAATCCCGGAATACGAGGTCAATGCGCCTCACAGGCTGGTTCATGAAAACCAGCTGGAGAAGGCGATCGAGGAAATGAAGGGGCTGCTGTCATGAACCGGCTTTACCTCGATATTGAAACGTTGCCTACGGTCAATCCCGATCACATCGCGGATATCGCGGCCAGTGTAACGCCTCTTGGCAATATCTCCAAAGCCGATACAATCGCCGCGTGGGAGGCTGAGAAGAAGCCAGCGCTTGTTACCGAGGCTGTAGCTAAGACCAGCTTTAACGGCGCGTATGGGCGGGTATGCTGTGTCGGTTGGGCATGGAATGATGCTTCACCGCAAAGCCTTCATTTGGTCGATAATGAGGGGAACTTGTTGCGTAGTGTTAATGCGTTGATCGAGGCACAGCGACCAAAGGTTGATGCATTCCACCAGACGCAGATCATTGGTCACTACGTCGCTGATTTCGATATTCGCTTCCTCTGGCAGCGCGCATTCGTTCTTGGCGTCAAAATGCCCGCTTGGTTCCCGCGTGATCCTAAGCCGTGGAGCAAAGAGGTATTCGATACCATGCATGCGTGGGCTGGGGCGAAAGGCTCAATCAGCCTCGACAACCTATGCAAGGCCCTTGGCATCGAAGGCAAGACCGGCGTTGACGGCTCTATGGTCGCGGGGATGTGGGCGGATGGAAAACACAAAGAAGTCGGGGAATATTGCATCGAAGACGTTGAGCGCGTTCGCAACGTGCATCGGAAAATGCAGATAGCCTTGGGAGAACGTGAATGACCTTTTCCGATACCGCAAAGAAGGAACTGGCGAAGCCGCTCAACAGCGCAAACGTCAAGCCCCCGGCCCCCGGTAAGTACGGCGACTATATCGAAGGCTGGAAAGTCATCGAAGAAGCAAACCGCATATTTGGCTTTGACGGATGGACGCGTGAAACCGTTTCCAACGTCGAAACCAATCGGGAATTTCTCACGCTAAAAGGCAAGAACGGAGAGTACCAGCAATGGCGCGTTGGCTATGTCGCCAAGGTCCGAGTAACCGCTGGCGGCGTTGTCCGCGAGGGAACTGGCTTTGGCTCTGGCATGGGCAAGCCCGAAGCATTGGGGGAAGCCATCGAGAGTGCGGTTAAGGAATCCGAGACTGACGCGATGAAAAGAGCCCTGATGACTTTCGGCTATCCGTTCGGGCTCGCTCTATACGACAAGACGCAGGCCAACGTCACAGACGAGCCCGTACAGCGGCAATCAACCTATCCCGGCCACCTGTCTGCCATAACCCTGGCAACTGACCCTGAGCTGCTGCGCAAGGCGTTTGAGGCCGCTAAGGGCGACAAGTCCCTGACCAGCGAAGAAGCCGCGAATATCATTGCGGCAAAGGACCAGCGCAAGAAGGAACTGACCAAGCCAGAGGTTGCGCCGAATTTCGAGGGTCTGCAGCCGTGAGCCAGTCGTTCATTCTCCGCACCCCTCTTATCCGAGCCAATGCCATAGAAGCCGTTCGCAATGCGCCGACAGATTGGCTGGTCGATATTCGCGAACCAACTCGAACCTCTCCGCAGAACCGGCACTTCCATGCATTGTGCGGTGATATCGCCAAGTCGCACCTAACCTGGGCAGGGAAGAAGCGAAGTCTTGAAGACTGGAAAGCCCTCATAGTATCTGCTCACTCTGTCGCGACTGGCGTTGGCGGTGAGGTTATCCCCGGCCTTGAAGGCGAGTTCGTTGCCATCCGCGAAAGCACGTCGCGCATGGGTAAGGCGCGGGCCGCAAGCCTGATCGAATATACGCTGGCCTATGCGCTTACAAATGGTGTGGAACTGTTAGGGACGATAAGCGGAGGGTTTATGGACCTTCAAAACAGGAGTGGTGAATAATGTGGTGGCGCTTCATGTTTTGCATGGCCGGAACGACAACCGCCCTTAGTTGGCTTTCTGATGCATCTTCAAGACCTGCTAATTTTACGGAAATAACTGATGGTCAGTGGTTGTGGCTATCTATCGGATTTTTCGTGATGTGGAGTGTTCTGTCTCTCTGGGCTCTTTTCCGAGGATTTGAATGATCCGCTCCAAGAAAGTCACACGATCAGCGCAGGGCCAGCCGTGTTTCCTGCAAATCCCCGGCATCTGCAACCACAACCCTGAAACCACCGTCTGGGCTCACCTCAACGGGCACGGATTCGGCAAGGGCGCCGGCATCAAGGCACATGACATCGCGGGTTTCCCCGCCTGTTCGGATTGCCACTTCGCATATGACCAAGGCAAGACCGGACTGGACGGCGAAGCACTAAACCTTCTGCTGTTGCGCGCTGTCGTTTCCGCCATCGTCATGCTGGCCGAGCGGCAGATCATCATCATCCCACAGGATATCGAGACGCCGATGATGGATAGGCCCGTCAAGGCGCGGAAGCCGAAAGAGCAACGGGCCAAGATCCAGAGCCGACCATTCCCGCAGCGGGTGAAGCCATGAGCAGATATGAAAGTGCAAGACGCACAGCCTACAAGGCGCAGGGCGGCATCTGCTGGTACTGCTCTAGGCCAATGTGGGAAAGGACACTGGAAACCAAGCAAGAAGCATCGCAGCGGTTCCCAGGAATGAGCAAGCGCGAACGTGCAAAATTGATCTGCACTGCAGAGCATTTGACGCGCCAAGCAGACGGAGGAAGAGGCCAAGGCAACATCGTGGCCGCGTGCGCAGAATGCAATCACAAGCGGCAGGATGTTAGCCCCGAAGAATGGCGCGCCAAACGCATCGCGGAGATATCGCCATGAGCCTATCCGACCTTACCCACAGCCCATCACCGGTTCCACGCAAGCGCCTGAACAACAAAGAACGCGCAAAGATCGCCCTGGCTCGTGCTGGCTCAGTTCCCAGCGCATTGCCCAGTGATAGCCGATATCTGCGCAGCGAGGCTTGGCAGGCCCTTCCAGGGTCAACACCGGTCACGCTGGAAGCCCGTACAGGCTGTTGCTGGCCTTTGTCGGGATCACCCATGCTGTTCTGCAATAATGACATTACACCGGGCCGTTTGCCGTATTGCCCGGATCATCTGAAACGCTACAAGACCAAGGAGACGACAGAATGAAACTGCCATTCGTTGAGGCGTTGGAGACGACGCCGCTAGGCCAGGTGCAGGCGATTACGCCGCATCTAAGCGTCAGCTATGAACTAATTCCCCAGCCCATCGGCGGCATTCGCGACCGCGCCTACCAGATGCGGACAAAGGCTGTATTCGGCATAGACCAATGGGCAAAAGAAGAGCGCGCCCTGCCACATCTTCGCGACCAAGCTGCCCGCGTTCTGATGCGGGAGGTCTATGGACCTGTTGAGGAGCGGCTGTTCAGTATCCTGACTCTGCTTTACGAGGCCGGGCCTATGTACGACGACAAGATTGCCCGCGAAATAGAAACCCTTCTTAATGATCTGAGGCCCTTCAAATGACCAAAACCACCGAATCCAAGACAATCATACCCACCGTTGAAACCATCCTCGCCGAAACCGCCAATGCTTCTGCGCCCATGGTGCAGCGTCTTGCGACCCATCGGGACAAGATCGACCTTGCAGTGAAGGAGCTTGAAGGGGAGCGCTTCGAGCTGATCAGCCGCCGTGATCTGCTGCGCCGCCAGGTTGAGGCCGTAGAGGCCGGGTTAGCAATGCATATTGCAGATGTCGAGGCGACCATTGCTCTCTATGAGGGCGGGATTAATGCGTTGCCGGCTGATGGGAGTAAGCTGGCTTAGGAGCGATTGGCCCGGCTGCTGGGGGAAGCAACCGGGCCTTGCATGGATCAAAGAAGGAGGGTATTCTGGAGGGGTCGATCAGCAAGTGTCTAGCTTCTGATCGGTGACTGACGGATGCGAGCCGGTCAGTAAGGCGACAATACCGAACCAGATGGTTTAGTTCAAGCCTTTCTCACAAAATCTCCAAACCCGTTAGTCTCGCCATAGCCAGCGGACTGATTTCGCACACGCCTTGGAATACGAGACCGAGGAAAACAGCCGAGGGCACGGCAACTGCAAAAAAGCTCCGAAAGGGGCAAGTCTGGGCTCCGCATCGCTGCGTCCCAGAGGATAGCGGCAAGCGCTCGACAGCCAGCCGTGGTTCCCCACCTAAGCGCACGTAAAAGGCCCATACGAAGTTCAGGCCAAATCCTCCGGGTTGTGTAAGTCGAGTAAGTGTCTAAGGCGTCCGGCTCCGGAGGTTCATGACATGGCTTACTCCAAGGCTGGGTAAGTTATGCCGTCAGCGACACACACCAAAGGTTCATGAACAGGATGAAGAGCGCCGAAACGAAGCTTAGGAAATACGAACGCTGGAAAGCCAAGAAGCCGTACAGCGACAAACTGACGAACCTGTACTGGCGCTACAGCCACCAGGTAAACGGCAACCTAACCTCAACAGGAGCATGGTGAATGAGTGAGTGGCAACCGATTGAAACAGCTCCACGGGATGGCAAGCGGCTGCTGTTGCGGCTGACTAACGGAGAGGTATTTTCTGGCTGGGGAACAGAGCTAGACGGGTTCTATAAGTTCCATGCAGACGGCTCTGATATTGGCTGGATCAATGCAAAACATTGGATGCATCTCCCCCCTGACCCCAAGCCTCTTCCATCCTAAGTCCACCTAAATGCTTCCGCTTCGTCTAATGGCAGGACATCGCACTTTGACTGCGAGAACCGTGGTTCGACCCCACGAGCGGAAACCACCTCAAAAGCCCATGCGATATATCCGCTTGCGGCGAGTGGCGTCGTGTGACATTGTACGGGAATTGGATGGAGGGAATGAAAATGGCCCAAATGCGAATTACAGATGGCAAGGGCGTTCAGTTCGAGTTTGACAACGGCGTCACCGTTTCAATCCAGATTGGGCGTGGCAACTACGGAGACAATTACAATTGGCCCGGTGGATGGGAAAATCCAACTCGCAAAAACCCACTCCCATGGTCTACCAAAGCAGAAGTTGCTGTGTGGGGACGCGATGGTCAATGGTTTGATCTTAACAATGATCAGGTGGCTGGCTATGTTCCTGTGCAGGACGTTCTGACGTTCATGGAATACCTCCGCTGCTTACCCGACAATGTTTCCGCAAAATCTGTTCAGATCGATGCTAGCATTTTAGATCGCAAGCTGTGACTGCCCGCCTAGACCTACGCCTCCCAGCCTACCTTAAACACAACCTTGCGCTAGAGGCTGCGCGGGATAACCGGACGGTTTCAGCCGTGACGGTTCTGGCAATTCGGGAATATCTGGATCGTCGTAATCCCCCACTCTCAAAAGCCCAAAAGGATAGAGCAGATGAATGAATACTCGGACCGATACGTCATTACTGCTTTGATCGCGGAGGATTCGAGGGACGGAGTTTGGAAGAAAAAGAAGGGCGATAGAGTTTGGCTGTATTGGTCTCCAGAAGGCGGTGGTTGGTGGCAGTGGGGACCGGAAGATTGGGCGCGTCGTTTTGAGTCTAAGTCTGGCCGAGAGTACGAAGATGCCATGTTTTCTGCCTCAAATGTGGGGCCCTGGTTTAACAAGCCTGACCCCGCCACGATTGAGGCATTGTCCGTCCCGGCGATTTTAACCGTGTCGTAACCTTTCCCGCCCACACTACCCCTCATAACCACTTGAGGGCCACGACATGGATACGATGAAACTTGCCGAAGCCTTGATGGTTATGGCGTATATGGAGCATGAGATGAGTGAATGGCAGCCGATTGAGACGGCACCGAAGGATGGTCGGGAGATCGTATTGTCATGGTTCGACAATGGTAAACCGCAAGAGTGGTTCGTTATGCGATGGGGCCATATCCAGCAGAACGGGATTTTCCCCGGAAAGGTCGGGATGTGGGTGGCACCTGACGGATCAATGACATGGGACGATACGGACCCCGATGGCGCCCCGACCCATTGGAGAGAGACCAATGAACACTAACAATTTCGAGGCGCAAAAGAACACCATGCCCTTCGGCAAGCCCATTACGCGCAAGACGGTGGATGTGAGCCAGAGGCGGTTCGACGTGGAACAGATACGGAGGGATAAGTGAGCAGCGCTAATGAACTGGCAGAAGCCCTACGGAGGGCAGAGCTAGCTGAAGAAGCCGAGAACGAGGCTAAAGACTGCTTCTGGGCTATCTATCACGATTATCTGGAGATGGGTGGAAAGCCAATTTCAACCGAAGCGGCCAGAACCAACCTTGCCGGTCAGGTTATCTCAATGCGCGACCTTCTAGGTCAGAGAGATAAGTTCATCGTAGATCACGGTCTATGGGAAGAATTTGTAAAGTCGCTGCCCTAACCGTGCCCCGCTGCTTAACTGTAGCGGGGCTTTAAAATATCGAACTGAAGAACTTTGCAATGGCGGCGCTTTTGGTCACAAGCGTAGGCCATAGGCTGGTGAAAAAGATGGCCACGGCGGCAAAGAACGCGGTAACAGCGCCCCATACCCTAGATGGCTTTTCGCCTTCAATGCGCGTGGCAATGACAAACAGGCCCATGCCGATCGCAAGAATGTAGGTAAAGCTGGCGGACAACGGAATGCTGATCAGCCAGTCAGGGCGTCCTAGGCGAATGTATGTGACCTGAAACACACGCCCGAAGATCAGCCCCCATGCCAAGATATAGATAGCAAGAATGCCGTTCTCTTGAGGCTTGGTAGCGCCCTGGGCAAAGGCCCGAATGGCCGTCTTGTGCCAGCGCCAGATCGCAAAGCTGCAGGCCAGCATAAGGGCGCTCGATGCATACTCCACCATTCCATCCGCCGGGATGAAAAAGGCAGGAATGGCAAAGGCAGCAGTTGCGGCAATCGTGTACAGAAGGGCATTGAGGATAGGGGGGTTAAGCATCTCGTGCCCTTTCGGCTAGCATCTCGATCATAAGGCTCTCAAGCCTTTCAACCTGCGTCACCTTAACAGCCAGTGCGCCCTTTTTCTCGCGTGTTTTCTCGCGCTCTTCCTCGATGAGCTTCCGGTAATCTGTCTTGTCCTTTTGAAACCAAGGCATGTTCACTTTCCCTTGGCCGACACGAACGATATTAGATTTTCCAGCTTCTCTAGCCGCGTATCCAGTTTCCCATCGAGTGACGATATCTCGACCCGGAATGCCCGCTCCTGCTGCAACAATTCCTTGTTCAGGCCAGCGATAACCGCGTCCTTCGCTCCATCTCTCCGCCATCCGACCACTACCACCACGATGAAGGCCAAAGCCAAAATGACGACAACCGACCCTAGAACGGGGTCAGCACTCATGAAGTTGCCAGCGGCAGTCTTTGCGAGGTCGCCGGCGGTCTCCATTACCTACCCAGGACGATATCGAGAAGGGTCTTCTTGCTGCTCACGTTTGTAACCACGTCAGCCACTTCCTTTTCCTTTTTTGGAGCCAGAGTGTTGGTTACGAGCTTGCCGTCCTCAACCACAACAGCCTGGGGACGGTTCGTGGCCCGGAAAGACACCACCTGGGCGTAAAGCCAGAGCGCCAGGCCAATGACAGCCGAAACGGTCAACCCGCCGCCCTGACCGCTTGCAACCTTCAGGATGGTGTCTTGATACTGGGGCGGGATGGAATTGTAGAACGTGATGAGCGTTACGATAATACCCGCGAACTCGGGCACGCGGCGCAGCGCCCACTGAACGGCAACGTTGTTAAGCATCAAAACCTCACTTGGGTTACGACAAAGAGAATGGCCACGATAACGGCGCCGAATACCCACGGCCAGATATTGAAGCGCTTGGCGGGCTCGTAGTCTGGCGCTGCAACGATGATTGGCGCATCAGGCGGGGCTACGATGCCCTCATTCCCGCCGCCGTCGAATGTGGTTTGTTTGCCCTCGCGCAGTTTCATCAGGATAGGCGCAACGCCTAGCTGCTGGTCAACATGATTGGGGTCATACTTGCCATCAGCTACGTATTTGCCTTTGACGTACTGATCCGTTCCCGCCCAGAGGTATGGAGATGGCAGGCCCTTGTTGCGGTAGCCTAGCCCGTTGTAGCGCTCCAGAAGGTCAAGAGTTCCAGCGATAGACCAATCTTTGTTGCGCGCAGCGTAAGGCGGCGCATTGACCAATGCATCAACAGCAGCCTCCTCCCAGGTCGAGAACGGCCCGCGCCCTTTGGGAACGATCGTGGTTAGCTTGCCGGTGCCGATGATCTTCTGGCCGTTGTGCAGGACGCCTTTGAAGTCGCCTGAACTTTCCCTGTAGTGGATAACGCCAATCACATCCCATGGGACGCCTGTGTCGCGCGATACGGCTTCATACCGAAAGCGGTTCTGGGCGATCTTGGCAGCCTGCGCATTGATCGCAGTACTCTTGGTGAATTTTGCAGCTTCCCACCGCTGTGCATTAGTTTCGGTCAAGCCATGATCTCCTTAACCTCGATGAACGAGTTGAGCGCGCCGCCGTATCTTCGGGATCCGTTGCTGCCATTGATCTGGATATTGCCGGCGATCTGGGCGCCAGTTCTGACACGGAAAGTGGTGGAAGAGACCGTCGCCGCAAGAACGCTAACATCCGTAAGGATTTCGCAGGCGCTGCCATTGAACGGCATGAAGGTGCCTGATGTTGCCAAGGCATTTGCCGTTGCATCGCGAAAAATCGACTGGGCAACGAATGCGTTATCAACATCGAACGCATAGTAACCCTTGGCTGTAGCATTGACCAAGTTCGAGGCGGCATACGGGGAAATCGCAACAGTGATGAATTCAAAGCCCTCAGTGATCTGAGGAATCGTATCATCAAGGGGCACAATGACGTTGCCACTGGCGAGCTGGCTAACGCTCGTTCTCTTGGACTGGATGACTTCGCCAGGCAGCGGGATGGCATTGCCAAACAACTGGATTGTCGTTGGGACAATCGCCCAAGTACCAGCGGTCGCAAGCCCTGCGGACCAGTCCATATAGCCAAGGATGACCATTGCCTTAGACGAGACCGCAGATCCGGCATAGATTACCTGCGCGCTGTCAGCCGCGCCCGCGCCACCTTCAGCCGTTGCGGAGTTGATGCCATCTCGAAGAGGCATAATGTCGCTTCCGGATCGAACATTGACCGCGCCGAGGCGGAATGTTCCAGCGTCATTGAACCCAACAACCCACAGCCTGCCCGCAGTCGCGTTGGCAAAGCCCATGGTCGAACCTGACGATATAATCAAAGAGCTTGCGGCAGTGACGGGCAGGTTAACTGGCGTGCCCGTAGCAAGCGCAGGGTTTCGAAAAGCGATATTGACCGGGTTCGATGCTGACGGATCATTCCCATCTGCACCCTTAAGCGAAATTGTCAGTGCGTTGGCAGAGACAGAGGCGGAGATGGCATAGCTACCAATCTCCAAAGCCAATTTCCCACTGACGGCAGGCAATGCGTAAACAGGCGCTGTCGCTGTTGGGAATGCCGAAACATCGAATTTTGCGATCTTGGTCGGGTCAAGGGGGTCTTTAATGCCGAACAGATTGGACGGCAGAACCAGGTCTGCTTGGCCCGTGCCGCCATACGCGATGGGAACAGGGGTGTTGGCGATAGCGTACAGATCGGAAAACAGCTGGTTCCAAGCCGCTGACGGGATAGTGTCGCCGGGATTCTTCGGGAAGGTTCCGGGCGGCGGAGTAGCTGTGCCTTGAGGGCCTGAACGCGGCATAGACTGCTCCTATAGGTTGCGCGTAAAGTATACGCCGCCCAAGTTATCCTGAAACTTGCCATTCCCCAAATCCTGATAGGTTGGCGAATGACCTTTCCCGTCCTGTGGTATGCTTTTCATGGGCTGAGAGGCGACGGCAGCTTGCGGTTGGTTGCCGTTAAAAGCTGATCGCAGCGCAGTGTCGATGACACTGGTGCGGCCCGCTACTGAGCCCGTCCATGCAGGCAAACCAAGTCCCATAGCTGCGCGTTGGGGCGCACGCTGCGCAGCAAGAGCGGCGGACTGCATCAATGGAGAGGGGGCTGTACGCTGTGCACTGGCCGGGGCCTGAACCCGCACCGCAGGGGCTTGGGTTGCAGTCTGGCTGGCAACTTGGCGATATGGGGGGTACGTCACGCGCTGGCCTAGAGCATTTACCTCATTGCTGAGACCCACGCCCATCTGCGCAACCTGCTGGGGAGTCAGCCCGCCGTAGTTCGCAGGGATCCCCTCACTTGCTGTAAGGCGATCGGGAACATACCCGCCGGACTGACCGCGCACTAAGTCCGATACAGTCTGCGTGGGGAATGTCGCTATGGTCTGCGCGCGCTCCGGTACTGGACGCGGAAGGGGCGGCAAATTGACGGGAACGGACGCAACGGACCGCGTGGTTGGAGCGCCGCCGACAGGTGATGCCGGGTTGATGCCCACGCTGCGATAGAATGCATCCCAGTCCGAAACTTGGGGCAGCGGCTCTTGCGCCGGCTGCTGCTGACCAAAGGCGTTCGCATACCAATTCCAATAATCGCTATCAGCCATTGACCGGAACTCCGTCGAGATAGATATTGCCGGGGATCAGAAAGGAACTGCCATGCTTATGAACCGACACGTTTGGGTGTACGCTATTTGCTTCGCCGCTATCTACGCCGTTATGAAATTCGTGGTGCCGTGGCATGCGATTGTTTCCTAAAAGTTGGGCAGAAGCCGCCCGCCAACATTACCCGACGCATTTACAAGCGCTTGGGAAACAGGCGTATAATCCTGAGCGGGCAACGCTCCACCTGCGCGCGCCAATGCAGATGCAATTTCAGCATTCCGGATCGATATACTCTCGGCTGCTCGCTTTCCAATCTCTCCGGGAGCAGCAACGGCGCCTGCGGCTAGCGCAGCCCCAATCGGTCCGCCAGCCGCGCCCCCTGAGAGAGCTGCAGCAATCGACGGGACGCCGGACACAGGTCCGCGAACAGCAAACTTCCCAACGCTCCGCGCAAAGTTTTGAATCGGGCTACCATCCGCAACAAGGCGAATTTGCTCAGCTAGCTCGGTCGGTACTCCACGCAACTGGCCTTTTATGATCTTGGCGTTGAGTTGCCGGAATTGCGTTCGCAGAGCATTTTCCATACCGGATTGCGAGTATTGACTAGAGCGGTTGCGCGCAAGGTCAATCGCCTCATCAATGGTTTCGCCTAACTTTGACCGCCAATACAGGTTCGACGCTTCTGCCAACTCGGGGGCGACCCCAGTGGCAAAATCATCGAACTCTCCAAGCATGATAGTGGCAACGCGCCTCTCTCCTGGATCAAGGCTTTTTGCAGCATCTTGAAGGTTGCGTCGAATCGCCTGCATCTGACCAACATCGAGAGGCAGGCCTTTATACTCATCGAATACGTTAAGAACGCCTGAAAGCTTTGGATACGTAGAGTTCACCCTCCCGCTCGGGAGTATGACGTTTTCCGATCGCGCGATACCTTCAATGGTATTGGCAATGCCATTAGTCATTTGAGGGGAGGCCGTCACGCCTGACTGACGGGCGGCCTGATATAGAGCCCCGGCTTGGTCCGCCAACTCCTGAGTGCTAGGAACCGCAGCACTTTGAGCGCGGGCCATCATGCCACCTGCAACGCCGCCAGTGACCGCGCCAAGCGCGCCGCCAACGCCAGCTCCTTGAGCTGCAGCGCTAAGACGCC
>Ga0247817_10001506_pt1 | contig 12161 bp, 10 predicted proteins | sample UWRJL212509R1_FD_178010 | JGI IMG/M metagenome (GOLD analysis project Ga0247817, IMG submission 178010) | Plant litter microbial communities from Arlington Agricultural Research Station in Wisconsin, United States - UWRJ-L212-509R-1 | ecosystem: Environmental > Terrestrial > Plant litter >... | reverse complement strand
TGGCGCAGGCGCTGGGCGCATCGGGCGCGCTGATGATAGTGTTGCCGCTGCTGGGAGTGCTGCTGCCGATGCCGGGGCACGGGGGCAGGGCGGCCGCAAACTAAACTCCTCCCCCACCGGGAGAGGAGTTTATACCGACGTTAAGCCGCCGCGCGGTCGCTGCCGATCGGCAATTGCGCGCGCACTGTCGCCTTGCTCAGGTCCAGCCCATACAGCTTGGCCGCATTGCTGCCGGTTAACCCGCGCACGTCATCCTTCGCCATATGCCCCATCGTCTCGCCGATGGTCCGAACGGAATTGGGCCAGATCGAATCCGGGTGCGGATAGTCGCTCGCCCACAACAAGTTGTCCGGGCCCCAGAATTCGGTCAGCCGCATCGCGGTCGGGCTTTGCTGGAAGGTGCCGTAGACCTGCCGTTTGAACAGGTCCGAAGGCTTCATCTGATGCGGAATGCCGCCCCGATCGTCCCAGAAGGTCTTGCATTCCCACAGCCGCATATGGCGGTAATCCAGTTCTTCGACGACCCACGGCACCCAGCCGACACCGCTTTCGGCAATGACGATTTTCAGCGCCGGATGGCGTTCGAGGATACCCCACGCGAACAGATCGACGAACGGATCGAGGAACTGCTCGATGAACATCTTGGCGTGCAGGAAGGTCGCGCCGGGCGAACCCTTGTACTTGTCGAACGCCTTGGTCACGCCGGGGAACACGGTCACGTGGAAGCTGAGGACAATGCCGGTTTGTTCGAGCAGATCAAACAGCGGCTCCCAGCGGGGATCTTCCAGCCGTGGTTCGGCAATCGCGATCTGGAGGTTGGCCTGCTTCACGCCGCCAATTTTGGCCAGGCGTTGCAGTTCAGCCAGCGCGGCCTCGGGCCGGGGAGGGAGCATCGCGACGCCGATCAACCGATCAGGCGCGGCGGAGCAGAATTCTTCGTACAGCCAATCATTATACGCGGCATAACAGGCGGACATGAATGCCTCGTCCGCCGCAGGAATGCTGGTGACGGGCCCGAACACCACATGCGCCCACACCGAATCGCGGTTCATATCTTCCAGTCGCAACCGGGGCACGCCCGCGCGGCATTCGGTCGTGTCTTCAATTCCGCCGCGATCATAGGCAGTGTGGATGGGTTTCGGCCCCTTGAACCCCATCGGGCGGCCTGACCAAAAACCCCAGCTCTGCCCGTCGGCCATCCACAAGGCGGAACCATTGGCCTGTTCGACTACGCGCGGCACCCGCTCTCCCCAGGTTTGCGCCATTCTGCCAGTCCACACATCGGCGGGCAGCATGTTGATATCGAGATGGTCGTCGCAGCTTACGAGCGTGGTTTCGAGCATGAGCTTGCCTTATCCTGAGATTGACTTTGTCTTTAGCGCATCTTGCGTGCCTTTGCCAACGAGAAGGCGCCGCCCCCTTGTGAGGAGCGGCGCCCGGTCTTACTGTTATTGCTTAGGGATTAGCGGCAACGCGCCTCGCCTCGGTCTACTTCGCGGCCAAGCAATCCGCCGAGGATACCGCCGACCACGGTGCCTACGGTGCGGTCGCCGCGGGTATCCACGGTGCGGCCCAGCAATGCGCCGCCGGCTGCGCCGATGATCAGGCCGGTGGTGCCATTTTCACGCTGGCAGTAACCGCGCCCATCGCTCCCCTGCCATACCCGATCACCCCGGTTTACCCGGCGCGGTTCGTTGTATCGGCCATTATTGTCGTAGACGCTGTGGCGGCGATCCTGGCGGTAATCGCGCCGGTCGTCGCGACGATCGTCACGGCGGTAATCACGGCGGTCGTCGCGCTGTTCCCAGCGATCGTTACGATCACCCGCGGCGGCGGGGATTGCTGGAAGAACAGTGGCGGCGGCGGCAAGTGCCAAGAGAAACTTTTTCATCGCGAATTCCTTTCCGATTGGGTGCTCTATGTGAGTGCAATTCGGAATGTGGTTCATGTTTCCCCAACCGCAGATGAACAGCTTGTTGGGAAACCACTTTTACGACGAACTGAGCCATTTCATCGATAAATAGCCTAAAAACGGACCGACCGGGATGAGCAAACGAGCTCACCCCGGTCGGGAATCACGTCAAGTGCGTGAATTTACAGGCCGACTATTCCGCCATCCGTGCGGGTGATCACCGCTACAGCCGAACGTGGACGGCCCGAGGCAGTGCCGCTCTGGCTTTGTGGCCAGTTGCTCGATGGTGTGCCTGGCGTGCCGTTTTCACCGGGATGCTGGATGCCGACGAACAAAGTGCGGCCATCGGGGGTGGAATCAACCCCGGTGATCTCGGCTTCCTTCGGGCCGACCAAGAACCGCTTGAGCGTAGCGGCGGTTGCCACTGCGCCCACGCGGGTGGCCTGGGTTGCAGTCACGCCGCCGGTGCCGGTGTTGGTGATCGTCTTCGCGCCGCCATCGCCCACGGTGCCCGGCAACGCGGCCAGCATCATGCAGTTGGTACGGTCGGTCATCGCACCATCGTCGGTCTGGATCCACAACAGCGGCTTGCCCTGACCCGATGGATTCTGCGGCCGTGCGAACCACAAGCCATCGGGGCTGGAGAAGTCATTAGTGAGGTTCAGGCCCGACAGGTTCACGTTGGCCGGATCGGCTTCAGTCGAATCGGCCCCGAACAGGTAGATGTCCCAAGTGAAGGCCGTAGCCGCCGGATCGCTGGCGTTTTCCTTCAGGCGGATGATGTGCCCGTTGGAGTTGCCGTACTGGTCTGCCGCGCCCTTTTTGTCGTTATAGTGGCGCGGGTTTGCTGCATCGGTGCCGGTGATCGGACGGCCAGCGGCATTGTTGTTGGTCAGGGTGAGATACATCTCGCCGTTGGCCGGGTTAACCGCAGTCCATTCCGGACGATCCATCGGGGTTGCGCCGACCGCGTCAGCGGCAAGGCGGGTGTTGACGAGGATGTCGGCCTGGCTGGCGAACACATATTCAGGATCGGCCCCTGTCACCGGGCGGTTGGGCACGCTGCCGAACACCAATGGAACCCACGTGCCGCTGCCATCGGCATTGAATTTGGCGGTGTAGAGAATTCCGGCATCGAGATACTTGTCGCCGATTGCAAGGCGGTCAGCCGATTGTCCGTCAGCCGCAGACCAACTGGCGGTCGACACGAACTTGTAGAGGTATTCACGGCGCGAGTCGTCGCCCATGTAAACTGCGATCTTCTTGCCTTCGACCAGGTTGCTCAACCATGCACCTTCATGGCCGAAGCGGCCCAGCGCGGTGCGCTTGCGCGGTGTGCTGGCAGGATTGAATGGGTCGATTTCGAGCACCCAACCCATCGTGTTGGGCTCGTTGCGGTAATCTTCCAGCGCAGTTGCTGCCTTGGCGCGCGCATCCCACCGGGTGAAGCGCGAGTCGGTGGTCGAGGCCGTGGACCACGCGAAGTTACCGGTATTGCTGGTCACACCGTAGCGGCGCAGGGCCACCAGTTCGCGAGCCGAGCGGACGGCGTTATCCGTGCCCACACCCGAGTTGTCCCGGCGGAAATAGCCAGCCCAGTTTTCTTCGCAGGTCATGTTCGTGCCCCAGCCGGAATGGCCGTTGGCGCAGTTGTTGATCGTGCCGCGCCCGGTTGTGCCGGCGGTGTTGAACACGGTCTTGATGAAGTCGCTGCCGCGCACCGGACCGTGGAAATCGACCGGAGTGTTCGGCGTGATCCGGCGGTTGAAGGTCGACGCCTGAATATAGCTCCAAGCGCGATTACCGGCATCGCGATATTCCGTAACGCTGACGCCGTGAGCTTCAATTTCCTTGAGCGCTTCGGCGAGTGGGCGCGGTCCGGCACCTACATTGGTCGGGCCATTGGGGTGCAGATATTGCACGTTCAGGTTTTCGTGGTTCTGTACGAGCAGGCCGCGGGTCGAGCTGTTGTCGTCGCGCGTACCAGCGGTGTTGATGCCGTACCAGTAAAGCGCATCGCCGTGATCGCCGATCCGCTGGGCGAAATTGTCGTCGGTGCCGTCATTGGCATAGGCGGACACGCCAGCAGCAATCGGATCGCCGAGCTTGGTCACAACAGTAACCACGTGGCCCGCTGGCACGACGATAACATCGGCCAGGCTGTGCGGTACGGCGGTAAAGCCGAGCACTGCCGGGTTGAGCGTGATCGTCGTTTCGTCCGAAGCGCCGCCAGCTGCGAAGCGGAAGGTGGCGGGGGTGGCTGTAGCAACGCCGGGAACCATGAACGAAACGGTCGCGCCAGTGCCGACCAGCGTTACCGCCGGGCCGGAAGTCTGCGTCCACTGTGCTGCCGAAGCTGTGCCGGTGGTGACAGTGCCGGTAAGCGTGACGGTCTGCCCCGCGCTGGCCGCGCCATCGGTGCCAGCCGAAACGGCGACTTCGTCATCGTTGTTGAAGAAGGAGTCGGCATCGCAAGCTGCCAGCATGGTAGTGCCGAGCATCGCGGCGGCAGTAGCCTTGGCTCCGCCGAACACCGTCTGGCGGCGCGAATAGCGCGCATCGGCGATTTCGTTCAGCGTTGGCTGAAGCGAGAAATTGGTATCGACGTCGCCATCGGTATAGCCACTTTTAATGTCGATGATGTTGTATTTCTGGTCGTTCATGCTGGTTGCTCCCTGAAGCTCGCGCACTGGCGCTTGAAGGGGCGATGGCGATTAAACGTGACACGATTATGCGATTCGCGGGGCCAAGTGGTGACAGAGCGAGCGACGAGAACATAATTATGTAACCGAACTGCCGCAAATCGGCCCCGCTCAGCCGGTGTGGGAAGGCTATCGCCATCAGTCTCGCACGGTCCCATCGGCGGTGTATATCCGAGCGGTAGTGAAATTGGCGAGATGCGTGATGAAGCTTGATCTGGTGGATGTGTTTGGCTCGCGCGCTTTGGCGGGCAATCCGCTCGCGGTAGTGCATGGCGCTGGCGAAATGGACGGCGCGGCGATGCTGGCGTTGACGCGCTGGCTGGGTTTTTCCGAAACCACATTCCTGTTGCCGCCGACCGATCCAGCGGCTGATTATCGCGTGCGGATTTTCTATGCAGGCGGCGAGATGGACTTTGCCGGGCACCCCACGCTGGGTTCGTGTTTTGCGTGGTTGGCGGCGGGGGGAGTTCCGCAGCGGGTGGGAGTTGTGGTGCAAGAATGCGGCGTCGGGCTGGTTGAGGTGCGGCAGGAAGCGGACGGAACCAGCGCCTTTGCCGCTCCGCCAATGCGCCGCGACGGGCCATTGGCGCCTGTACAACGGGTCGAGGCGGCGCTGCTGGCCGGCGTGGCGGAAGGGTCGATTGTCGAAGCGCGCTGGGCGGATAACGGCCCGCCGTGGCAATTGCTGCTGCTGGAAACCGCCGAGGCCGTTCTTGCCGCCGTGCCGCAACCGCGTGCGCCGCTGGGAACAGATATCGGATTAGCCGGACCTGTTGGTGGAGCCGACGGTGCCGATTGGGAACTACGCGCATTCTTCACCGACCAGCACGGGGTGTTCACAGAAGACCCGGTGACGGGTAGCTTCAACGCCGGTGTGGCAACTTTGCTGCTTGGCCAACCTGGCGCACCTGCCACATTGCGTGCGGCGCAGGGACGCTGCGTGGGAGCGGACGGGCGGATTTCTTGGTCGCGCGACACCCGCGGCGCAGTTTGGATCGGCGGACGGTGCGATATGATCGCGGCGGGGGCGGAGTTGGCAGGCTTGGGTTGATCCCCAACTCAATCTCTGCCCGCCAACGCAACTTGGCTGGCGGGCAGAACATTGAAGGCAGATTGCGTCTGCGACTGTTGCATACTTATCGGCGGATTGTGATTGCCTGAGTGCCTTCAGGTACCGTCGCGCCGTTGGGCAAAGTAACGGGAATATCGGTCTCCAATGTCGCCATCAATTCGCGGCCCTGCGGAATGCTCGCGCTGCGTCCGGTAATGAAACCGGCGAACACGCTGGCCACAAATACCCCGGCGACGGTTGCGACAGTGTTGCCCTCACCCTCCTGACGGTATGTGCCGTCAAGGTCGATCCGGCGGTTTCCGAGTTCGAGATATTGCAGCTCGATGTCCATTTTGCCCGATTTCCCGAATGCACCCTTGCTGGTGAGCCAAGTGATCCTCCCCACAGCGCGCGTGCCCTGCGGTATGATGATGTAGCTGCCGAGCATCACCGGATGCACAACAGTCATATTGAACGAGTCGCCTTCGCTCCAGGCGCTGCCCCGCGTGGTCACCTCCTGATTCATGCGCAGCAGAATTTCAGTATTGGCCGGAAGCAACGCGCTGGGCGCGGGTGCGGCTGTGATCGCCTGAAGCGGTGCGCTAATTGTAGAACTTTCGATCAGGGCGACTTCAGTTGTTGCTTGAGCACAGATCGACGCAGGTATCAGGGCCGTAACCGCCGCCAATATCACAGAATATTTCATAAAATTTCCCCCATTTCCGAGTGCTATTTACACAGAAATGAGAAAAAAATGACTAAATATTAGAGTATATTGTAACTGTAAAATTCATAAGTTGTAATACGTATTGCTATATTTGAATGTCTAAGTAATTTTGCGATAAGCGGATGCTCGAGGTCGTGGTCGAATAATCAGTTTTTCAATAGATCAAAACCCGATGTGTCGAGATGTTACGTAACAGCCCGCGCGCCGTTTGAGCTACAGGTCATGGCGCCCCGCTAAGTCCGCCCGCAATCCCTCCGCCAGCGCCCCCAACCCCAACACCGCACGCAATTCCACGGGATCGCGCGGCGCTGCGGTGCCCCAGATCGCCGAGAAGCAACGCTCCACGCTGAATGCCGCCGCATCGCGCTCCACCAGTTGCAGCGCATCGCCAGCTTCAGCCGTGCCTTCTTCTAGCACGCGGAAATACCAGCCGCTGCGGCCGGAGCGCAAAATCGCCTTGACCATTCCCTTTGCGCGGAAGCGGTGTTCGATCTTCCAGCATGGCTGGCGCGGGCGGGAGACTTCTAGCAGCGCGGTGCCAAGCCGCAGCCGGTCGCCAATCGCGAGGTCGGCTTCGGCCAACCCGCTCACCGCCAGATTGCCGCCGAACGCGCCGGGATCGCTCAGCAGCGGGTGATCGCCCAGTTGTTCGCGCCAGAACGCGTGGTGATCGAGTGGGTAGACGTGCACCGCCATGTCCGGACCGCCGTGGTTGACCTTGTCAGCCTGCGTATCGCCGGAAAGGCCAAGCCGGGTGATCGCCACGCGGCCAGGCAGCGGGGCTTTGGCGATGGCACTGGCCTCGGTAGAGCGGAAGGGCTGGGCGGTTCCGCCCAGCAACGCTTCCACCGCCCAGTTCATTCCGCCGCCAATGCCGCTTCCTCGCGGTCGCGCTCAGCGCGGCTTTTCTTCGCCGCAGAGGTTTTGAGCTGCCCGCAAGCTGCATCAATGTCGCGCCCACGCGGAGTTCGTACCGGTGCGGAAATGCCCGCCTCGAACACGATTTCGGAAAAGCGCCGAATCCGCTCGGGCGGCGAGCAGGTATAGGCTACGCCCGGCCACGGGTTGAACGGAATCAGGTTAACCTTAGCAGGCAGGTTATACTTGCGCAGCAACCGCACGAGTTCATGCGCGTCGGCATCGCTGTCGTTCTTGCCGTCCAGCATCACATATTCGAACGTGATCCGCCGCGCGTTGGACGCGCCCGGATAGGCGGCGCAGGCGGAGAGCAGTTCTTCCAGCCCGTATTTGCGGTTGATCGGGACGATTTCGTCGCGCACCACCTTGGTCACGGCATGAAGCGAGACGGCGAGATTGACCCCGATCTCCTCGCCGCAGCGCGCCATCATCGGCACGACGCCGCTAGTGGAAAGCGTGATCCGGCGCTTGCTCAGCGCCAGCCCGTCGCCGTCCATCACCAGCAGCAGCGCACCCTTAACGTGCTCGAAATTATACAACGGCTCGCCCATGCCCATCATCACGATATTGGTGAGCAAGCGGCCATCGGCTGTGTATTCCGAAGCTTCGTCGTCTTCATCCGCGCCATCTTCGAGGCCCGCCATCGTGCCGATGCGCGTTTCATTGCCCTTGGGCCATTCGCCAAGCGCATCGCGCGCCAGCATCACTTGCCCGACAATCTCACCGGGGGTGAGGTTGCGCACCAGTTTCATCGTGCCTGTGTGGCAGAAAGTGCAGTTGAGCGTGCAACCGACCTGGCTGGAGACGCACAAGGTTCCCCGGTTCGCATCGGGTATGAACACCATCTCGAATTCATGGCCATCGGCGGTGCGCAGCAGCCACTTGCGTGTTCCATCGGTGCTATGCTGAGATTCGACCACTTCGGGGCGCCCGATCACGAACCGCTCCGCCAGCCACGGGCGCATGGTCTTGGCGATGTCCGTCATCGTTTCGAACTCGGTCACGCCGCGATGGTACAGCCAGTGGAACACCTGCTTGGCGCGCAATTTAGCGGCCTTTGCATCCAGCCCAGCTTCGGCAAATAGTTCCGCAATGCGCGGCTTAGGCAGGCCGATCAGATCGACGCGGCCATCCGCTCGCGGAGTGAAATCGCCTGCCCCAAAACTTCTGGGGGCGGGGACCGGGTCGAATTGGCCCGGGATCGTCATAAGGGTGGTTTCTGTCATGAGAGCCTCGCCTATAGACAAAAACTCGGTTGGCCGCAAAGTTTACGCGGTTCCCGCAAAACTGGCGGCAGGCTTCGCATTCTACCGCAACAAAGTAACTGTTCGGCGCAATAATGTGATACTTATGCCACAGGGCGATGTGTTGTCTTAGGTTAATGAAACTAACCCCTCTCCCCGCCATTCTCACAGTCCCGGCAGCAATTCCGGGACAACGAATGGAGCTTTATAATGAACTACCGTGTCGCAATCATCCTCGCTTCGGCATCGGCCGTGGCGCTTTCCGCCCCCGCCGCCGCGCAGGTCAATGATGCTTTTACCGGACCGCGCGTCGAAGGCGTAATCGGCTATGACATCAGCCGTCCCGGCAGCAGTGAAGACATCGACAACGCTGACGACATCGATCAGTCGCTTGACGATGTGGCCTATGGCGCTGCCATTGGTTACGATTTCGCGGTTGGCGGCGTCGTTGCCGGTATCGAAGCTGAGTACGTCGAATCCGAAGCGAAGACCGAGTTCGATACGACCGGCTTCGAAGGTTTCGGCGTTGGCAACATCGAAGCAGGGCGTGACCTGTATGTAGGCGCCCGCGTGGGTGTTCTGGCTACGCCAAGCACGCTCGTTTACGCTAAGGGCGGCTACACCAACGCCTCGTACAACCTGCTGGCGACCGACAATGAAACCGATCGCGGGACCGATATCGATCTCGACGGTTTCCGCGTTGGCGGCGGCATCGAGCAATCGTTCGGCGGCAACTTCTACGCTAAGGCCGAATACCGTTACTCGATGTATTCGGAAGGCGAAGTTGAAGCACCGAGCGGGCTGGAAAGCGACCGTTTCGATGTGGACGTTGACCGTCATCAGGTGATGTTCGGTCTCGGCTACCGCTTCTAATCCTTCAGGCTTAGCAAGACAGCGCGGGCTGGGGGAGCAATCCCCCGGCCCGTTCCTGTATTAGCGCCCGTTCTTGGATTAGCGGCTGCGCGAGCAGCCGACGCTGGCCGCATCGAGCGCTGTCGCGACACCGCGCAGGCTGTAGCGATCGGTAAAGCTCCGCCCGCGTGTATCGCGTGCGCTCAGAGTCATCGAACTGGCGCTGCGCATCGCCGAAAGGATCGCCGCATCGGCTCGAGCATCGGCGGCCCACAGGTCGCTCTCTCCGCCGGAAACGCGGAAATTGGCGGTGCCGATGCGCAGATTGGCGGTGCTGCCGGAGGACAGTCGGCGGCTGGGGCGCAGATGAACTTGCCCGCGAACCTGCTGTCCGGGCCATGACCCAACGCTGGCGAACGGCGCGAAATCTCGGTTGCGGGAGCTTTGGGCTGCGGCAATGGCATAGCAGCGCGGCACCGCTGGATCGCGGAACGCTCCCCAGTCTCCGAACACGCCCAAACTATCGCGCGCCATCAGCGGCGCAGCCAGCAGGAGCAGCACTAGGGGGAGGGCGAGGCGGCGCATCTCAGCCTCCCTATCAGCACGCAGCGTGGTTGCAAAATCGGTATGGTGGTGTCCGGATTCGGTGGCAGGCTCGCGCGATCCATGCGAGAAAACCCAGTTATGAGCTTGCTTGCCGCCCACAACCTGCCGTTTGCAGCCGCGTTTATCGCGATGATTGTGCTGGCATTGGTGCAAGTGGTGGGCGTTGGCGCGGACCACGGCGATGTCGATACCGATACTGGCGGCGAGGCAGGACGGGGCGAAGCGCTGACTACCTTGCTCGGGATCGGGCGGGTACCGTTCATGATCTGGCTGGTGCTGTTCCTGTTCCTGTTTGCCGCTCTAGGGGTGAGCATTCAGTCGCTGGCCGAAAGCCTTACCGGATCGCCGCTCGATCCGTGGCTTGCTGCTGCGATCACACTGGTGGCGGCGTTGCCCGTAACCGGCGTGGTGGTGCGCCCGCTGGCGCGGATCATGCCGCAGGACGAGACTACGGCGGTGGAGACGGACGCTTTGGTTGGCCGCCGCGCAGTCATCACTATCGGGCGCGCTGCGGCGGGCAATCCGGCGCGTGCGCGGGTGCTGGACCGGCACGGCATGGCGCATCATGTCATGGTGGAGCCGCACGAGCAGGGTAGCGAGATGCTCGAAGGCGACGAGATGCTGCTGGTGCGGCGCGAGGGCGAGACATTTTTCGGCGTGGCTTTGGCGGAGCGCAAGCTCGGCCCGATCGCTTGACGTAACAGGGGAGAGAACATGGAAAATCTGATCGATCTGGGCATTTTGGTGGGCGGCGCAGTCCTCGCCCTGCTCACGATCCTCATCATGCTGACCAAGCTTTACCGCCGCGCGAGCAAGGAAACTTCGTTCGTGCGCACGGGTGTGGGCGGTGAGAAGGTGGTGATCAACGGCGGCGCGCTGGTGTTGCCGGTGTTCCACGAGACCATGCCGGTCAACATGAACACGCTGGTTCTGCCGGTGGTGCGGCGCGACAGCGAAGCTCTGATTACGCTCGACCGGCTACGGATCGACGTGAAGGCTGAATTCTACGTTCGCGTGCGCCCCGATGCGGGCGCGATTGCGATGGCGGCGCAAACTCTCGGTTTGCGCACGATGCAGCCCGAAATGCTGAAAGATCTGGTCGAGGGCAAGTTTGTCGATGCTCTGCGCAGTGTCGCGGCGGGTATGACGATGAACGAGTTGCACGAACAGCGCGCCGACTTCGTCCAGAAAGTGCAGCAGGTTTCGTCCAACGATCTGGCGATGAACGGGCTGGAGCTGGAATCCGTGTCGCTCACCGGGTTGGACCAGACGAGTATCGAACACTTCAACGCCAACAATGCGTTCGATGCCGAGGGTCTCACCAAGCTGACCGAGCAGATCGAGGCGCGCAAGAAACTGCGCAACGATATCGAGCAGGATACCCGCGTGCAGATCGAGATGAAGAACCTCGAAGCCAATCAGAAAAGCTTCGAGATCAGCCGCGATCAGGAATTTGCCCGGCTGGAACAGGAACGCGAAGTGGAAATGCGCCGCGCCAAGCAGGGCGCCGAGGTTGCGCGCGAACAGGCCGAACGGAGCCGTGAAGCAGATTCGGCGCGGATCGAGGCCAAGAAGCTGGTGGATTCGCAGCAGATCGAAGCGGATCGTTCGGTCGAACAGGCGCGTATCGCTCAGGTGCAGGCGCTCGAAATAGCCCGGCAGGAACAGCAGATCGCGGTCCAGAACAAAAGCCGCGAGGAAAGTCAGGCGCGGGCCGAGGCCGATGTCGCGCGCGCGACCGCTGTCGCCGCCGAGGAACAGGTGGTGACTGCGCGCGAGAGCGAGATTGCCGAACGCGGCAAGAAGATCGAACTGATCGAAGCGGCCAAACAGGCGGAACGCGATGCCATCGGGGTGAAGGTTCAAGCGGAGGCGGAGATGTCCGCCGCCAGCAACCGTGCCGAAGCCGTGCGGCTGGAAGCACAGGGCGAGGCGGAGGCGGAAAAGCTGCGTGCCGAGGCTGCGGGGGTGCGGTTCGAGGTCGAGGCAGCGGGCCAGCGCGCGGTGAACGAGGCGGCCAACATCCTCTCGAATGACCAGATTTCGTTGCAAACCAAGCTTGCGCTGTTGCGCGTGCTGCCTGAACTGATCCGCGAAAGTGCCAAGCCGCTCGAAGCGATCGATTCAATCCGCATCGTGCAGGTGGACG
>Ga0247817_10001505_pt1 | contig 12162 bp, 10 predicted proteins | sample UWRJL212509R1_FD_178010 | JGI IMG/M metagenome (GOLD analysis project Ga0247817, IMG submission 178010) | Plant litter microbial communities from Arlington Agricultural Research Station in Wisconsin, United States - UWRJ-L212-509R-1 | ecosystem: Environmental > Terrestrial > Plant litter >... | reverse complement strand
GAGATGAGCGCCCTTGATGGTGTCGATGAGGTAGCGACCACCGCCGTACGTTCCACCGGGCACGCGGGAGAGGGCGTCTTTGACGGGTACGAACAGGCCTCCGCCGTAGGACGCCAGGCGCCACACATCGAGGGGGCCGACGCCCGGGACATCCGCTATTCCGAGCAACTCGAACGGCACAACGCCGTCGGTTCCCGTCTCGAACTCGAAGCCGCGGGGCTCGGCCGGCGTGATCTCGACCTCGAAACGCCAGTCCGGGTCGTAGGGGCGCACCTTGAGTCCGGTGAAGTCGGCGCGGTCGTCTGGCAACAGCGGTGTCGACGGATGCGAGGCGAACAGTTCGTCGCGCGTGCGCCGCCAGAGATCGTGGGCGGCCGGCAAGTCGGTTGCGGCGCGAACCTCGGCGTAGAGGGCGAACACCCGGTAGCGCCAGTCGGCGACCTCAAGAGCAGTCATGCGCTAACGCTACGCCCGCCAGGTCGGAGCAAGCCGACGGATGCCACTCGCCCGCCATTGCCAGAACGACCAGTACGCCGGCCACAGCACGGGAGTGAGCAGACCTGCTTCAAACACGAGCTGGTCGCGGTACAGCGTCTTATTTCCCGGAGCCGCGGAGATGGCCATCGAGTGCTCCCACCGGGTGGGGATCGCGAGGGGTCCGCTGATGCCGTGGCCGAAGTCACGCATGATACGTACGCGGGGCTCGTCGCCGCGCCCGGGCTTGACGATGTAGCTCACATCGATCACCTGGTCGCCCACGACGAGCGAGTTCGCCGCGAGCATGCGCACCGGGTGTGGTCCCTCCGGCCAGAGTTCGGGAAAGCCGTCTTCTTCGAGCGACACGAATCGCGAGAGCGGAGACGACACCTCGTTGAGAACGCTCGGTCGACGGATGGCGCGCCAGGCGGCATCCGGCTCGCAGTCGAGGGTCATCTTCAGCAGTACGCGCATTCCGCCAGTCTCCTGCCCGCGGCTGACAGTTTCAATAGTGCTGGTCGGCCGCCCTACGCTTGAATGCATGAGTGACCCGCGCAACCAGTCCAAGTATCAGATCCGATTCGACTGGGGTTACGACGGTGCCGCGCTGATCGCGCCGGGGGCGCACATCGTGATCTGGGCTGACGCGCTCGCGACGGGAGGCGATTTCGACGCCTCGCGCATTGCCGGCGAAGCGGCAATCGTCGCCGGCACGGTCGGCAGCGCGAAGGCCGTCGCGGCCTGGGTGCTCGAGAAGCAGGTCGAGCTCGGTGACCGCGCAACGGTTGCCGTTGTTGCGGCGGGGCGCGATGGGGGCGGCTTCGCCGTTGAAGACCTGCTCGCCGCGGGAGCCGTCATCGATGCGATCTCGGCGCTCGGAATCGACTTCATCTCTCCGGAGGCGGCGGCCGCAGTCGGGGCCTTTGCGGGACTCCGTAACGCGACGAGCCATGTGTTGACGGCATCCGTCACCGGACAGGAGATCATCGCGGCGCGAGGTCGCGAGGTCATCGACGCTGCGAAGAAAACGAACGCTGCAGAATCGCTGAACGTTCTTCGCCCCTAGAGCACACCGGGAATTCGGCTTCGCGGCGTAGCGTTGGCCCGAGTAACACCGAATTCTCTGGAGGAATCATGAAGGCAGTACTGGGCGACATCGTCATCGCGGAAGCGCCAAAGGAAGACCTCGTATCGATCGAGGGCAACTGGTACTTTCCGCCGTCGAGCGTGAAGAGCGAGTACCTCGTCGAGAGCCCGACCCCGTACACCTGCCCGTGGAAGGGCGAGTGCCAGTACTTCTCGGTCAAGGACGGCGAGACCCTGCTGCAGGACCGCGCCTGGAGCTACCCCAACCCCTACCCGACCTCGTTCGATCGCGTCGGTTCGGACTACAGCAACTACGTAGCCTTCTGGAAAGAAGTAAAGGTCACCGAATAACCCCTCGTGTTTGAACCCGTTTCAAGGACTTTTTGCGCCCGATCCGGATCTAGCCGCATAACCGGTTCCGGATGCGCAGAATCTCCTTGAAACGGGTTAAAAACAGCGGGTTCTGTTCTCGGAGAGGGAGCTAGGCGCGGGCTCGATGCGCTCGCACCTTGGCCCGGTTGCCGCAGCGCTGCATCGAGCACCAGCGGCGGTTGTTCGACCGCGACTCGTCGTAGAAGACGAGAGCACAGTCGGCGGCGGCACACTCGCGAATGCGCTCGAAGCGCTCGGCGTCAAACAGCGCGACGGCTTCGCGAGCGATCATCGACAGCATTTGGCCAACGCGCGCACGCCCGCGACCGGCTTGGCGGGTGCCACCCGCGAGGGCCGGCGGAATGTCGGGCGTCGCGGCGAACAGGTTGATCACGTCGACCGTTCGCGGCTCGATGACGACGCGCTCGCTCGCCGCGGTGGCAGCGCTCGCGATGGCCGCGCGCAACATGGTCGCGTCTCGAAGGTCGCCATCGGTGGCTTCGCCGTCAACCCCGGGAAAGCGCGGTTCGAGCCAGGCTCCGAGATCGGATGCCGCTCGCAGTCTCTCCCACGCCGGATTGTCGCCCATCGCGCCGGTGTAGGCGAAGTCGAGGGCGATTGAACCGGAGTCGAACCACCACTGTCCGCCATCCCGGGAGGCGAACCACTGGCCGGTCGACGTCGTTTGCACGTAACAAGTATGCAGTACGTAACCCTTATGGTTGGTTACATGAATGCACGCGCCAACACCACCCCCGGCCACAACAAAGACGCCGGCTGGGAAGTCGGCGTTCGCCAGACGGTGCCCGTCGCTCTGCCCGGTGTGTGGAAGTTTTTGCTTGGCCCCGGCCTGCCACTCTGGCTCGGCGAGACCGCGCTAAAGACCGAGAAAGGCGCACGCTACGAGACGCACGATCACGTGCGCGGCGAAGTGCGCCAGTACACCGACAATGCGAAGATCCGCCTGACCTGGCAGCCGAGTGACTGGCCCCACCCGACCGAGCTCTACGTGTCGGTCAAGGCCGTCGAGGCCGGCACGACTATCGCCATCCAGCACGAGCAGCTCGCCGATCGCGAAGAGCGCCGCATGATGCTCGGCCACTGGAAGAACGTCATCGCCGCCCTCGCGCACGAGATCGACAAGCGCGCCAAGTAGCCGCGGCTAGGCCCGACGGGTCCAGCTGATGAGGTTCGCCGCGTCGAATCGTCGCGAGCACTTTCCGCAGGCGAACGCCCTCGTCGGTTTGCGATAGCGGTAGTGCACGTGCCCCTGCGGGCACTGCCCGACCCAGGGGGCGAGCTCGTCGGCGATCGCGCCATCGTGCAGCCGCTTTCCCTCGTAGCCGAGGTCTTTCGCGATCGCTTTCCACTTCAGCCCGTGACCGGCTCGCGACCCGGCGACCGCGTGGGCGACCTCGTGCAGCAGCACCTGGTGGATCTCGTCATCCTCGTAGCGTGCGGCGAGGTACCGTGAGACCGAGATGCGTTTGTCGGTGTAATTGCACAGCCCCGCGCGGGTCTTGGCGTTGTCGAACGCGAAGGTCCAGGTCGGGTCGAGGTGCAGCGCGATCAGCGCTGCTGCCCATCGTCGTACCCGGTCCAGTTCTGCCACTCTTCGAGCGTATCGGCGCCGGACGACGGCTGCTGGCGGGTGTGTCTTACCTGTGACTAACCCTCGACGAGCTCACCGAGGGAGGACTGGATGAGACGGTCGTCGTCCGCTGCGGGCGAGCCGCGGCCGTCGGTGTTGTTGGTGAGAAACCAGAGAGTTCCATCGGGGCCGGCCGTGACATCCCGAATTCGCCCATACTCCCCCTCGAACCAGGCGAAGGTTCCTGCGCCGCCCTCGTCGTCCGTATAGATCGCCCAGATGCGCTCGCCCTTGAGCGACGCCATGAAGAACGTTCCGCGCACGTAGGCGAGGCCGCTCGGGCTCGCGTCGTCGGTCGCCCACTGCAGCAGCGGGTCGATGAATTCGTCGCCGTCGGCGATGCCCTCGACTTCCGGCCAGCCGTAGTTGCCACCGGCGTCAATGCGGTTGAACTCGTCCCAGGTGTTCTGGCCGAACTCCGCCGCGAACAACTGGCCGTTGTCGTCCCACGCGATTCCCTGCGGATTCCGGTGGCCGTACGAGTACACGAGCGAGTCGGGGAACGGATTGTCGTCGGGTGCGGAGCCGGTCGGTGACATCCGCAGAATCTTTCCATTCAGCGAGTCGAGATCCTGCGAACTTTCGCGATTGGAGGCGTCGCCGACCGTCGCGTAGAGCATGCCGTCCGGTCCGAACGCGATGCGCCCGCCGTCGTGGTTCGACGCCTTCTCGAGTCCGGTCAGGATGTCGCTGCTCTCGCCGAGCGCGTAGCTGCCGGCGGCTCCGGTCAGCTCGATCCGGACGATGCGATTGTCGGATGCCGCCGTCAGATACACGAACACCGCACTTTCATCGCCGGGCTGGGTAGCAAGGCCGAGCAGCCCGCCCTCGCCGTCGTGCACAACGCCCTCGACCGTGCCGACGTCGCGCTGCTCTCCGTCAGCCGTGAGCTCGACGATCGTGCCCGAATCGCGCTCGCTGATCAGGGTCGATCCGCTCTCGAGGCGCAGAATCGACCACGGAGCCTCGAGCCCGGTAGCGATTTCTGTCGGCCGTGCGACCGGGCTGACCGGGCCGGGAAGCGCCGGATCAAACGTCTCGGCGGGCGGCGACGTGCTCGTGGTGGGCTGGTTCGAGATGGCGACCGCAACGACCGCGGACGCGGCGCCGAGCACCACGACAATCGAAACGAGGGTGATGGTCCACTTCGTGCGCGGCGTCATCTACTCAGTGTCGTAGGTCACGGGTCTTTCGTAAACCACATCTCCCGACCGAGGGTGCCGCTCGTTCCGGCGAACAGCAGACGGTTCTTGAAGCACACCAACGGTTCAGGCGTGGAGCCCTCGTCCCCGGGCCGCACGACGAATCGCTTCACGGCGGACGATGCGCCGGTGGTCGCCCACAACTCAGCTCCCTCGCGTTCGTCGGCTGCCGAGAAGAAGAGTTTGCTCCCACAGCCAACAAAAATCGCTGGGTTGTTGGCGGTCGCGGTCGGCAGGTTGAGGCCGATCTGCCTGACGGTGGATGGCCCGTCCGATCGGTAGAGGTTTGAGCGTTCTCCGTTGTAGGCGCGGAAGTAGACGTCGCCCATGAATGCGTACAGCCCGTCCGGCTCCGAGGAATCAGCGCCGGCACGGATCTCGCCAACCAGTGCAGTGCCGACTGTGGTGCCGTCGCTCGCCCACAGCTCCGAGCCGGTTGCGGGCGTCGTGTCCTGGAAGTACAAGTGGTCGCCCGCGGCGGTGAGGTGATTGGCGCGCGACGTCTCATCGCCCGGGACGGTATCGGCGACGAGTTCGAGGGATTCGTTAATGACCTCGTAGAGGGAGTACCCGAGCGCCGAGGTATAGGCGAGCACGAAGAGTCGCCCATCGAGCACGGCGAAGTCCCGGGGTGACGATCCCTGGAAGCCAGGCTCGAGATTCGTCACCATGTGAGTGCTCTCTTCCGTGCCGCGAGAAACCCACAACTCCGCGCCATTCACCCCGTCGTTCGCCGAGAAATAGAGGGCGCCGTCGAACGTGAAGAGGGGGCTCTGGATGCCGGCGTCAGAGCCCGGATTGATGTCGACCACCATCTTGGTGCCTGCGGACGTTCCGTTGGTTCGCCACAGCTCCGCGCCGAATTCATTCGTCGTTTCGACAAAATACATCGCCTTGCCCGCCGGCGTGAATCCGCCTGCCCGACTGGACAGGATGCCGCCGTCGATGATCTGCACGAGCTTCGTGCCGGCACTCGTGCCGTCGGTTCGGACGATTCCCTTTTTGCGGTTCGGAAAGTCAGCCGTGAAGAACACGTACTTACCGATGGTTGTGAGACCGGTCGGCGAGGATGAAGGCGGAAAGTCGGACGCCGGGTCGCGATAGATGTCTTTCACGAGCTTCGTACCCTTTGTCGTGCCGTCAGTCCTCCACAGCTCGGTACCGTGGGTGCTGTCAGTTGCAGCGAACAGCACGATGTTTCCCACCTTGGCCACGTCGTCGCGCGTACCGAAGCCGATCCCGTACGGTGTCTGTTTTCCGGTTCCGATGTTCTTGAGCATCCGCACGCCGCTCGACGTCGTTGTCGCCGCCGGGCGCGGCTCGGCCGCGCTCGCCGCACCGGAGAAGCCCGTTGCCGATACGGCAAGAGCAACGGCTATAACGGATGCCACGATCCTGGATTTAGGCATGGTGCGCCTCGATTCCAGCGCGCCGGGTATGCCCGCGCCTGCGCGCCATTACGTCAGGTTAATTCCTGTGCTGATTGTGCACCCGAGACGCGAATCCCGCTACTGATTTTTCGGCGAAGCGTCTCTAGCGAGAGCCCGGCTTCACCTGGAAAATGCTCTGCGCGGGAGGCGGCGACTGCACGGCGGTCGTGTCGGTGACGACGGATGCCCCGGCGATGAGGTCACGCAGTTCGCTGCCCGCGACCACTTTCGACGGGTGCGGTCCGCCGGCGAGGAGGCGTGGCATCCATTCGAATGGAAGTTCCGTCTTCGAGCCGACCATGACGATATTGCCGAAGCGGCGACCCTTGAGAATCTGGGTCTCGGCGAGTGCGGCGACGTTGCCGATCGCGGCGACGAGGGTTGCGGCCTGGCCGCGCGCGAAGGCGAGGCCTGGGCCGTCGGCCACGTTGACGAGGATGATGCCGTCGGGCTTCAGCAGGGTGACTGCCTCGCGGTAGAACTCGATGCTCGTGACGTGGGCCGGGGTGCGGGCCCCACTGAAGACATCGACGACGAGAAGATCGACGCTGCCGCGGAGTCCGGGCGGAAACTTGGCGAGCACCTCACGGGCATCGCCGTGACGTACCCGGATCGAGGCATCCTTCGACCATGGCAGTTCAGCGCGGACGAGGTCGACGAGGTCGGTCTCGAGTTCGACGACCTGCTGGCGGGAACCGGGGCGGGTGGCGTGGATGTAGCGGGGGAGAGTGAGGGCGCCTGCACCGAGGTGAACGGCCGTGATCGGCTCGCCCGGCAAGCCGATCTGATCGATCACGTGGCCCATGCGCTGGATGTACTCGAAGAACAGCTCGCTCGGATCATCGAGGTTCACGTGCGACTGCGGGGTGCCGTCCACGACGAGGGTGAACGCACCGGGAACCCAACGATCGGGCTCGACCGTCGCGCGGAAACCACTGCTCTTGAGAACGGCCGAAGGGTGGGAAGTCACGACCTGAGACTACCCAAGGCTGGGCGGCCGCTGGGTCTTATAGCCCAATCGGTGAATCGGGTCAAGAATCGAGTAGACAGATCGTACCAATCCGTCCTATAGTTGATCCTTGCGCTCCCAGTCAAACCAGACCGTCATATTGTGGACAGCTGGCGCGCCCCGAGTATAGCGGCGGGGCGGATCCAAACCGGGTCCTGGTGGGCACTTTCACTACCGACACAGTCGATTTCTCGACATGCAGGATCCGACGGGATCCACGGAGGTTATTTCCTTGGCTGCTGCGCGCAATGCGTCCACCAAAAAGTCCACTAAGAATGGTCGCGCTTCTTCGCGACTTTCTTTCGCAAAGATTACTGACACGCTGACAGTTCCCGATCTGCTCGCATTGCAGACCGAGAGCTTTGACTGGCTCGTTGGTAACGACATCTGGAAGCAGCGCGTTGCGGAGGGTGAGGCCCAGGGCCGCACCGACCTGCCGACGCGCAGCGGTCTCGATGAGATCTTCGAAGAGATTTCTCCGATCGAAGACCTCGGCGAGACGATGCAGCTGTCGTTCACGGGACCTGAGCTCGAAGAGCCCAAGTACTCGATCGACGAGTGCAAGGAGCGCGGCAAGACCTTTGCTGCTCCCCTGTACGTTAACGCTGAGTTCATGAACCACCTCACCGGTGAGATCAAGACGCAGACGGTCTTCATGGGCGACTTCCCGCTCATGACCGAAAAGGGAACGTTCATCATCAACGGCACCGAGCGTGTCGTCGTTTCCCAGCTCGTTCGTTCGCCCGGTGTCTACTTCGACCGCACCCCCGAGAAGCTGTCCGACAAGGACATCTACTCCGCTCGCGTCATCCCGAGCCGTGGTGCCTGGCTCGAATTCGAGATCGACAAGCGCGATCAGGTCGGCGTTCGCATCGACCGCAAGCGCAAGCAGTCGGTCACGGTGTTCCTCAAGGCCCTCGGCCTGACGAGCGAGCAGATCCTCGAGGAGTTCAAGGGCTTCCCGTCGATCGAGCTCACCCTCGAGAAGGACAACATCCTCACCAAGGAAGAAGCCCTCAAGGACATCTACCGCAAGCTTCGCCCCGGCGAGCAGGTTGCCGCAGAGGCCGCGCGTGCGCTCCTCGACAACTTCTACTTCAACTCGAAGCGTTACGACCTCGCGAAGGTTGGTCGTTACAAGATCAACCGCAAGCTCGGTATCGACGCTCCGCTCACCGACTCCGTACTGAGCCTCGAGGACATCCTCGCGACCATCAAGTACCTTGTCGCGCTCCACGACACGTCTGCTCCGTACGTCACGGTCGTTGACTCGAGCCTCGCCACCATCAAGGGTGTTCGCGATGGCAAGAAGGTCGACGTTCGTCTCGACGTTGACGACATCGACCACTTCGGTAACCGTCGTATCCGCGCCGTCGGCGAGCTCATCCAGAACCAGGTTCGCACCGGTCTGTCCCGCATGGAGCGCGTTGTTCGCGAGCGCATGACCACGCAGGACATCGAAGCGATCACGCCGCAGACCCTGATCAACGTGCGCCCCGTCGTCGCCGCGATCAAGGAGTTCTTCGGAACCTCGCAGCTCTCGCAGTTCATGGACCAGAACAACCCGCTCGCGGGTCTTACCCACAAGCGCCGCCTGTCGGCTCTTGGTCCGGGTGGTCTGTCGCGTGAGCGTGCAGGTGTCGAGGTTCGAGACGTTCACCCGTCGCACTACGGCCGCATGTGCCCGATCGAGACCCCGGAAGGCCCGAACATCGGCCTCATCGGATCGCTCGCATCGTTCGCACGCATCAACGCCTTTGGTTTCATCGAGACCCCGTACCGCCGCGTAGTCGGCGGTAAGGTCACGGCGACGATCGACTACCTCACCGCGAGTGAGGAAGACGACTTCATCGTTGCTCAGGCAAACGCACCGCTCACGAGCGACGCGCACTTCGCCGAGCCCCGCGTGCTTGCACGTAAGAAGGGTGGCGAAGTAGACCTCGTGCCGACCGAGCTCATCGGTTACATGGACGTCTCGCCCCGCCAGATGGTGTCCGTCGCGACATCCCTCATCCCCTTCCTCGAGCACGACGATGCAAACCGCGCACTCATGGGTGCCAACATGCAGCGCCAGGCTGTCCCGCTGCTGCGCAGCGAGTCGCCGCTCGTCGGAACCGGTATGGAGGGCTTCGCGGCCATCGACGCCGGCGACGTGCTCACCGCCGACAAGGCTGGTGTTGTCGCCGAGGTTTCGGCCGACGTCGTCACCATCCAGCTCGACGAGGGTGGAACGCAGGACTACTACCTGCGCAAGTTCGACCGCTCCAACCAGGGCACGAGCTACAACCACCGCGTCATCGTCAACGCGGGCGACCGCATCGAAGAGGGCGAGGTCATCGCTGATGGCCCCGCGACCGAGAACGGCGAACTCGCCCTCGGTAAGAACCTCCTCGTGGCGTTCATGCCGTGGGAAGGCTACAACTTCGAAGACGCGATGATCCTCAGCCAGAACCTGGTGAAGGACGACACGCTCTCCTCGATTCACATCGAAGAGTACGAAGTTGACGCCCGCGACACCAAGCTCGGGAAGGAAGAGATCACTCGCGACCTGCCGAACGTCAGCCCGGAGCTCCTGGCCGACCTCGACGAGCGTGGAATCATCCGCATCGGTGCCGAGGTTCGCCCCGGTGACATCCTGGTCGGAAAGGTCACGCCGAAGGGCGAGACCGAGCTGTCCGCTGAAGAGCGCCTGCTGCGCGCCATCTTCAACGAGAAGAGCCGCGAAGTGCGCGACACCTCGCTCAAGGTTCCTCACGGTGAAGAGGGAACGATCATCGCGGTCAAGGAGTTCAGCGCCGACAACGACGACGAACTCGGCTCTGGTGTCAACCAGCGCGTAGTCGTGTACATCGCCCAGAAGCGCAAGATCACCGCTGGTGACAAGCTCGCTGGTCGTCACGGCAACAAGGGCGTTATCTCCAAGATCCTTCCGGTCGAGGACATGCCATTCCTTGCTGACGGTACTCCCGTCGACATCGTGCTCAACCCGCTCGGTATCCCTGGACGAATGAACTTCGGACAGGTTCTCGAAACCCACCTTGGCTGGATTGCCAAGCAGGGTTGGCAGGTTGAGGGAACGCCAGAGTGGGCAGCCGGTATTCCGGAAGCCGCTCTCTCGGCAGCCCCCGGCACGAAGGTCGCTACCCCGGTATTCGACGGCGCGCTCGAGGCGGAAATCGAGGGTCTTCTCGACTCAACGAACGTCACGCGCGACGGCGAGCGTCTGATCGGCTCCAGCGGAAAGGCCCGTCTGTTCGACGGCCGCTCCGGTGAGCCGTTCCCGCACCCGGTGTCGGTCGGATACATGTACATCCTGAAGCTGCACCACCTTGTCGACGACAAGATCCACGCACGCTCCACTGGCCCGTACTCGATGATCACCCAGCAGCCGCTCGGTGGTAAGGCGCAGTTCGGTGGCCAGCGCTTCGGTGAGATGGAGGTCTGGGCTCTCGAGGCCTATGGCGCCGCTTACGCACTGCAGGAGCTGCTCACGATCAAGTCTGACGACATCCTCGGTCGCGTAAAGGTGTACGAGGCCATCGTCAAGGGTGAGAACATCCAGGAGCCCGGTATCCCCGAAAGCTTCAAGGTTCTGATCAAGGAAATGCAGTCGCTGTGCCTGAACGTTGAGGTGCTTTCGGCTGACGGTTCCGTGGTCAACCTGCGCGACACGGATGACGAGGTCTTCCGCGCTGCGGAAGAGCTGGGCATCAACATCTCCACTCGGTTTGAGTCCTCATCGATTGATGAGATCTAGGCCCTCGCGGCCTGACTCGCAACCAGACTTTCGTTTTTCAAGGAGAGAAGAAAACATTGCTCGACGTTCACGCGTTTGACGAAATTAAGATTGGCCTTGCTACCGCCGACGACATCCGTCGCTGGTCGCACGGTGAAGTAAAGAAGCCAGAAACGATCAACTACCGCACGCTCAAGCCCGAGAAGGATGGCCTCTTCGGAGAGCAGATCTTCGGACCGAGCCGTGACTGGGAGTGCTCCTGCGGTAAGTACAAGCGAGTGCGCTTCAAGGGCATCGTTTGTGAGCGCTGTGGTGTAGAGGTCACGAAGTCGTCTGTGCGCCGTGAGCGCATGGGCCACATCGAGCTCGCTGCCCCGGTTACCCACATCTGGTACTTCAAGGGTGTTCCGAGCCGTCTCGGTTACCTGCTCGACATGGCGCCGAAGGACCTCGAAAAGGTCATCTACTTCGCCGCGTACATGATCATCTCGGTCGACGAGGAAGGCCGTCACGCCGACCTCCCCGGTCTCGAGAACGAGCTGCGCCTCGAAATCAAGACCCTCGAGGGACAGCGCGACTCCCGTATCGCCGAGCGCCTCTCGAAGCTTGAGGACGACCTTGCTGCCCTCGAGGCAGAAGGCGCCAAGAGCGACCAGAAGCGTCGCGCGAAGGATGGCGCGGAGAAGGAAATGGGCCAGGCCCGTAAGTCCTTCGACGAGCAGATCGCCCAGCTCGAGCGTGTGTGGGAAGACTTCCGCACCCTCAAGGTCGGCGACCTCAAGCCTGAGGATGCCGTATTCCACGACCTGCAGGACCGCTTCGGTTCCTACTTCGAGGCCTTCATGGGCGCCGAGGCGATCCAGAAGCGTCTGCAGGACTTCGACCTGGCCGCGGAGAGCGAACTGCTCCACGACCAGATCGCCAATGGCAAGGGCCAGAAGAAGATCCGCGCGATCAAGCGACTGCGCGTCGTCAACTCCTTCCTGCAGACCGGCAACTCGCCGGCCGCCATGGTGCTCGAAGTTGTGCCGGTTATCCCGCCCGAGCTTCGCCCGATGGTGCAGCTCGACGGTGGCCGCTTTGCGACCTCTGACCTCAACGACCTCTACCGTCGTGTGATCAACCGCAACAACCGCCTGCGTCGCCTGCTCGACCTCGGTGCTCCCGAGATCATCGTGAACAACGAGAAGCGCATGCTG
>Ga0247817_10001504_pt1 | contig 12165 bp, 8 predicted proteins | sample UWRJL212509R1_FD_178010 | JGI IMG/M metagenome (GOLD analysis project Ga0247817, IMG submission 178010) | Plant litter microbial communities from Arlington Agricultural Research Station in Wisconsin, United States - UWRJ-L212-509R-1 | ecosystem: Environmental > Terrestrial > Plant litter >... | reverse complement strand
GATCGAGGGGGCGAAAGTGATGCGAGGCTATGCCTAATCGCAGGCGAAAAACTAGTTAATGACGAACGGGCAACTCGGCGACTATGCTCAGCGCCCGAGTCGGGCTCTGCGCCTGAGTTGGGCTCCTCGCATGATCTGATGAGCTGCGCGGTGCAGTCCCCGCAGAGTCGCTCGCCCCAGGGCTAGCGGGAGAGCTGGTCGCGACCCGACCTCTTCGCGCGGTACATCGCGACATCAGCACCGCGAAGCAGGGCTTCCGCGGTCGTCAGGTCTTCGGCATCCGCAATTCCGATGGATGCCGTGACGACGAGGGGAATCCCGCCCGGCTCCATCGGCTGGCGGATAGCGTCGACGATGCGCTGGCCGACGGCGCCAGCCTCGTCGGTGCTCGTTCGCTCGCAGAGCACGACGAATTCGTCACCCCCGAGGCGAGCGACCGTATCGCCGGCACGGATGCTGGCGAGGATGCGGTCGGAGGTTTCGAGCAGCACCTGGTCGCCGACCTCGTGGCCGTGGGTGTCGTTGATCACCTTGAACGCATCAAGATCGATGAAGAGCAAGGCCGTCGGCGAATCCCGTCGATTCGACAGAACGTTTTCGAGCTGAAACATGAGCAGGCGGCGGTTCGGGAGTCCGGTCAGGGCGTCACGCATCGCGAGGGCTGCGAGCTTCGCCTCCGCGTGGCGCACGAGGGCACCGGCGAGGTCGCGGCTGAGTTCTTCTGCTTCGATTTCGAGGCCGGTCCACGGAGCGCTCTTGCCAGAGACGCTCTGGGTCCACGACGAGAATGAGGTTCGTGGAGACAGCGGGGTGACGCGGTTGGCCGTCGTCTGGGCTCCGAGCCACTTGATGTTCTCAGTGATTTCCGGGCGGAACCAGGCAAGAAAGTCGCCACTTCCCGGCAGGGGAACGAGCAGAAGACCGGTTACGCCGGGCAGGTGCGCAGCAAGCTCCGGATGCGCCGTCGGCAACGAGTCGGTTGCGTAGTTGCCGGCGATCTGCTCGGTGGCCGCCCAGGCGCCGAGGGTCGCGATCGCCTTATTCGACGGCACTGCGCCGATCGAGTAGGTCGAGCCGTCGAGAGTAAGGACGGCGCCGCTCGCCGGAACGAGATCGAGCACGGTCAGGTCGCCGCTGAAGAGCGCGGCCGCGAGAGCGGGGGCGTCGGACGATTCCCGAACCTCGCGCTGATCAACGAGCCTCGTGCGGATGCTGCGAGCCTGCACCTGCCCGGTGAGGCGATCGATCTCGTCCATCGCGCTGAGCTGCAGCGAGACCTGGTTGGCGAGAACCTCGAGGCCCTGACGAAGCAGGTAAGAGACGCGGTGCGGCGTGCGGTTTGCAAGCGTGATCATGCCGATGAGGGTGCCTTCGCGCACGAGCGACAGGGTGAGCGTCGAGGCCTGGCCCATGTTGCGCATGAACTGCAGGTGATGGGGTGAAGCGCTGCGCAGTTCCGTCATGCCGAGATCGATCGAGGCGGGATCGGTAGTTGACGCGGATGGCAGAGCGAGCAGGGGAGAAGTGGGTCCGGAGCTGTCCGAGATCAGCCTGGAGAGTTTCGACAAGTACAGCTGGCGGGCCTGATTCGGAATGTCGGATGCCGGAAAGTGGAGTCCGAGATATGGCTCCATGTCATTCGGAACCTCCTCAGCGACAATCTCGCCATGTCCGTCTGAGTGAAACGAGTAGATCGTGACCCGCTCGAACTCGGTCAGCTTGCAGAGCTCGCGGGCGGTAGCTTCCCAGAGCTCGCGGCGGGTGCGAAGCTTGGCGAGTCGGTGCATTGCGCCGTAGACGGCGACTGCCGAGCGGTCGTTTTCGTCGCCGAGCGCCGGTTCGAACTCGATCAGCGTCAGGCCATCGCTCTGGTGGACGATGGCTTCGAAGTCCCGTTCGCCGATCGAGAGCGGCATCGGGTTGCGCGCGGGGGCTGCGCCGGAGATGGCGGAGAGCTGCGCGGAAACCCAACTGGCGCCGACAGCGAGAGCGAGCGGCTGCCCGAGCAGTTCGCCAGCGGGGGTGCCGAGAATGACGTCGCAATTCTCCGAGGCGAGAGCGATCGTGAGGGTGGCGGGGTCGATGGCGAGCATCGCGCCGTGCAGCTGAATCGATCCTGGTGTTCGGATGGGTTCCTGCACGCATTGTTCGAGCCGACGGCGCTCGTCTTCCGCTTGGGGGTCGAGCACGTGTGTCATTGCGTCCAAGTGTATCTTTCGAGTCTTATTCGGCTCGGGGGTATTGACACGGAACGGTGGTGTGGGGCTTGGGGTATCGGGCAATCGAACGCCCCACGCAAATTCAACCTAGCGCGGGATTGTCACGCTGACGATCGTTCCCTGCCCCAGCGTGCTGCGAATGGATATCGCCCCGCCGTGAGCCGACGCATACTTCTCGGCGATGAAGAGCCCTGTTCCCGCACCCTGCTGTTGGAGTCGGCTCGCGGCTTCTGTGCGGTAGAACGCTTCGAAGAGTCGAGAGAGGTCTTTCTCCGCAATGCCGCGCCCATCGTCTTCCACTGTCAACTCCAACGCATCCTCCTCTGCTGTGAGGGTCACGCAGATAGTGCCGCCGGCCGGGGTGGCGTTGAACGCGTTGGCCAGAACATTTCCCAGAATCTCGCTGAGCTGCGACGGTGATACGTCTGCAATGAGTGAATCCGGGGCCTCGTAGCTAAGCGTCAAGCCCGAGCTCGCCGCCCTGCTGTCGAATGCGAGGACGGTCTGGCCCAGAAGAGAGCTGACGTCAGTCGATTCCTTCGTGATGCTCGCACCGCCGCGGCCCACCACAAGAAGGTTGGTGATGAGCCGTTGCAACCGCGCAGCGTTGCGGGTGATCACTGCTAACTCTTCCTGAACGCCGTGCTCTTCGCCGTCGATCAGTTCGGCGTATCCGATGATGTTGGTCAGGGGAGTGTTGAGCTCATGAGACATGAGGGTAAGAAACTGATCTCGAGCTGAGACTGCATTCACCAAGTCAGTCACGTCGTTGGCGATGACCATCGTTCCGGCAGGTTGCCCACCGGGAAGAGAAATTGTTCTGGAACTTACCGAGACCGCGCGCCGGTCGTCGGGCGGGCCGACCCAATACGTTGTCTTCGGCATGTTCGCTGCGGTCAAGCGGGCAACGATCGATTCGTCGTGAGCCTCGACGGCCGTCACCCCGTCTTCGCGGTACAGGAATCTAGTGCGGTCGTCGGTTGACCCGGTATGGACAAGATCGTCGAGTGTGACGGCCGCGGAATTGCGGAAAAGCACACGGCCCTCTGCGTCGAAGATGACGGCCGCAGCCCCAACTGCCTCCGCGAACGTGTACAGGGTGGCTTGCGTGCGTTCGGCTTCCGCTTGGGTCGCCAGGATCTGATCCGGGATTGTTTGCCACTCCTGGCCACTCTCCACCCGGCGGGATGTCGCAAATGAAATGACGCTCCCCAGACCGAGTGTCATGAACGGCAACGCAAGAAGTGAAAACCAGTCCGGACCTGAGTTCGGAAACTGGTCCCCTCCCAGCCACGGGACCGCAGAGACGGCGAGCCCCGCGGTGAATGAAGCGGCCGACGCCACGGCGACCGGGAGCGCATAGCCGATCCAGAGGACCGGAAAGATGACGAGAAAGGTTGCGGCGTCTGAAGGGCCGAAAACCGGTCCTTTGAGAACAGCAACGACCACCACGTCGAACAGCGGGACGATCACGATCAAGCCCCGCGGCAAACGCTCCCAGGGGATGAAGAGAACGGCCGCGGAAAATATGACCACCGTCGAAGCCCACGCGACTGTAGCAACGGAGTCGACGACCTCCTGGTAGCTCGCATGAAGCGCAAGGATGCCAATAGCAGCCAACAGGGCGAACGGCACCTGCGCCATCGTCAGCAGTTTCTGGCGCTGACGGGCAATAGTGGTGCGACGTGATGTGGCCTTCACCATCGACTTCTCAATTCTCTGTGCGGATCGAGGCTGTGAAGCCGCTACAAGCCGGGTAGTGCATGTCTCCACGAGACGCGCGGGTCGGTCTACCCGAAAGCATTCGTTCTGGATGCCAAATCGGATTGGAACCATTCATAATCCGGCGGCAACGGCACGACGGAAACGTGTGGGTGCCCGCGTGCGTGGGAGGTTTCGGCAAAATCGCGCCGCATCCGAAAGGGAATCAGAATGGCAGAACACGTGCTCCGCGGCGATAGTCCGGACTGCGCGGTCGTAGTTCGGAAGAGAGTTCTGACTGAGTGGTGCCCCCAGGCAGATTCGAACTGCCGCCCCTGCCTCCGGAGGGCGAACCGGCGCGTATTCCGAGCTGCTATATTTTGGAAAACGGCTGGTCAATGGTCACTATTGAATGCTGTTCGCTGAGGGCAGCAGCGCTGAATCCGCGACAAATGCAGTCAAACAGACGCTCACGCGATGGAATTACTGGCTGGCTCGCACGGCCTTGTTGCGCCGCCGTCAGTTCTCAAAACCGGTGATGACGCGCGCGTTGAACAATCTGGCTAGACGCTGGCGAGAGTAGTTCGTTCGATCAGGACATTGCGACGGAGGAACTCGTTCGGCACCTCGTCTCTGTCGGGCGCCAGATCAAGGTCGCCGAGATGCGGCGCCTCCGGGCTAGCTAGGGAGCGCGCCGAATCCATCATCCGATCGCTGCGTGGCAGATTGGACTTGTTCAGCCAGTAGTCCGACACCGCGGCAAGTGCAGCGTTCCACGCACGCGACGCCGTCGGGCCTGGCGCGGCGTAGCTCAGGATGACGCGTTCCGCCCGGCCGGCGAGTGCCAGCCAGTCTGAGTAGTCAAGGAACGCGCGTAGCGCTTCGCCACGATTCTCGGCACGCACAGCTGCGGCAATTAGCTCGGCCGTTACTACCGCGTCCGGGCCCAAGCCGGGGACAGCGATAAGTCGATGCCCCGTCCGCTGGAGCAAACGCTCAAGTGTATCGAGGGTCGGAACTCGCTTGCCGCTTTCAATTGCGGAAACGTCCGGCTGACTCGTCGCCGCTCGCTCAGCGAGTTCGACCTAGCTGAGACGCGCGCTCAAGCGCGCAGCTCGGAGCAGGGTTGAAGCAGACATAGGCAACCTCCCAGATGGTCGATGCGAGCAGCGGATCGACTCGACATCCTATATCTAAGTAGATATATCGCGTAGGCCAGGGTATTCCCGCACCTCTTCCCCACATGGGAAGTAGTGAAAGAAGGGTCTTCAATCTCAAGTCCTGATCAGCCGCCGCCCCCGAGCGAGCTCGCTTCCCGCCCCCCCACACTCCGCAAGCTCTGTGTAGGGGGTCGGGGGAGTAAGGGGGTGGCGGCTGATCAGAACTATTTCACCTAAGCGAGGGTGCAGGAGTGGTTGAGCTGACAATGACTTTCGTGGCTACAGATTCAGAGTGAGCAGGACGACGATAGAACGTGTGCACCGAAGTCTGAGTGTTAGTTTGCCGCGGAGAAGTCCGATCGATAGAAATACACCAGCCAACCGTCAGCAGTAACGTTGTTGATCGTTCGCGTGCCGTCTTCTGGATCCGTCTCTCGGACTACGAGATTTGCATTAGCAAGTTGCGTTACAGCATTCGTACCCTGTTGTTGGTGTTCGAAGCCATAATCGCCTTCGAGAGCGGAAGACGGGGTCGATCCTCCATGCTCGCAAAGCGAATCAAAGAACTGCCAAACACGATTTTGAATTTGGCCGGCGGACCTCACGCTGTTCTCTGCCTGCTCAGTGAGCCACGCTTGCAACAAGTCTTCTCTGTCAGCGTCGCTGGGGAACACCAAATCGGGATACTGCGCCAAAATCCAGTGCGAAAAGGATTGGGCCCAGTTCATGGAATCTCGCAGGTTGCGGTTGAGCACGCGATATAAGAAACGGAAGGCGCTGGGAGTTAGTGGGGCTATTGCTGCAGCGCTCCCATACTCCTGTATTCGCAACGACACAGCGTTTACAACCTCATCTTCCGACAACGGTTCGATTGTCTGGGGTGCCTGAAAAACGCCGCTAAGCCGTTGAATTCGCGCACGCGATACAGTTCCTCTGGATCCGCAGAGAACCCACCTCACCCCTGGGACATTAAGAACGCGGTCTCTTAGAACATCAAGTTGATTTCTCGCCGCGGACACTTGCCCGACAATCTCGAGGTTGTCGAGAATCAGGACGACACCGCCGGACCCATTTGCGTAGGCTCGATGCAGCAGATCCCGGATGGCCGCAGGGAACCCGCTTCGCAGGAATCCGTCTGACGTGTTTGGTTCGCGGCCGCCACCAGCATTTCCGCTAAAGCCCAATGCGCCGGCGCCGGCGCTCCAGCTCTGGTACTCGGGAGCCGTTAGCCACGTAGACAGCTGGGACAGGTCGAGTTCCGTTAGCCCGACTCGAAAGAAGTCATCCTTGTGCCGAATCAGCGTTTGCAAAATGATTCGGTACGCCTCGGCCTCAAATTCGTCTGCATCGAGTCGGGGCTGAATAGTCTCGGCGGCGGGAAGCCAGAGCGTACGATCCTCGTCTTGCATACTTTGCGCATACATTCTGTATACGGCGACATTTAGCAAGCTCGTCTTGCCGGCACCTACCGGACCTTCGAATGTGGGAGTCGATCCGCGAGTGCCTACAAGACGTTGCGCTATCGCAATCTGGGACTTTCGTCCGGCCAGAAGACGGTCGCCTAGGTCTGAAGCGGGCAAGGTTTCCTGGCTATATGGGTTGTCCGAGAATCCGAAGCTCGACCATATGTCGTATGAGGCCACGTATGTGCCCTTTCCTGTTGGCGTTGGGTGACGTGTTTGGACTTATTGCGATGTAGCGGAGGTGCTGGAGATATTCGGAAGATTTAGTACGAGCTCGCTAGAGGGAGTATCGCGTGAAAATTCGATCCAACGACCGGCAAAAGCCTCTGGTTTTTTTACGACGATACGGTGGCGCCCTTCACCTAGGGGAATTACCGACACGAGACGTGCGTCGCTAATTGCAGAGCCTCCAACTGGGCTAGAAAATTGCGTACTTGGGTCGATGCGGAGCGCCTCCAAAATTGCATGCGCGATACGTTCAACGGCGGCGCCGAGCAGTATCTCCACATCACCCATTGGGTCCAGTTCAAACGAGCACCAAATAGCGACAGTGTCAATTGCGCCCGGCTCGCCAGCCGCGCGCTGAGCGACTTCTCGCCCCTTCGCCGTGATGCCCAAGACGTCCTCGAGAGTCCCCTGGGGATGCAACCAGAAGCCAGCATCACGCCAGATCTCCTGAAGAATCTGCGAACGCCTCTCCCAGCCGCTTCCCGGGGGAACCGATGTCGCCAACCACCTTGCTCGTTCCTTAGGGGTTGGCGAGACCCTTTCGGTATTCATTGCTTCGATCAGAGGTCGAATTACCGTGTGTGACTCTGGCGGCTCCATCGCTAGCTTCTCTCGATATTGGGAAACGACAAGCGGGTTTGCGTCCATTACTTTCTGCACTTCCGGAGCGAGGCATGCATCTAAGTCCGCGACAGCCCGGACGTCCAAGCCGATCGAGTTCGAGATCGCGAACCACAACGCAACTCCGCCGCTCCCCCCACACTCGACAAGGTCTGTTTGCGCGACGACCTCGGGCGCTTCGGTCCTGGTCAGAGCTGTGGACAAGGCAGCGACATCGTGGATCCCCTCAACTAGCACTGGCCTTGGGGAAAAGACCAATTGGCTTAGCAACTGGGGGTTCAGTTTCAGTGACGCTGTGACTCGAGCTTGGCTGTCAATTGGAAGATGCGCGCTTATTGGCACGCTGGGTTTGCCGGTTGAAAAATACCAAACCGCCCCAAGGTCGGAGGCAGTTGCTGGTTTCAGCATCGTCGGCTCGTGTGTGACTACGATGGCGCGTGCGTTTCTGCTTCTACATTCTCGCTCGAGCTCGCTCAGCCACAGTCTCGCCATCGATGGGTGCAAATGCAGCTCGGGCTCATCGACAATGAGCAGCGACCAGTCTTCTCGGTACACGGCCGTAAGAAGCAGGACGAGCTCACGTAGACCGTGGCCTTCCTCCCGGAGCAGAGAATATTCGGCGGAACCGACCCGGACGTAAGGGTCGAGAAAACCCGCGCTCTCTCGTAGCTCTACTACCCGACCTAGCGCGCGGCGCAAAAACGCCGCAACGCGTAGCCAGACTTCCGGCTGATCTTTTAGCGCGTAAAGCTCGCCGACGCCGCTTCCTTGTTGGGCGAATCTTGTAGCGAGACTTCTTTCGCTTTCTCCGAGTGGAATTCCTTTATACGAGGCCATCTCTGGAACAGCGGTCCATCCGTAGTTCGAAAAGTTCATTAGCCCTGCAAGGCGATCCGTTGACAGATAACTGCCCGACAAACGATCAGCAATAGCCTTCGCGGTTCGGGATTTACCACTCCCGTTTCTTCCGACGAAGTATGAAACTGGGTGGGTCCATCCTGTTGTGGCGAAAAACGGTTCGTATCCGCCGTCCCGGAAAACGTCCTGAAAGGTCAGGGTCAACTCGGGCAGCGTCGCATGAGGATCCATCATTGACAAATCATCGCACCTCGCACCGTCATCAGCGCCGACATTCGGGCGGTGAGGTCGAGCGTGGCAATAGAGGTTGGAGTGGTTTGCCGAACTGGAGGGAGGCGAACGAATGGGAAGTGTGGCTGCTTACTCAACGGCGAGAGGCAAGCGTCACAAGGTTCAGTACAGGAAGCCCGATCACAGCTCGACGTCCAAGCGCGGGTTCCTAACTAAGCGTGAAGCGACGCTGTTCCTCGCCTCGGTCGAAGTGTCGATGAGCCGCGGCGCCTACGTTGACCCGACTCGCTCGCGCATCACCGTCGGCGACTGGATGGACCAATGGATGGCCGCTCGCACCGATCTGAGGGCGTCGACGCTCGACCGCATCGAAGGCATCATTCGCCGCAATATCAAGCCGGCACTCGGCAACGTCGCGCTGGCCGACCTCCGTCGCATGCTGATCCAGGAATGGGCTTCCTCGTTGTCTACGGATCAGTCCGCGGCGTCCGTTCGGAAGATCGGCAATACGCTCAGCGGCGCGCTGCAGTTGGCCGTCGACGACGGGCGCATCCCGACCAACCCGGCGAGCCGGCTCAAGCTGACCAAGGTCGCAAAGATCTCGAAGCGGTACCTCGACCACCAGCAGATTCACGAACTCGCCGAGGCAGTCGACGCACGGGGGAGCGGATACGGCCTGGTCATTCTCGCATTGAGCTACGGCGGGCTGCGCTGGGGCGAACTGGCGGGCCTTACGGTCGGGGACGTTGATCTCAAGCGCGGTCGACTAGAGGTGCGCCACACAATGATCGAGATCAACGGCTACCTCGAAGAGTCGACGCCGAAGACGTACGAAGAACGCTCGATCCCGGTTCCGCGGTTCGTGCTCGAGCAATTGGCCGAGGCCATTGACGGCCGTGCTCCGAGCGAGCACGTGTTCGTCGGAGGCAGGGGAGCGGCTGTGCTGCGCAACCGCGTCTTCCGCCGTCACTTCCTCAGCGAGGTGACGGCCGAAATCGGTCTGCCCGGACTTACGCCATACCTGCGCGAGTCTCGCGGTTTGGGCCGACGCGTACTTAAAGGCGCTGCAAAGAATATTCGGCCACGCTTCCGCGAAAGAGACGCTCAATACGTATGCGGACCTGCTCGACCATGATCTTGACAGTGTCGCGGTCGTGCTCGATTCTGCAGTCACCCGGATGAGCGCTGTCGAAACGCAGTCGCATTCGTGAGAAGCCCTTCGACAGGCTCAGGGGGCGGGTATCTGAGCGATTCTTTATAGTGTGCCCCCAGGCAGATTCGAACTGCCGCCCCTGCCTCCGGAGGGCAGTGCTCTATCCCCTGAGCTATGGGGGCCCAGGTGCGTGGTCAAGATTAGCAGTGTGCTGAGCAAGTGGTTCGCGACCGCCGCACCCGTCGGCCAGGTTCGTATGCTGGCCGCATGGATGAAACGACCACCGCCGACGTCACGCTTCGACAGAAACTGCGCTCGATCAAGATTTTCCCCGCTGATCTGCCCGCATTTGACACTGATGCCGCCCCGGCTCACCCGCTCGACCTCCTTGTCGAGTGGGTCGGCGCGGCGATCGACGCGGGTGTCGCGCAGCCGCACGCGATGACGCTCGCGACGGCGACGGCATCCGGAATCCCGTCTGCGCGAACACTGCTGCTGAAAGACGTGACGAGCGACGGCGTGTGGTTCGCCTCGCTATCCACCGGGGTAAAGGGGCACGAAATCGACGAGAACCCCGCGTGCGCGCTCGTCATGTACTGGCGCGAGCAGGGGCGGCAGGTGCGAATCACGGGGGAGGCGTCGAGGGGTCCGCGCGAGGTGAGTGAGGCGGACTTTCTGTCGCGGCATCCGCGTGCCCGTGCCGGCGCAATCGGCGGAGACCAGAGCAAGCCACTGCCGGCCGACCGGGCCGACGAGCGAGCCGCTATCGAGAAGGCGGCCGCGCTGATCGAGGCGAATCCGGAGTTCGTTCCCGACGCGTGGAACGCATACGTCGTCGCCCCGAAAACCGTCGAATTCTGGCAGGCCGGACCCCACCGCGAAGAGACGCGCCTTCGCTACGAACTCGGCACTCACGGCTGGTTCTCGGAGTTGATCTGGCCGTAACGTGACCGACACGATGCGCGTGACAAGATACTCGAATGCAGCGCACCGTCTCCGCCCACCTCGAGCTCAAGATCTCGGGCAAAACCAACATGGTTTTCAGCATTGCTGCAGCCCAGTCAGCCGAGCTGGTCTCAGAAAGTCTGACCTTCGTGCTCGACGGCGTGGCCATCGAGCCGAAGGAGATCGTCGACCGTAACGGCTCGCGCCTTCACGAGTTCATTTCGGGCCCCGGAACCATGATGGTGGACTACCGGGCGGATGTCGCTGGCCGCTCCGACCCGGCGCCGGTCGAGGATCTCGACCTCATCACCTACCTTCGTCCGAGCCGCTATTGCGAGTCGGACAGCCTGCTGCCGACCGCACGCAGCGAGTTCTACGGCCTCAAGGGACACGACCTGCTCACGGCAGTCACCCTGTGGGTCTGGGAAAAGCTCTCGTACGTTCCCGGGTCGAGCCTCGTGACCGACGGCGCCGCACGCACGCTCATGGCGCGACGGGGCGTGTGCCGCGACTACGCGCACCTTGTTATTGCACTCCTACGCGCTCTCGACGTGCCCGCGCGTATGGTCGCGGTCTACGCGCCCGGACTGTCGCCGATGGACTTCCACGCGGTCGCCGAGGCGTGGGTGGACGGCAAGTGGTGGGTCGTTGACGCTACCCGCCTAGCGCCGCGCCAGAGCATGCTGCGCATTTCGACCGGTCGGGATGCCGCGGATATCGCCTTCCTCACGAACCACTGGGCCGATCTTGAGCTGACGCGACTCGACGTGCTCGCGATCGTCGACCAGCTGCCGGTGGATGACGCGAGCCAGCTCATTCAGCTCGGCTAGCAGTCGCCCCGCCGCGGGTTCTGAACCGGTAGCGGGTCGAACACCTCTACGAAGTTATCCACAAATCTAGACTTTCTTTCCCAAATGCTTGTTCGATTCGGGAAAATAGTGTTATGACTTCGACGGACATCCTGAACCAGCAGAAAGCAGCCACCACGCAGCTTTCTGCGATTCCGGATGTCACGGCGTATCGGTCCTGCACCGAACAGGAACTTCTGGCTCTCGCCGAGGAGAATGCGCAAGTGCAGCGGCTCGCAAACTCACACGGTGCGCGGATCGCGGGCGAGATCGCTCGTCGCTCGGCCCCCGAGCTCGGTTCTGCCGGTCTGGCGCAGAAGCAGGGGGAGCGCACCCCGGAGAACCTGGTGCGGAAGATTACCGGTTCGACCAAGTGGGAAGCCGGCACCGCCGTGCGGATCGGAAAGCTCGGCACCGATGCCGTCGAGACTATCGACGTCGCTACCGGTGAGGTGGCGCCGCCGAAAGAGCCGTGGCTCGCAGCCGTTGTCGCTGCGCTGAGCGCGGGGCAGGTGTCGGTGCAGCAGGCCGACGCGATCCGCACCGGTCTCGGGCAGCCGAACGAGCACGTCACGATCGAGCGGCTCGCGGAACAGGTCGAGCTTTTGGTGGTTCTGGCCGGCTCGCACGATGCGGACTGGCTCAACCGTGAGGCGCGCCACCTGCGAGACCTCATTGACGCGCAAGGTGTGGCGGAGCGCGAGCGCATTCAGTACATGAAGCGGTCGTGGAAGTTGG
>Ga0247817_10001499_pt1 | contig 12188 bp, 6 predicted proteins | sample UWRJL212509R1_FD_178010 | JGI IMG/M metagenome (GOLD analysis project Ga0247817, IMG submission 178010) | Plant litter microbial communities from Arlington Agricultural Research Station in Wisconsin, United States - UWRJ-L212-509R-1 | ecosystem: Environmental > Terrestrial > Plant litter >... | reverse complement strand
CCTTGTCTTTTACGAGTTCGATACCGAAGAAGTACCCGTCGCCACGCACGTCGCCGACGATGGGAAGGTCGAGCAGCTTCTCGAGGGTCGCGCGGAAGATGGGGGAGTTCTCGCGCACGTTCTCGTTGAGCTTCTCTTCTTCGAAGATGTCGAGGTTCGCGAGTGCAACGGCGCTCGAGACCGGGTGACCGCCGAACGTGTAGCCGTGATAGAACGCCGTGTCGCCGTGCTTGAACGGCTCGTAGACCTTCTCGCTCACGATCGTCGCGCCAATCGGCGAGTATCCGCTCGTCATTCCCTTCGCGCAGGTGATCATGTCTGGCTCGATGCCGTAGGTCGTCGACGCGAACATGTTGCCGATTCGACCGAACGCCGTGATGACCTCGTCGGCGACGAGCAGCACGTCGTACTTGTCGCAGATTTCACGAACACGCTTGAAGTAACCGGGCGGCGGCGGGAAGCAGCCGCCCGAGTTCTGCACGGGCTCGAGGAAGATCGCGGCGACCGTCTCCGGCCCCTCGAACTGGATCATCTCCTCGATGCGGTTCGCCGCCCACTGCCCGAAGGCGTTGAGGTCATCGGCGTGCTCGGGCGCGCGGTAGAAGTTGGTGTTCGGCACGCGGAACCCGCCGGGAGTCACCGGCTCGAACATCTCCTTCATGGCGGGGATGCCGGTGATGGCGAGCGCGCCCTGCGGGGTGCCGTGGTACGCGACGCTGCGGGAGATGACCTTGTGCTTGGTCGGACGCCCCTGCAGCTTCCAGTAGTACTTCGCGAGCTTGAACGCGGTCTCGACCGCTTCTCCGCCACCGGTGGAGAAGAACACGCGGTTAAGGTCTCCGGGCGCGTAGTCGGCGAGGCGGTCGGCGAGCTCGATGGCGTTGGGGTGCGCGTACGACCAGATCGGGAAGAACGCAAGTTCTTCGGCCTGCTTCGCCGCGACCTGCGCGAGGCGTCGACGACCGTGACCGGCGTTGACGACGAACAGCCCGGCGAGGGCGTCGAAGTACTTCTTGCCCTTCGAGTCCCAGATGTGGTGTCCCTCGCCCTTGACGATGATGGGAACGCCGTGGCCGTCTTCCATGACCGACTGGCGGCTGAAGTGCATCCAGAGGTGGTCTTTCGCCTTCTGCTGCAGGGCGCTGTCGTCGTAGTTGGTCACGGGCTGTTCGGTCGTTGTCATGGTGCTGCACTGCTCCTTGGGGGATGGTGGGTCAGAGTCGGGGATCGGTAAAGAGAGGCTTAGCGCGTTCCCCAGTTGTAGAACTGCTTGAGCAGCTTGAGATAGACGAACGTCTCGGTCGACTGCACGCCCTCGATGGCGCGGATCTCTTTGTTGAGCAGCTGGATGAGGTCATCGTCGTTCTCGCAGACCACCTCGACGAGCAGGTCGAAACTGCCGGCCGTGAGCACGACGTAGTCGACGGCCGCGAGCTTCGCGAGCGCGTCGGCGACGAGCGTGGTGTCGCCGGAGACGCGGATGCCGATCATCGCCTGGCGGTAGAACCCGAGTTGCATCGGGTCGGTCACCGCGACCACCTGCATAACGCCGGAGTCGGTGAGCTTCTGCACGCGCTGCCGAACGGCGGCCTCGCTCAGGCCGACCGCCTTGCCGATTTCGGCGTAGGAACGCCGTCCGTCGGCCTGCAGCTGTTCGATGATGGCTTTCGAGACATCGTCGAGCTGAATGGGCTTGGTCGAAGCGCGGGCCTGCGCGGTCACCGGGCCGGTCCAGTCGTGAGAGCGATGGGTTCCATAAGGGCATTCTGTCAGCGCCGGATGCCAGTCACAAGCGATTCCGCATGTCTGGCCGCACAGAACCGACGAAATCAGTCGCCGCGCGGCTGGTGAGCGGCAACCCGCGTTGGGTATGTTTGACGCATGTCCTCACGCGAGATCCGTAACTTCATCAATGGCGAGTACGTCGACGCGAGAGCAGAGTCGAGTTTCGATGTCATCGACCCGGCGACCGAGCTCAGTTACGCGTCGTCACCGGTCTCGACGGCCGCCGACGTCGACTCCGCCTTCGCCGCAGCAGCCACCGCCTTCGACGAGTGGCGCGAAACGACGCCGGGGGAGCGCCAGCTCGCGCTGTTCAGAATCGCGGATGCCATCGAGGCTCGAGCGGACGAGTTCGCCGACCTCGAATCCCAGGACACCGGAAAGCCCCGCGCGAGCCTCGTCGCCGACGAAATACTGCTCTCGGTCGACCAGATCCGCTTCTTCGCTGGCGAAGCGCGCCACCTCAGCGGAATGGCGAGCGCCGAATACCTGAAGAACCACACCTCGTCGATCCGCCGCGAGCCGATCGGCGTCATCGGCCAGGTCACCCCGTGGAACTACCCGCTCAACATGGCCGTCTGGAAGTTCGCCCCCGCGATCGCGGCTGGGAACACCACCGTGCTCAAGCCGAGCGACACGACACCGCTGTCGACGCTCCTGCTCGCCGAGGTCGCGGCGGAGTTCCTGCCGAAGGGCGTGCTCAACGTCATCACGGGTGACCGCACGACGGGCGCAGCGATGATCAACCACCGCACGCCACAGATGGTGTCGATCACCGGTTCCGTTCGCGCCGGGATGGAGGTCGCGAAAGCCGCGGCAACCGACCTCAAGCGGGTTCACCTCGAGCTCGGCGGCAAGGCGCCCGTCGTCGTCTTCGACGACGCCGACATCGCTCTCGCGGTCGAGGGGATCGTTGCGGCCGGATACTTCAACGCCGGCCAGGACTGCACGGCGGCCACCCGCGTACTCGTCCAGGAAGGCATTCACGACGAGTTCGTCGCGGCGCTCGCCGCCTGGGCGCGCGAAAACGCGAGGACCGGCGCACCGAGTGAGTCCGGCATCCTGTTCGGTCCGGTCAACAACGCCAACCAGCTCGCGCAGGTGCAGGGCTTCATCGAGCGGCTTCCGTCGAATGCCGTCATCGAGCTCGGTGGAAATCGCCAGGGAACGACGGGGTACTTCCACGAGGCGACCATCGTGTCGGGTCTGCTGCAGACCGACGACGCCGTACAGAACGAGATCTTCGGCCCCGTGATCACCGTGCAGAAATTCACCGATGAGGCGCAGGCCCTGAGCTGGGCTAACGACGTGCAGTACGGACTGTCGTCGAGCGTCTGGACCACCGACCACTCCCGCGCCATGCGCATGGCCAAGAATCTCGATTTCGGGTGCGTGTGGATCAACACCCACATCCCGATCGTCGCCGAGATGCCGCACGGCGGGTTTAAGCACTCCGGCTACGGAAAAGACCTCTCGTCGTACGGCTTCGAGGACTACACCCGCGTCAAGCACGTCATGAGTTTCATCGGCTGAGCGCCGCCGCAATGACGACCACAAGAACCACAGCGCACCAGCATGGATGACAACGGGAAGTCCTCACCCGCGGCGTACGAGCGGCCGGCGCCGGTCGAGCGAGAGACCGACGACCCGCTTCCTCCCTTCCGCGTGACCATCGTCGGCTCCGGCACGATCCTGGCGCTCGACCGCCCGGTGATCATCGGTCGAAGCCCCGCACTCCCGCGCATTCCGAGCGGGATTCGGCCGCGACTGCTGCGCGTCCCATCGCCCGGGTCAGAGATCTCCGGGTCGCACCTCGAGATTCGGCAGGTGGGCCTCACTGCTGTCGCTACCGACCTGCGCTCGACGAACGGGTCGGTCATCCGCCTGCCGGGCCAGCCGGCGGTCGTGCTGCGCAGCGGTGAATCCATGGCCGTTTCCCCCGGCACTCTTATCGCGCTCGCGGAGGCGATTGTGGTCGAAATCCTGCCGCGCGAATATCTCGGCGCCCAATCAGCGCGACAATAGAGTCGTGACAGAAATTGGCGAAGGCACCGCGGGCACCATTCTCGCTATTCCCGGGCACGACGGCGCGACCGTCACGCTCGCCTGGGCGGCGGTGACCGATGTCGGTCGCAAACGTGCGGCGAACGAAGACAGCTACCTCGTCTCACCCCCGATCTTCGCGGTAGCCGACGGCATGGGCGGCCACCTCTCCGGAGATGTCGCGAGCGCCGCGGTCGTCAACCGGCTGAGCGAAATCGTGGTCGGGGACTTCGCCACGACGGCAGACATCGAGAGCGCCCTCGAGATCGCGAGCAGCGACATCGCCGTCGTCGCGGGGGAGAGCGAGATCGGAGTCGGCACGACCGTCACGGGAGCCGTTCTCACGGTCGACGACGACGGCTCGGCATTCTTCACGGTCTTCAACATCGGCGACAGCAGGGTGTACCAGTTCGAACGGAACGACCTGCGCCAGGTCACCGTCGACCACTCTCTCGTCCAGGAACTCGTGCAGGCCGGCATCATCTCGCCGGCGCAGGCCTACGACCACCCGGACGGCAACATCATCACGAGGGCCGTCGGGTTCGAGCCGGCCCCGGTTCCCGACTACTCGCGCGTGCCGCTTCGAGCGGGGCTTCGCCTGCTGATCTGCTCCGACGGGCTCACCGGCGAACTGAAGGACGACCGGCTGCGCCTGCACTTCGCGGCTGGCCTCACACCGAGTGAAACGGCGAGCGCACTCGTCGACGCCGCGCTCGCCTCCGGAGGCCGCGACAACGTCACGGTCGTCGTCGTTGATGTCCTTGATGTGAGCGAAAGTTCAGTCTTGTAGAATCGTTGGGCGGCAGCACACCGACGCGCTACTGGCAACCCGTTCCGGGCCCGTCAAAAAGCCCCGGTCACCTGCCTACAATAAGGGAACCTGTCAACCGGTGAAGGGGGTACCCGTGGCGCGTCGCCTGCCATCGCAGCCCCCGATTCTGCCCGGGTTCTCGCACATCCACGTTCTGGGTTCCGGCGGTTTTGCCGACGTATTCCTGTACGAGCAGAACATGCCGCGGCGGCAGGTCGCGGTGAAGGTCATGCTGAGCGAGGTCGTCAACGACCAGGTGCGCCAGATGTTCCAGGCCGAGGCGAACCTCATGGCCCAGTTGAGCGCGCATCCGTCGATCCTCACGGTCTACCAGGCGAGCGTGTCATCCGACGGTCGTCCGTACCTCGTCATGGAGCTGTGCTCGTCATCGCTCAGCCAGCGCTACCGCACCGAACGCATCCCGGTCGCCGAGGTGCTGAGGATCGCCATCAAGATCGGCAGCGCGATCGAGACGGCCCACCGCGCCGGCGTGCTGCATCGCGACATCAAGCCGTCGAACATCCTGCTCACCGCCTACGGGCACCCCGTGCTCTCCGACTTCGGTATCGCCGCGACACTGAGCGAGTCGGTCAGCCAGGAAGCGATCGGAATGTCGATCCCGTGGTCGGCGCCCGAAGTCCTCATGGACGAAACGGCCGGGACCGTCGAGTCGGAGGTGTGGGCTCTCGCCGCCACCGTCTACTCGCTGCTCGCCGGGCGCTCGCCGTTCGAGATTCCCGGTGAGTCCAACCGTTCGACCGATCTCATCACCCGTATCAACCGCGCCAAGACCCAGCCGATCGGCCGAGGCGACGTTCCGCAGTCCCTCGAGCGCACGCTCTCGCGCGCGATGTCGCGCAATCCGAAAAACCGTCCGGCGAGCGTGCTCGAGCTCATTCGCGAGTTCCAGTCCATCGAGAGCGAGCTCGGCGTTCCGCAGACACCCGTCGAGGTGGCGATGGACGACTGGGCTCTCGCGACCGTCGCCGACCTCGAAGACCGCACACGTGTGCGCGGGGTGAGCGGGGCATCCGTGCCGTCGGCATCCGGGCGGCGTCGGCGCCGCGCCGTCGCAGCCCAGGGCGACTACGACGCTGTCGGCACCCTCGTGCGGCAAAGCAATGGTGCGAGGCGCAGCACGGGAACCGCGCGCTCCGTGCCCCCCGGCAAGGGAATGAAAGTGCTCGCCTGGGCGCTCGTGGCCTGCTCGGTGCTCGTGATCGCGCTCGGTGCGACGGCGACGCTCGTGCTGCTGCGGGCGGGGTCGGATGCCATTCCCCAGGTCTCGAATATCTCGTCGTCGATCTCCGCGGACAGCGTCGAGTTCAGCTGGGACGACCCGGGGCTCGCCGACGGTGACAGCTACACGATCGCGACGAGCGACGGCGGATCGAGCGTGCAGGCGCAGCCGCGGTTCGTCGTTGATGCGGCGGCCGGCGAGCGGGTCTGCGTGACGGTGACCGTCAACCGCGAGGGCAGGCTCGGCGAACCGAGCGTCGAGAAGTGCGTGGAGATTCCCGACAATGGTTAGGAAGTGGCTCCGGCACCACACCTCGCTGGCGATCACGGCGACGAGCGGTCTTGTCATCACAACGCTCGTTGTCACCGCGGCCGTCGTCTCCGGTGGGTATACGGCCCAGCGGATGAACCTCGGTGATGCCTCGGTCTGGGTCGCCAACAGCGACCGGCAGCACGTCGGGCGGGTCAACACGGCGGTCTTCGAGCTCAACTCGGTTGTCCCGAGCGACGGCACGGAGATCGATGTTGTGCAGTCCGGCGACTCGGTGCTCTCGATCAATACCTCTGACGCGAACCTCGACATCATCGACGCGGCAACCTCCGAGGTGCGGGATTCCGTTCCGCTCCCGCCGGATAACCCGAGCGTCTACCTCGCCGGCGCCAACGTCATCATCTACGAGCAGGGAACGGGCGAGCTCTGGACGCTGCCGTTCACCGAACTCGCCGGCTTCGACGCCGACCAGGAACCGACTCTCAACCTCGGCAGCGGTTCGGTCGTCAGCGTCAACGACGCCGGCGTGCTCTACGCGTTCTCCCCGGCCAAACTGCAGGTCTACCGCGTGAACGCCGCCGTGTCGGGCGTCGTCGAGGCGACCTTCGCGAGCCGGCTCGAAAACTCCGTCGAGTCCAACCGGTTCTCCATCACCTCGGTCGGTGAGAACTGGGCCGTCCTCGACTCGACCACGCGCCAGATCGACGTCGGTGGCACGGTGACCGACCTCGTCTCCTCTCTCGGTTCGAGCACGGACGCCCAGTTGCAGTGGCCGGCAGCCTCGGGCAACCGGGTGCTTCTCGGATTCGGCGATGGCGTGCTCGCGGTTCCCGTCGGCGGTGGAGCCCCCACCACCCTCGTCGACCAGCAGAACGGCACGCCGGCACGCCCGGCAACCCTTGGCGGCTGTGACTACGCGGCGTGGACCGGCGGAACGGCCTGGCGCGAGTGCGGTGATGACCCGGTGGGGGGAATCCGGATGTCACTCACCGACCTCGACACCGGTTCACGCCTCTCGCTTCGCCACAACGGCGACCGCGTCGTCCTCAATGATTCCCGCGGCGGTGCGTCCTGGGCCGTGCAGGACGACGGTCAGCTCATCGACAACTGGGACGACCTCATCGACGACGATGAGCAGGAGAACGAGGTCGAGGAGAACGACGATGACAGTCCGATCGTCGTCGAGACGGAGCAGCAGCCGCCCGTCGCGATCGACGACGAGTTCGGCGCGCGACCGAGCCGTACCTCGCTGCTCCCGGTGCTGCTTAACGACTACGATCCGAACGGTGACGTGCTCGTCATCGACAGCGTGAGCGCGGTCGACGAGCGAATCGGGCACCTCGACGTCATTGCCGAGCGTCAGCAGCTTCAACTCACCCTCGCCGACGACGCGAGCGGATCGTTCGACTTCGACTACACGATCAGCGACGGACGCGGCGGCACCTCGACGGCGACCGTCAGTGTTTCCGTGCGCTCACCCGACGAGAACTCGGCACCGCGGCAGGTGCGGACAACCTCGACGACGGTCGAGTCCGGTGCACAGCAGTCGGTGCCGGTGCTCGGCGACTGGGTCGACCCCGACGGAGACCCGTTCTACCTGACGTCGGCCACAGCTCCCGGACAGGACGCGGTCAACTACAAGCCGGCCGGCGAAGTGATCTTCACGTCGTCAGGGGCGACGGAGGGGCTCGTCACGGTCGCGCTCGTCGCATCCGACGGCACCGACGAGGGAAGCGGTTCGCTGCGGGTCACGGTCAAGCCGCGCGGCGAGGTCGAGCTCATCGCCGACCCGTTCGTCGTGCAGGCCTACGCGGGCGAAGAGACCACGATCGCACCACTCGACCACGTTCGCGGAGGCTCAGGCGTCGTCCGTTTGAACGCCGTGCCTCCCAAGTCGGGTGTGACGACGACCCCGAGCTACGAGACCGGCACGTTCCGCTTCGTGAGCGATCAAGTGCGCACGCATTACCTCGAATACGTCGTCACCGACGACGACCAGACCGCGACCGGCATCGTCCGTGTCGACGTTCTGACGCCGCCGGAGACCAACACGACGCCCATCACGGTGCCGAAGACGATCTTCGTCCGCACCCTCGACAGCAGACTCGTGAACGTAGCGGGCACCGATATCGACCCGGCCGGTGGGGTGCTGCTCGTCACGGGCGTACTGCGCGTGCCCGGCGGATCAGGGGTGCGAGCGGAGGTGATCGAGCAGCGTTCGGTTCGTGTGACGCTCGTCGGCCCGCTCGACGGGCCGGTGAGCTTCGGCTACCGCGTCACCAACGGCCTCGCCGAGGCCGATGGCACGATTACGGTGATCGAGATTCCGCAACCCACGCGCATCCAGCCACCGATCGCTCGCGACGACACAGCGACAGCCCGCGTCGGGGATGCCATCACGATCGACGTGCTCGGCAACGACGAGCAGCCCGACGGACTCGACATTTCGCTCAACCCTCGACTCGTGAACGGCCTGAGCGGGTCATCAGGACTCCTGTTCGCCAACGGTTCAGTGCTGCGCTACCTCGCGCCAGCCCAGCCCGGCAACTTCCTCGCCGTCTACGAAGTGGTCGGACCGGACGGCCAGGTCGCGCAGGCCGAAGTGCGCATCGAGGTGCGCGAACCCAACCCCGAGACGAACAATCCGCCGGTGCCGCGTACCGTGACGGCGCGCGTGATCGCTGGTGAACGCGTTCGCATCGCCATCCCGCTCACCGGCATCGACCCGGACGGCGATTCCGTGCAGTTGCTCGGCCAGGACTCCAACCCCGAGAAGGGTGCCGTCAGCCTCGTCGGAACGAATTACATCGACTACGAGGCCGGGCAGTACTCCGCCGGCACCGACACGTTCACCTACTCGGTCATCGATGCACTTGGTGCTCGAGCGACCGGAACGGTGCGGGTCGGCATCACGGCGCGGCTTCCCGGCGCGCGCAACCCGGTCGCGATCGCCGACGAGGTGCTCGCGAGGCCCGGCGCAACTGTCTCGGTGCAGGTGCTCGCGAACGACTCCGATCCCGACGGCAGCCCGCTGACCGTCACTTCCGTCTCGCCCAACAGCGCGGGCACGACGGCCATCATCGAAGACGGCGAGATCGTCACGATCACCCCGCCGGCCGCCGAGGACACCTACGCCGTGGTCTACGAGATCACCAACGAATCGGGCGGAACGAGCCAGAACTTCGTCAGTGTGACGGTGTCGGATGACGCTCCTCTCGCGTACCCGGTCGCCGCCGATACCGTTCTCACGCTGTCTGACGTGCTCGACCGCGAGACGATCGACGTCGACGTGCTCTCCAACGTGTTCTTCGCCGACGGGGATTCCCGCGGGCTCGGGCTGTCCATCCTCGCCGGGTACGGCGAGAGCGCCGAGGTCACCGCGAACAAGCGCATCCGGGTGACGATCGGCGACGAGAGCCAGATCATCCCGTTCGCGGTGTCGCACCCGATGGACTCGTCGGTGCGTTCCTTTGCGCTCATTTGGGTTCCCGGCTACAACGACGCGCTGCCCCAGCTCGACCGCGACGCCCCGGTGCTCTCGGTCGTGAGCGAAGAGGCCCTGACCATCGAGCTCAACCAGTACGTCATCGCGGTCGGCGGTAAGCAGGTGCGACTCACCGACTCAAGCACGGTGCGCGCGACCCACGCCAACTCCGCTTCGCTCGTCGTCGACGCCGACACCCTGCGGTTCGTCTCGGCCGAGCACTACTCCGGTCCAGCCTCCATCTCGTTCGAGGTCACCGACGGCGCGACCGCGGACGATCCGGACGGGCGCCGCGCCACCCTCGTGCTTCCGATCACCGTGACACCGCGCGAGAACCAGCCACCGGTGTTCACGGGAGCGGTCATCGATTTTGAGCCGGCCCAGACCAAGACGATCGACCTTCTGGCCCTCACGAACTACCCCTACGACGACACGAACGAGCTCTCCTACAGCGCCGTCGGCACCGCGCCGGTGGGCTTCAGCTACCGCATCAGCGGCCAGACGCTCACGATCTCCGCCGATGAGAGCGCGGTGAAGGGTTCGACGACAGCACTCACGCTCGGCGTGCGCGACGCGGTCTCGCAGGGGCAGACCGGTCGGATCGAACTGCGCGTCGTGCCGTCCACTCGGCCACTCGCACGCCCCGCAACCGACTCGGCACTGACCGAACGCGGCCAGACGACGACGATCGACGTGCTGCAGAACGACGAAGCGACCAACCCGTTCCCCGGCCAGCCGCTTCGCGTCGTCGGCGTGCGCGGGATCGAGGGCTCGAGCCTCCCGGACGGCATCACCGTCACGAGGGCTTCCGGCGGTTCGCGGCTCACCGTGACGGTGGCGAACTCCGCCGAGCCGATCGACACCAGCCTGCAGTACCAGGTCGCCGACGCGACGGGCGATCCGGAACGGTACGTCTGGGGAACCGTGCGGATCTCCGTACAGGACGTCCCGGATGCACCGGTCCGGCCGGTGCGCCAGGCCGACTCGTTTGTCGGGGGTGAGCTCAAGCTCCGCATCACGGCCCCGCAGCAGAACAACGCCCCCATCACCGGCTACACGATTATCAGTTCGAGTCGCGGTTCGTACTCCCACGACTGCGGGCTCACGCTGATCTGCTCGCTCACCGGGCTGCAGGTAGGCGCGGAGTACCGCTTCCAGGTGGTCGCGACAAACGCGATCGGCGACTCCGAGCCGAGCCCGCTGAGTGACGTGTACACGATCGACTACCGCCCGGCGGCCCCGGCGAGTGTGTCTGCGGTGCCGACCCCGGCATCCGCTGCTCCCGCCGGCCGCTCGATCACGGTGACCTGGCCAGCGGTCAGCGACCCGAAACCGGGTAGCCCCGTTATCGGATACACCGTGGTGATCGCCGGCGGCGACGTCAGTTACACGGCCAACGCCACCTCGCCGTTCACGACGACCGCCGGCGGGCAGCTGAGCAACGACTCGAACTACTCCGTCGCGGTCTACGCGCGCAACAGCGCCCAGGTGATCTCCGACACGGAGTGGCGACGCACCACGACGACCGTGCGGACCGTCGGGCCACCGTCTGCTCCGCGGCCGGCACCGCGAGCCACGATCAACAGCGACAACTCGAACGGTGAGATCCGGGTGACCTGGGGCTCGAGCGACGCCAACGGCGCGGGAAGCGTGAGTTACTCGGTCGGCCGCGTCGAGGGAACCCAGGCAGCACCGGAGTGCGTGACCGGAGGCAGCAAGCCGTACCTCGCGGCCGGTTCGGGCGGAGAGGTCTCATCGGGCTGGGTCGACACGACGACGGTCGACGGAACGGCGTACACCTACTTCGTCTACGCCGACAACGGGATGTACTGCACGGCGACCGCGACCGGCACAACCGAGAGCAAGCGGCCGCCCGGCCGCGCGAGCGGAACGGCGAGTGTCGAGTACAGCGGGAACGGCCAGTACGACATCCGTGCCAACGGCGATCTCGAAGCGAGCGGGATCGTGCAGAAGTTCGAGTACCGTCTTAACGGCTCCGGTGCCTGGCGAACGGTGGCAGCGGGTGACTGGCTGACCTCGCTCGGCGACGCGAGCAACTACGGGCAGAACACCACCGTCACGTATCGCGCCTGCCGCGACTCCGGCGAGAACTACTGTGGCGACGAATCGGCCGGCTCAACCGTGCGCCCGGTCGATACCCGCGCCGGGGTGTCGAGCTGCCTTCCGGGGTCGGAACCACAGGCATCCGCACCGGCCAACGCGGGCGACGTCAGCGTGAGCTACCGTTTCGACTACAGCCTTGACGGCTCGATCTTCACCGGACTGTTCCTCTTCGACGAGAACGACGCTGTACCGTCGAATACAGCGGCCGTTCGCGTGAAGGCGACCGTGACCGTCGGAGGCGACTCGTTCGTCGACCAGGGTTACGGCGAGGCACCCTGCGGATGAGTACCCGGATGACAACCCGAAGGACCAAGCAATGACCATGACACCCGAGCAGGCCGGATGGTTCGCCGACATCTTCAACCGTCTCGTCGCCAACGTCGACACGGTACTTCTCGGTAAGACGTTTGTCATCCGCCTGAGCTTCACAGCGT
>Ga0247817_10001498_pt1 | contig 12189 bp, 13 predicted proteins | sample UWRJL212509R1_FD_178010 | JGI IMG/M metagenome (GOLD analysis project Ga0247817, IMG submission 178010) | Plant litter microbial communities from Arlington Agricultural Research Station in Wisconsin, United States - UWRJ-L212-509R-1 | ecosystem: Environmental > Terrestrial > Plant litter >... | reverse complement strand
AACTCCGATTTCAGAAAGTGCTTCTCTAAAGATTTCTTCGTCATCAAAATCATCTTCAACTAAAATAATAGGACCAGTCTTTGACATACAGTATGCAATTATTGCTGCATTTGAATGTGCAAGTTCAACACTTATACGAACATCTTTGTTATACAATAACTTGATTCTGTTATACAATCACAATTCAATTTTTCTTATACAATCTGGAGAGCAAGGAGACAATACCTCTACCAGCTGAATCAGGAAGATAAAAAACAAAAGGCCTTATGTTACACATAAAGCCTTTTTTAACTGAAGGAGCCGAATCTCGAACTTATTGATCGACACCTTATCGAAATCCATGCTAATGGCTTGTAGTTGCTGTTTGAATATTCTTTCAGCCTGTTACTTTTAAAGCTTCAATGAGTCCATTATTTATATCAAAATGAAATTTTAAGATGAGTGGACTTCCAGGAAATGTTCCTGAACACTCTGCTGATAAAACGCTTGTTATACCTTGATGAGTTATTGACACAGGCTTCATTACCGATTTATACTTTTTATTTGATTCGTCGATCCACTTTTGGATAGCCTTCCTCCCAGTATGCGTTTTCCCTTCGTCAAAGACAACAGCTGTTTCAGAAAAACAGTCGGCATAAGCCAGACTGTCGAATTGATTTTGAGCTGTTACTAAGTCAGCTACTACTTTTGGTAAATTCATCATTTTTTATTTTTATTGGTTATTAAATTGTTGGTAGTGTACCGCCATCGATAACGAATTCTGTCCCTGTTAGATAGTTGGCTCTCGGAGAAACCAGAAACCCAACCAGTTCAGCTACTTCTTCGGGTTCTGCCGGTCTACCGAAGGGTATTCCTCCCAAGGCATTCATAACACTTTGCTGAGCTTCCTCAATAGAAGAATTTGAACTCCGGGCGATCCGTTCCAAAAAATATTTGACATTTTCAGTCCTGATCCATCCTGGGGAAACTGTCAATACGCGCACCCCTTTAGATGACACCTCTTTCGAGAGCCCTTTGCTGTAATTGATCAGGCCAGCCTTAGCTGCTGCATATGGAAGCGTTGCATCATATAAGGGAAGCCGGCCCTGGATAGAAGCAATATGAATGATCACCCCGTTTTTCTGCTCAAGCATTTGCGGTAAAAATCCCCGGTCTAATCTCACTGGCGCCAATAGATTTGTTTGCAGGGTTTTCTCCCAGTCATTATCTGTCAAAACCGCAAAGCCGCCGCCCGGGGTTTCCGACGCTCCCAGGTTATTTACAAGGATGTCGAGTTTTTTGTGTTTTAACAAAACTTCATCCACCACTTTTTGTGTGCCCAATTCTGTACTCAAATCTGCTGAAATAAAATGTAGGTTTTTGGGTAGATTCTCAGGTGCGTTTCTTGCGCTAATAATAACAGTTGCTCCTGCTTGTAGCAGCCTTTCTGCAATTGCTCTTCCTGCACCCTTTGTCCCTCCTGTTACCAAGGCAATTTTTCCGTTTAACTCATTGTCGTAACTCATATTGCTTTTCTTTTTAAAATTGATACTACAAATTTCAGACGTATGAGCTGCTAATACAATAACGGGCAATCGAATTGCATAGGGATAAATTTGTCTCATATTGTATCCGGAAGAACATTAGGTTAATTTTACGCTATGCGCGAAAGAAAAATTCCTTTGAATCTGAATTGCGGCCTTGACCTGATAGGCGAGGTTTTGTATGGAAAATGGAAGATCCGATTACTTTGGTTCATCAATGAAGGACATAAACGTCCCAGCGAACTTCAACGAAAAATTCCGGAAGCCTCACGAAGAGTCTTGAATGTACAGTTAAACGAACTCGAAGCGCACGATTTAATAAAAAAGAAAATCTATCCGGTGGTGCCGCCAAAAGTAGAATATTCATTGACACCATTCGGGAGCACGATAATTCCTATTATCGGGGCTTTGGGCAAGTGGGGTGATGATAATGAAAAACGTTTGAGAGATCTTATATTGAGGCAATCTGAAAAGCAGTAATTCTTTTGAACCTGATCCATAGGGAATCGAACTTTTTAAGAACAAAAAACGAGATGATAACATCCCGTTTTTTTTATATCAATCAATAACTACCAATATCTCTTTATGTAGACGCCAGCGATATTTTTTCAAACTTTTTCATACAGGATTTTCAGATTATAAGCGAGATCCAAAGTCCAACCTTTATTGAACGATTTGGCGCTTTTTAAATAGAAGTAAGAATCACATTCACCCTTAAACTGACAAGTCATAAAAGCTATTGGAGTGTGAGCGCGAGTACAGAGAAAAAAAAACTGCTAAAAGTTTAGCAGCCTTGTAGACTGGAGGAGCCAAATTTCGAACTTTCTATAATAAATATATTACAATTCAATCAATTGTGATTTAATACGACATTAGCTATTGATCAATTAGCTCTCTAATTGGATCCTTCTTGGTCTTTAGATAAGGAGTATAATGGTGCTCATAAAACTGTTTTTTTGAATCATGATAAGAAGTCACAGCACCAATCTTATATAGCAGATAAATATAATACCAGGCAAAGTCTAGTTGATAAGGCAGAAATCCAGAGCGCGCGCTGCCAGGATACATATGGTGATTATTATGCCATTCCCCTGCTAGTAAACCCGGACGATATTGGTTTACGGACATGTCTTTGCGATTAAAATCCAACCCGTCCCTATGGTTCTCTACTCCTTTGCCATGCCCATTATAGTTAAACGTACGCACACCAATTACCCATATTAGTGCACCACTAAAAAGTGTACACGCAAGCGCATGTCCTCCTATCAGGTAAAATGCACCATACCAGAATATCCAGTTAGCTATCCAAAGCGCAGCTGTTCTGAAAGGATCTGCAATTGAACCCCATTTTTGATATTTCTCATACGAATTGATTTTTATTCCTGTGTGTTTTACAAGCACTGCAGCTCGTGTATAATTCTTTTCATCAAGGTCTTTTGCAATGGGCTGGTGGTTTGTATCGGCTAAAAAGCAATATAAGAAACCTGCTGAGGCATTATAAGGGTCTCCAGGTTCATCAGATTTAGAATGATGCACATGGTGTGATACAATGTAGATCTCTTCCGGAATTAATTTAACTACCAGGTTTTGTGTAATAAAACGCCAGAATGAATTACGAAAAACAAAAGCGCGATGCGTACCGTAACGGTGATACCAAATTGTACCATGCGTGCCCATTACTACCATGCTGTAGAATATGCAGAGAAACAATAGCTTCCATTGAAAATATTTTGTTACAAATAAATACAGAAAGGGTAATAAACATAGTACCCAAAACCATCCTGCTAATGCAATCCAGTTCTTTCGTGATTTAAAAATATTAATTCTGGAACAAAGCTCAGTAAATAATTGCTTGCCCGTAGGCTTTACAACATTACCATTTTCATCCTCCCACCCATAAGAGGGCCTTTGCAGTACTTCATCGATAAATGCCATAACTCATTTAAATAATTGAAACAATGTATATACTCCTTTATTGTTGATTCTTATTCAATAGATCAGTTTAATATCTTGAAATGCATAGATTTTTATTGTTGAATTTTGCGCAATTATATGAAAAATATTTTTTTTAAAAAAACATTCAAAAATATTTCAGTTTAGCTGACTCTTAAAAATTCAACCTTAAAGCTTCAATAATATTTTAATTATTATCCGTTGAATAGGCCTTAACAAATGGCTTTTAAGAATTCCGGTCCATAATTGTTGATTTAAAATATTTGTAATGGATTAAAAATTGTGTAACTAAAAAAATTAAATATGTAACTTTTTAAGTCCTTTACCTTTACATCTTTGCATAAGATAAAGATCTATCTAAAATGAAATTGTATATAAAGTACATGGTTAGCAATTGTTGCAAACTCATGGTGAAAAATGAATTTAATAAATTAGGAATAAAAATATCAACTATAGAGTTAGGGGAACTGGAAACAAAGCAAAAGATATCCATGCGCCAGTTTGAAAAAATAAGAGCCGTACTTTTAAGGAACGGACACGAATTAATGGAAGACAAAAAATCCATTCAAATCGAAAAGGTTAAAACTGAAATAATTAATATGATTCATTATTCGGACGAACTACCCGAAGTTAAATTTTCAGATTACCTAAGTACTAAGCTTGATTGTGATTACACATATTTATCAAATTTATTTTCTGAAGTTACAGGCTCCACACTCCAACAATTTATTATTGTCAATAAAATTGAGCGAGCAAAAGAGTTAATTATTTATAATGAAATGAGCTTAAAAGAAATCGCTTTTAAATTACATTATAGTAGCCTTCCTCATTTTTCAAATCAGTTTAAAAAAATAACTGGGCTCTCTCCCGTTTTTTTCAAGTCTCTCAAAAAGAAAAAAAGAATTGCATTAGAAAATTTAATTGCGAATCAAAAAATAAAATAAATGCACTTATTGGCTTTTTTCATGTGTCAATAGATGAAACTGTTTGACATTATATAGTATATACTTTAATCATTTAACTGATAAACTATATGTGTTTATTTATTGTAAACATTAAATTGAACACAAATGTCACCAATTATACAACGTTATATTTTAGAAGCAATAAAGGGCTTTGATGCAATTCCGGATGTACGGAAACAAGCATTAAAAAATATAATTCAATATTTGAAGAAAGTTACGGATGATAACAAAAGACCTGAGTTGTTATACATCTGTATGAGAAATTCCAGAATGAGTCATTTGGGCCAAATATGGAGCAGAGTTGCAGCAACTTATTATGGTTTCACAAATGTAAGAACCTATTCTGGAGGCATACATGCTACAGCATTTGACTTAAACTCAATTACAATCATTGAAATGATTGGGTTTAGCGTAAGTCAGACTGATTATACACCTAACCCTTCTTATAAAATACAATTTGGGGATTCCGATATATATATTACTTGCTTTTCGAAGAAATACGATGATCGAGAAAATCCAATACAAGGATTTTGTGTTATTATGATGTGCGAGGAAGCAGAGGCTGCTCTTTCCCATATCGAGGGAGCTGAGTTATGGGTTTCTACTCTTTATAATGACTTGCAAGCTTCGAACTTAACTGGCGATTGGGATAATATGTATTTAAAAAGCAGTAAGGAAATTGCTACTGAATGTCTATATGTTTTTTCAGAATTAAGTAAGCAGCCTGAAAAATAAAATTTGTGGATTTTATTAAAATTTGAAATAAATAGGTGAATCGAACAAAAAAGCCGTCCCGATAGTTATCGGGACGGCTTTTATAAAATGTAGACTGGAGGAGCCGAATTTCGAACTTATTGATTCAAGATATTTTAAAGTTCAAAGTTTAAACTAAATATTAAGTAGTTGAACTATTTAACCATCCGTATTCACTTATATATTTAATAATTGCAGGTCATTAATTCTAGAAAAGTAGATCACTGTTTAAGCTTGTATGCCAAAATCCATCAGCATATTTTAATCCGGCGTCAATAGCTCTATCCATAGTAGAATGAGCAAGTAACATGATTCCTGCAAGCATAAAATTACGGTTATTTTTTCCTAAACCAAAAAGTGCAATTGCCACTCCCGTTCCTTTGAAATGGACAATATTATATAAAACTGCACCCACGTTGGTGTTAATTGCATATCCTGCCATGCTCAGATCCGGGACCAGCAATAATACCGGGAACCACCACCATTTTAAATTTAAACGAGAGAATAAATACATGCATCCAAGGAAGCATGTAAATTCTTCAATTTGAATAAGGATTTCCATAATTTTTAATTTTAGAATACAGATCGGATTTTCGTTTTCCATTCTTCAATAATTTCCGGAGTAGCTCTGTCTGCTGCATCAAAAAAGAAGTGATGCTTGATTTCTAATCCGCAATAGATATAAATTCCTTTATCAGAAGTTAATAAAAGAGCTTTATCCATTCCTATCGATTCATATTCTGCTTTGGATTTACCTTGCGTATTTATGATTATAGTTTGCTTCCCAGAAAGCATCCCCTTTTGCACTCCTGCGTCATATCTATACGCAAACCCATAACTAAAAACCCTATCAATATACCCTTTCATTATTGCTGGTAAACCTGTCCACCAGATTGGATGTATAAATGTGATGCAATCTGCCCAGGCAATAAATTCCTGCTCCCGTTTTACATCTTCAGCAATAGTACCTTTTCGCTGTCCTTCCATATCATGCAATGAAAGTACGGGATCAAAGTTCAATAGGTATAGATCTCTTAATACAACTTCATGATGGTTATTCTCTAGATGCTCAATCAGTGTATGTTTCAACTGACTGTTTAAACTATTCGCATTTGGGTGCGCATATATGATCAGGTGTTTCATCATTCTGTTTCATTCGTGATGAAACAAATGTATAATCCTGAAACATTCAAAAATTGTAAGAAAACGAAATTATTCTTTAGGATTACAAATATCCTGCTGAAATTTCATGTATTGCGTAGGGCTAAGATTGATGTAGTGCTTAAAGTCGTGTATGAGTTGACTTTGGTCATAATAATTACATGCCTGAACGATTTCATACCAATCAACTTTTGAAGAAGTGCTGGTAAGATTTTGTATCAACACAACAGCTTTAAAAAAACGTTCATATCTGTTGCGTTCTTTAGCTGAATAGCCAAAGTGTTTTTTATAGTTTAATTGTATGTTGCGTTGTGTCTGTCTATTTTCTCCGGCGATGGTTTTAATCGGATTTAGTGCCTGTTGTTGAAATGTTGTTAATTGTTGTGCTATTTTATTCCGTCGCTCTAAATAGGGATCACAAAATGTAAGAATTTGATTTATCCTGGCAGTAGTATCGTTCGTTTTATTAAGTTCATTCCACAAAGACATAAAATTATCTTCGCTTATTTTATCAACAGGATCCATAGGCACATGTTCTGCTACAGAATTACTTCCGAAGAAACGATAAAATGCATCATCCCTAAAATTTAGTGTCAATATTTCGGCACCCGAAGGCAGAGAATAATCAAAGGCCTGTTTAACCGGACCAAGAATAAGACATTTATCTACTTCTATTTTGGTATGTTCTTTTGAATGTAGAAATGGTTTTTCTCCAAAACTAAAAATCAGAATTGTTTGAAAAGAAGGCAATAACGTTTTTGTAATAATGTCACTTGATTTATTTTCAGCAAAATAAAAATGAGTAAAAGCTTCGCCATAGGCTGGCGGCACAGCTATTCTATAGTCATTGTAGCCCGTTTTATCTACTGCCATCTATTCTTTTTTGGCCATTGCGATTGATTAATTAAACGATTGTCTGAATACCATTGGAGAAACACCACTTTTACTTTTAAACAATTTACTGAATGATTGCGGATGTTCAAAGCCCAGCTCATAGGCTATTTCATTTACAGTCAAATCGGTCGTGGATAGCTTTTCTTTTGCTATTTCCAGTAACTTGTCGTATATGAATTGTTTAGTGCTTTGCCCCGTCAACACTGTAAGTAAACGGCTTAAATAATTAGGTGAAATATTCAGGTTTTCGGCAATATATTGAACCGTTGGAATACCATTGTTTCGTATCTCATCACTATTGAAATAACTGGTAAGCAAAACCTCCAACTGATTAAGAATTTTATGGTTTACCATTTTCCGTGTAATAAACTGGCGCTGATAAAAACGTTCAGAATAGGTAAGCAGCAACTCTATTTGAGCAATAATTATATCCTGGCTGTATGCATCAATACCAGAATGATATTCCTGTGCGATGTTATGCATCATGGCAATTACCATTGATTCTTCTTTGTCTGAAAGATGTAAAGCTTCATGCACACGATAACTAAAGTACTCGTATTTTTTTATTTTTTTTGCCAATGAAGTGTTATATAAAAAATCAGGATGTATGAGCAACAACCATCCTGTATGCATAAATGCATCTTTTGAAGTTGAATCAATTGTCAGTACTTGCTTAGGTGACATAAAATGCATAACACCTTCATCAAAATCGAAATTCTGATAGCCATATTTCATTTTGTCAGTAAAGTTCTTTTTTAAAGCAATTGTATAAAAATTATGTACAATACTTTTTATACAACCATCGGGCTTCCGTTTTATGTCTTCAAACTTCACAACACTGATCAAGGGGTTTTCTGGTTTCGGCAATTCCATAAACCTGTGATAGGCTGCAATAGTGTCTATTTGCACTAATTCTTGTGTTGGCATATATATATCTATAATTCAAATAACAATTTCAGCCCGTCCTTTAGTTCAGTTGGCTTTCTCCCTAAATATTTTTCTAAGCTATCTGTAATCTCTGCTTCCTGATTATTTTTTATATCGGTAATAAAATCTACGATTTTTTGAATCAAAGGAAGAGGAAGATTTCGTTGCTGCATTGTACTAACAAACACGTTCTTCTCCACATTAATATAATTCACTTCTTTCCCTGAAAGCTGCGTTAATACAGCAGCAATATCATAAAACGAATATGTTTTATTGCCGGTAAAATTGTATATTTTATTGTTAAATGATTCATTCAGTAACACATTTGCCATTGCTTCGCCCATTTCACTCCTCAAAGCAAACGATACCTTTCCGTTCCCTGCAGGCAGAACAATTCCTCGCTCCAATGCACCTGCACCGCCTATAAACTGAGGTATCGCATCCATGTATAATATGTTTCTAAAAAAAGTATAGTTTATCCCGCTGGTAAGGATATAATCTTCTGTTTCAAAATGCTCAACCATTAACTTATTCACTAACGTTGTTCTATCCCGCAAACATCTGCTCGTATATGCAACATTTTTCACACCCATCTTTTTTGCTGTGTCAACAACATTTTTATGTTCCTGCATACGATTGCCCTGGTCACCGGAAGAAATCAACAGCACAGTATCTACGCCGTCCATTGCGTGTTCAAGAGATCGAATATCGTCATAACTTCCGATATTGGCATTGAAGCCTTTATTTTGATATTCTGCTCGTTTTTCTTCTTGTCGTGTAAGTATTGAAATTTTATCCGGTTGAATCGATTTTAATAACGTTTGTATAACTGCATTACCCAAATGTCCCGTAGCACCGGTTACCAGTATTTTATCCATGTTTTTGCTTTTGTGTTTAGACAAATATCTTACATTCAAAAAAAACAAGTGTATTCAAATCTATCTTTGTTCAAGCCCAATCTGACCTTTTTTTGTTTTCTGCGCGCTTCCGGATTTGTATTCGCCGCGACGAACGGAAGCCAGATAAAGGATTTTCAATCCGTACTATAAAGCAAAATGTAATATCCTATTTACTACTTTAAAGCACGTATTATCAGCTTATGACTTTGTATAACCTGCCTATATTCCGTGTATATACAGTCTGAGAGTATTGGAGAGCAAGAGCTAAAAAAACAAAAGGTCTTATGTTTTCACATAAGACCTTTTCAGTGTAGAGAGGAAGAGATTCGAACTCTCGGTACAGTCACCCGCACACACGCTTTCCAAGCGTGCTCCTTAAGCCACTCGGACACCTCTCTATGTGGCAAATTCCAAATAACTAAAAACAAAATTCAAAAGAGAAACTAGTGAATACATCGTTCAGGTTATTCCGAATTGGGATACAAATAAACGCTTTTATTCGGGCAAAACAAAACACGATTACAGGATTAAGATTGAGAACAGTATTTTTATTCAACTAAATAGATAGATTTCTGATTATTAAAAGCTTACTAATTACTAATTCTCTCGTCTTTGTACTAAGTACACTATAACTTCGTACTTTTCTCATCTAGAAACTAGTACCTGGCAACTGGAAACTTCCTCTGGAATTTGTTTTTTTATTTGGAATTTCTGCATTTATCTTCCAAACAAAACGCGACTGTTAGCTGTCGTTTGTTCTATCACCTTTTCCTTTGACACCTGCAGCACGTCACCTATCTTTTGTGCAACAAGATCAATGTATGCAGGTTCGTTGCGTTTACCTCTATGCGGTACCGGTGCCAGATACGGACCATCCGTTTCAAGCACGATTTGCCCCATGCCGATCTCTTCGATCAATGTATCAAGCCCTGCCTTTTTATACGTTACTACACCACCTACACCAATCATCCAGCCATAGGTTTTCAAAATGGTAACTTCTGCCAGCGAACCGGAAAAACAATGAAAAACACCACGCAAACCACGGTGCATATAAGGCTTCAGCACCTCCAGTGATTCTGCATTTGCTTCACGACTGTGGATCACTATGGGTAAATTGTATTTAATCGCCCATTCTGCCTGTATCTCTAACGCTTCCTGCTGCTGCTTCAAAAAACTTTTATCCCAATACAGATCAATGCCTACTTCACCAAGAGCAATGAATTTACGGCTTTCAAGCTGCTGTTCAATAACCGACAGTTGTTCTTTATAATCTTCTTTTACATAACACGGGTGTAAACCCATCATAGCAAAGCAATGCTCAGGAAAATCCTTTTCAACGGCATACATAGGCTCAATGGAATGCACGTCTACATTAGGCATATAAAAGGCTTCTACGTCTAAATCAATGGCCTGCTGGATAAGTGTATTCCGATCTGCGTTGTATTCCTCCGAATACAAATGAATATGTGTTTCAATGATACCCATAAATTTTTAGTGGTCAGTAAACAGTGGTCAGTTGTCAGTTATGAATAGTTATTGGATAGTAGTAAACAATAAGCAGTGTAAAGCAATAAGTATATAAGTGAAATTATTCTTAGTACTTTTACTGACCACTGACTACTGACAACTACCTTGGTTGTATCTCTTTCCCCTTATATGTCCGCCCTTTCCACTGCACACCCAATGGCAAGAGTTGATAGGTGAATAAGAGTAACGGAAACAGATATCTGTTTAGTTCAAATAGATAAATATCTTTACGCACATGACTAATACCGATCTTATGTATAACACCTTGAATAAAGATGTTCTGTAGATTTAAAATCGTTAGCCAGAATATCAATACCCATTCCCAGGGAAGATATACAAACGCTAATACTAATGTAGGAAAATAGATTCCCTGCATCGCAAGAAAGGTTAGTAATAAGAAAGGTAAGCGCAGAGCTCCTGACAGCCAGCGTTTGCGCTGTTTCAATACATCCCCCAACGAATTTAAGGGTGCTGAAAATGCAGTCGTTGATTCATCCAATAAATTTCTGAATGCCCACCCTTTCCCTAATGCTGCTATAAATAATTCCAGATCTTCGGTAACAGAAAATTCCAAATTTTCATAGCCACCTGTTTCTTTGTAACAGCTTGTACGAATAGCCATGTTATTACCAACCGCTGTAACAGGCATGTTCATTTCAGACACCACATGCACCATGCCAAATGCATATGCCCAATCTACGCGCTGAATGCATGCAAACATGCTCTTACCCTTTACAACAGTTGAACCTGAAACAATTCCTGTCCCCTCTTCAAAAGCCCCTAATAAACCATCTACCCAATACTTCGGTACTTGTATATCTGCATCGGTAATAAATAAAAATTCACCTTTTGCTTTGGCAGCCAGTTGTGCCAACACATTTGCTTTTCCTTTTGCCTTCGTTGTACTTTCTTCAATCGTAACCAATGTAAAATTCGGTTTATCCTGAATGTATGTGGAAACAAGAGCGTATGTATTATCAGTCGATTGATCGTCGCCGATAAATACTTCAATGCTATTACCTGGATAATTAAGTTTGCTTATTGCATTGAGACAATGTAGAATATTATCTTCTTCATTGCGTGCTGCAATTAATATAGAAATGAGAGGTTTGTGTGCTTTTGAAAAATGAGCAACCGGTTTGTAATAAAAAAACAAACGGATCAATAATATGCTTTGAAAGGTAATGTAGATGCATGCATAGGCAAAAAAAAGTACCGAAACGGGCATCATAATGTTTTAAACTGATAACCTTTATTCAAACACGATTCAATGTATTTAGGCAAGGCGTAATCCAGATTTTCAAAGGCTTTCATGCTGTCGTGAAAGATGATAATAGAACCATCACGCGAATCTTTGAGGGCAGTTTGCAAACATTTTTCAGCACCTCTTAATTTATCAAAATCGCCTGTGATCACATCCCACATAATAACACGGTAAATGGTTTTCAAATATTCGCATTGAGCGGTTTTCATTTTACCATACGGAGGTCTAAAGAGACGTTCTGTTTTCCAGGCTTCAGGAATATCCAGACCTTCCTCTAGTTTTTCCATCATTGCTTCACATGCCATAATATTGGCGAAGTAATA
>Ga0247817_10001495_pt1 | contig 12216 bp, 12 predicted proteins | sample UWRJL212509R1_FD_178010 | JGI IMG/M metagenome (GOLD analysis project Ga0247817, IMG submission 178010) | Plant litter microbial communities from Arlington Agricultural Research Station in Wisconsin, United States - UWRJ-L212-509R-1 | ecosystem: Environmental > Terrestrial > Plant litter >... | reverse complement strand
GATGACGAGGCTGGCGAGGATGCCGATCGCCGAGACGATGGCCGACACGGTGAGCGCGAGGCCCGCCTTGCCCTGCTTCGCCATCGGGTACCCGTCGAGGGTGGTGGCGATCGACGCCGGGGTGCCGGGAGTGTTGACGAGGATCGAGGGCACCCGGTCGCCGAAGTTCGCGGCCACGTAGATGGTGAGCAGAACGGCGAGGCCCTGCACCGGCTCGAGGGTCAGCGTGAAGCCGGCCGCGAGGGCGACCGCCATGGTCGCCGTGATCCCCGGGAAGGCCCCGACGAGGAACCCGAGCGCGAGGCCGAGGAGGAGCCCGAGCAGCACCTGCAGGTCGAGCAGCGACGCTATTCCGTCGGCGAAGGCGTTCATAGGGGGATCCTTAGGAGCATTCCGAAGAGCACGTAGATGAAGGCGGTCGTGATGACCGGGAAGAGAACGAAGGTCTTCCAGCTGCGAGCGCCGTAGACGTAGAGCAGCGCGAACAGGAAGAACGGCGTGATGAAGACGAACAGCTCGATGTTGTAGCCGAACGCCACGATCGAGCGCACCTGCCACAACGCGAGATAGACGACGGTGAGCGCGATGGTGGAGATGAGGCGGCGCATGCCGCCCTTCTGCAGTCTCTCCAGGTCGTCGCGATCGGCCGGCGGACGCACGAACGCGTAGACGAGCCGCCAGGCGGCGATCACCACGCCCAGCACGCCCAGCATCGTGGGCCATGACCGGGCGTCGATCTGTCCTGCACCGGTCTCGCGGCGTAGGTCGATCTGCAGCACGAGCACGAGGTACACCGCCATGAAGACGAGTGCGACAGCCGCGGCGACGATCTCGAGCCTGCGCGAGGGCTGCGCGACGATGTCCGCGTCGGCCGTGTCGGAGACGACGGCTTCGTCGCCGGTCTCCGAGCGAGTTTCTGTCACGATGAATCGCTTTCTGCTGGGATCGAACCGAGGGGTGTGCCGAGCCGACCGGCTCGGCACACCCCTCGCCGCGATGTGTCGGGTGTGCCGGAGACTAGCCGAGCAGTGTCTTGTAGAGGTCGAACTGGCTGTTCACGAACTCCGTGAACTCCTCCGCGTTGCGGTAGACCACGAGGTTTCCCGACTTCTTCTGGAACTCGACGTAGCTGTCGCTCTCGACCGAGTCGGCCACTGCCGACTCGAGAACGTCGCGCACGTCGTCGGGCAGGCCGGCCGGTGCGTAGATTCCGCCCCAGCCGCCGTAGAGCAGCTCTGTTCCGATCGCCTCTTCGGCGGTGGGCACGTCGGGAAGGTTGAAGTACTCCTCGTCGTTGAGCACGGCGAGCACGCGCACGGCGCCGGCCTGGGCCACGGCCTCGCCCGCACCGGAGACGGCGGCGACTGCCTCGCCGGATGCGGCGGCGGAGACCGCCGTCGCGCCACCGTCGTACGACACGGGCGTGAACTGCGCACCCGTCTCATCCGCGATGCCGAGCGTCGCCGCCTCCCAGATCGAGCCGGTGCCCGAGTTGGCGACCGTCACGGCGCCATCCTTCGAGGCCTCGATGAGGTCTTCGAGCGTCTTGTACGGGCTGTCGACGCCGACCGAGATGACGCCGGGCGCGAGCATGATCTGCCCGATCAGGTCGAAGTTCTCGGGAAGCACGTTCGCGTTCTGCGTGGTGTTGAGCATCGCGATCTCGACGGGACCGAAGCCGATCACGTAGCCGTCGGCGGGCTGCTGTGCGACGTACTCCATCGCGAGTGCACCGGATGCTCCCGGCATGTTCTCGGGGATCACGCTGACTCCGAGAACCTTCTCGAGCTCGGTCGCGAGAGCGCGGCTGGAGAGGTCGGAGCCGCCGCCCGGGTTGGCCTGGATGATCAGGCGGATGTCCTTCTCGGGAAACGTGGTCTCTGTCGCGGTGCCCTCTTCAGCCGGCTCCGCGACCGGGGTGCAGCCCGCCATGGCGACTGCCACTCCCAGTGCTCCGGCAAGTACCAGTGCTGTTCTTGTGCTCTTCACAGGCTCCGTCAACTCCTTCGTTTGGGGCCTTTGACCCGTCTTCATTGATGTGTCATGGTCGAATCCGTGCGTCTGCGAGAGAGCAAGTAATCGATTTCATGGATGCTACGAGCCGCCGCCCTCGCTTGTCAAGCCGATCGGGCCAACGGTGTGTAATCGGTATCTGCTCAGTCGGCGAAGACCGCGACCGTGCCGGCCGAGAGCCGCCGGATCTCGGGCTCGCGGGAGGGCTCGCCGATGCGCGCCACGAGCAGCGCGGCGGCCTCGGTGCCCATGCGCATCGTCTCGTGGTCGAGCACGACGAGCGAGTAGCGCTGCGACGTGCTCCACGGCACCGGGTCGAAGCTCGCGAGCGCGATCGTCTCCGGGTCGACGTCGAGCTCGGTGAGCGCGCGGATGGCACCGAGGGTCATCGCGTTGTTCGCGATGACGATCGCGTCGGGCGGCGTGCTCGAGGCGAGCAGCTCCCGCACCGCGCGGTAGCCGCCCTCCTCCGAGTAGTCCGAGTCGACGATGAGCGCACCGTCGGTGGCGACGCCCGCGGCCGCGAGCGCTTCGAGGTAGCCCTCGCGTCTGGCGCTACCGGTGAACGTTCGCTCGGGTCCCGCGATGTGCGCGATGCGCTTCCGGCCCGCCTCGACGAAGCGCGCGGTCAGCTGCGCGGCGCCGGTGCGGTTGTCGAACACGACCGAGTCGAAGTCGCCCGTGCCGGCGAGCCGGTCGATGACCACCACCGGCACACCCGTCGAGGTGAGCTCGGTCAGGTCGCTGCGCAGCGAGTCCGCGGGAGCGACGATGACACCGCTCACCTGTTGCGCCGACAACAGGCGCAGGTAGCTGGCCTCCAGGTCGGTGTCGTCGTCGCTGTTGCAGAGCATCAGCATGTAGCCGTCGTCGCGCAGCGCGTCGCCGATCCCCCGCACCACGTCGGTGAAGAAAGGGTTCGCGATGTCGGGCACGATCACGCCGACCACGCTGTTCGACTGGCGCCGGAGGCTGCGGGCGACGCTGTTCATGCGGTAGCCGAGCTCGCTCAGGGAGGCGCGCACCCGCTCGGCGATCTCCGGGTCGACCCGTGGGTTGTTGTTGAGCACCCGCGACACTGTCGCGGTGGACACACCGGCGTGACGCGCGACATCGACCACCTTCGGCCTGGTGGATTTTGCGACCACGGTCACCTCTTCGTCTCCCGGATTGCGCCCGGCGAACCCCAGAGGCCGCCACGGCTGCTTGTGATGATAGCCGCAAGAAACCTTATGCTCAGGTTCTCGGCGACCGTCTGCGACCGCCGGGCGCACCGACCGGAGGCACGCTATGACCCGCACACCGATCCAACTCGGCGCCTACGCGTCGCTGCCGCGCGAGGCGCGATCCGACGCCCGTCTGAACGACGCGCACCTGCGAGCGGCGATCGAGGCGACCGGATGCAGCGGGCTCGAAGTCCCCTGGGCGAGCGCGACCTTCGTCGCCGACGAGGAGTCGCTCGTGCGCCTGCTCGAGGCGGGCGGCAGCCACGTGTTCACCATGGTCGCCGCCACGATGGAGGCGCGCGCCGACGGGCGTTTCGGGCTCGCATCGCTCGATCCCGACGGCCGCCGGGCCGCGGTCGAGCTGGTTCGCGACGCCCATGCGGCGACGGTAGCGATGAGCGACCGGGCCGGGCGACCCGTCGTCGCCGCCGTCGAAGTGCAGTCCGCGGCATCCGTCGACCTCTCCGCCCGTGACGCGCACGTCGCCGCCCTCACCGAGAGCCTCGACGAGATCGCCGGCTGGGACTGGCGCGGCGCCCGCGTGCTGCTCGAGCACTGCGACTCGGCGCTGGCCGTGCGCCCGGTCAAAGGCTTCCTGCCGCTCGACGACGAGCTGCGGGCACTCGCCGCGCTCGACCCGGCTGCCGGCGTCGGCGTCGGCGTCAACTGGGGGCGCTCGGTGCTCGAGACGCGCGACACCGCGACCGCCGTCGATCACGTGCGCCGCGCCGACGCTCTCGGACTCTTGGGCGCCCGCGCCTATTCCGGCGTCGCCGCGACAGACAACCCGCTCGGCGACGCGTGGGCCGACAACCACGTCGCGGCCGCCGGTCCGCTGGCCGTCGGCGCCGGTCTGGGCTCGAGCCTGCTCACTGCCGCCGAGGTCGAGTCGTTCGCCACGGCGGCTCGCAGCGGGCTCACGATCGTGAAGGTGAACGCCCCGTCGGGTGCCGATTCGCGCGGGTCGCTGGCGATCGTCGCCGAGTCGTTCGCCCTGGTCAGGGATGCCGTCGAGCGGGCTGGCGCAAACTCCGGGTTGACTGTGTAATCGATTTCTAGCATGCTGTCGGATACCGCCGTGACAGCCGGCGGGCAGTTCATTCGACCGCAATCAAGGAGGATTCGTGGCCACCGCTCCGTATTCGATGCCCACCCGTCTCGCCCGCCCCCAGCTCGAGGCCAAGACCGCCTGGCTTGTCACCAGCGGCGACCTCAGGCTCGCGGCGAACCTCGCCGGATGGCCGATCCAGCAGGCGATGGAGGAGCGACTGGCCGAGGAGTTCGCGGCGCTCGGCTGGAGCATCCAGCGTGCGCACGCGGTCGACGAGGCGAAGGGTCACGGCTTCATCGACAGCCAGCACTACGGGCTCGAGGTCTTCACGAACATCCCCGAGGACGCGCCGCTCATCGTCGCGGAATCGGTGTGGCAGTACAGCCACCACGTGCTCGCGGGCCTGCGCACGCACAAGGGTCCGATCCTCACCGTCGCCAACTTCGTCGGCGACAACCCCGGCCTCGTCGGGCTGCTCGGCCTCAACGCCGGCATGACCAAGATGGGCGTCGACTACTCCACGATCTGGAGCGTCGACTTCAGCGACGACTGGTTCCGCGCCGGCATCGCCTCGTGGCTCGAGACCGGCCACATCGAGCACGACGCGTCGCACGTGCGGCCGCTGCCCGCCCTCGCGCCGAGCGCGGAGACCGAGCTCGCCCAGGCGCTCGCCGGCCAGCTGCTCGACCGCAAGGCGATCATCGGAGTCTTCGACGAGGGCTGCATGGGCATGTACAACGCCATCATCGACGACGAGCTGCTCAACCCGCTCGGCATCTACAAGGAGCGGCTCTCGCAGAGCGCGCTGTACGCCGAGATGCTCACCGTCCCCGACGCCGAGGCCGAGGCGGTCCTCGCCTGGATCCGCGAGGCGGGCATGACGTTCGTCGTCGGCACCGACGAGGCGACCGAGCTCACCGAGGCCCAGCTCGTCTGGCAGGCCAAGATGTACGTCGCCGCTCTCCGCATCAGCGACGACTACGGCCTCTCGGCCGTCGGCATCCAGTACCAGCAGGGTCTCAAAGACCTGGTGCCGGCGAGCGACCTCATCGAGGGCATTCTCAACAACGTCGAACGCCCGCCCGTGCTGAGCCGCGACGGCAGCCGCGAGCTGTGGGCCGGCGAGGCGCTCCCCCACTTCAACGAGGCCGACGAGGGCGTCGCGGTCGACGCCCTGCTCACCAACCGCATCTGGACCGCGATGGGGCTCGACCCCGCGAACACGCTGCACGACATCCGCTGGGGCGAGGACTACGACGGCCAGTTCGTCTGGGTCTTCGAGATCTCCGGCTCCGTGCCGCCGTCGCACCTGACAGGCGGCTACCACGGCGCCGTGGGCTGGCGTCAGGGGCCGGTCTACTTCCCGCTCGGCGGCAGCACGATCAAGGGAGTCTCCAAGCCGGGCGAGTTCGTCTGGTCGCGCCTCTACATCGCCGAGGGGGCGCTGCACTTCGACATCGGCCGCGGCACCGCGGTCGAGCTGCCCGCCGACGAGACCGAGCGCCGCTGGCAGGCCACGAACCCCGAGTGGCCGATCATGCACGCCGTGCTGCACGGCGCGAGCCGCGACCAGTTCATGGCGCGCCACAAGGCCAACCACCTGCAGGTCGCCTACGCGCCCGACGCCGAGACCGCCGACCGCGCGCTGCTGGCGAAGGCCGCGATGTTCGACGCGCTCGGCGTCACCGTCCACCTCATCGGCGACGTCGCGATCTGACCGACGTCCGGTGCGGCCTCGTCTCAACGGGCCGCACCGGGACGCACGCGCGACGACCCGGCCCTCGTCGAGACGCTTCTGCCCGCCCATTACACTTGTAACCGCTCGCGGGAGTGGTGAAATTGGTATACACGCAGGTTTTAGGTACCTGTGCCGAAAGGCGTGAGGGTTCAAGTCCCTTCTCCCGCACTTCCTACCGGTCCGTTACTCTGGCTCGCATAACCAATGCGGAGTGAAGGTGATGCCCGGATGAATCAGTCGTTGGCTCCTCTGCTGGTCGGCGCGGGAGTGCTGATCGCGCTTTCAGCCTGCGTTCCCGTTCAGAAGGAAGCGGAACCGGCCGTCACCAAGGACTCCCCCGAGAATTTCGAGGGACAGATGATGACGTTCGAGCAGACGGTGACTCCAGAGGGAGGCGTGATCGGCAATGCCGCCGCTTTCTCGGGCACACTCACCGTGAGCGGGGATTGCCTGACGCTCGACGGGGTCCCGTTGCTGATGCCCGGCCATTCCAGCTCGTGGGACGGCACGACGCTGAGTATCGGTGCGTACCAATTCCAGCTCGGCGACGCGGTCGAACTCGCCGGGGGCATGGTGCCGCTCGCGAGCATGAGGGAGGCGGGGCGCGACGACGTCCTCGACCGATGCGGCGACATAGAGCCGATAGGCGTCACCGGGTTCGAAGCACCCCGGTAGTGCACTTGACCGGAAGCTACTCGGCGCTCCTCGCACCAGCGATCTGTGAAGTCATTCGCTCGGTACTTGCGGCGCAGCCTCAGCGGCCGAGTAGGCTCGGTCGGAACATGACGCAAACCCAGCTCGACCAGCCGAAAAACGCGCTCGCCGTTGCGGGCTTCGCACTTGGGCTTATCGCCTCGGCCTGCGCCCTCTTTATTCCTCAGTTCTTCGTCGCGATGTTCCTCGCTTTCGTGCCGGCGGTCCTAGCCCTCATTTTCGGCGTCATCGGAATCAGTAGGGCGAACCGCCTCGGTGGGCGAGGACGGGCTCTGGCGATATGGGCCGTCGTCCTGGGACTCGCCCCATCGCTCGTGTGGCTTGCCGCAGAAATCGTCAAGGCGGCGTTGTTCGGCACGGGATACTCCGTCTTGTAACCGCGGGCGCGGAAGCAGCCAGACCGCGGTCAGCCCGCCGCTCGCACGACCAGTTTCGCGATCGTCTCGGCCCCGTCGTCGGTCAGGTGGTCGAGCGCATACGACGTCGGCCACAGCCCGCCGTCGTCGTCGAGCTGCGCCGCGCCGCTGAAGCCCAGCGTCGAGTAGCGCTCCTTGTCGCCGAGGCCGCTGCGGAAGAAAACGACGACCTTGCCCGACTTCGCCCACCCCGGCTGGCCGTAGTAGAGCTTCGGCAAGAGGCCGGGAGCGACATCCGCCACTATGGCCATCAACCGCTCGGCCATCGCGCGGTCGGGCTCGGCCATCTCGGCGATCTTCGCCAGAACGGATGCCTCATCGGCGGCTTCTTTGTCGGCCGCCTTTCCGCGCTTGGCCTCTGCCTTCAGCTCGGCCGATCGTGCCTTCATCGCGGCACGCTCTTCCGCGGAGAACCCGCCCTCCGCCTTCGTCCGGTCACCGGTTCCGCTCGTCGTTCGCGTGTCGCTCATCGCGTGGTGCTCCCTCTTGTAGGTCGTGGTCGTGATTGCGCCCCAGACTACGACCCGGCAGTGCGTCGCGCTTCTCGGATCCTGCTCGCCGGCGATGCGCCCCGAACTGGGGCCGCGTCGTGTCATACCGCGGGATGATCTCTGCCGAAAACGTCATTTTCTCAGCCAGCGCGGGCCCGCCAGCCGGTAGCCTGAGAGCGTTGAAACCGTAGCCGCCGCCGATTGACCTCAACGGCAACCGACGACTGGAGATTTGTCCGTGTTTTCCACCGCTCTCATTCCGTTCCTCGATCCGGCAAACCTGATCGAGGGATTCGGCGCCTTCGCGCTCCTCGGTGTCTGCTTCATCGTGTTCGCCGAGACCGGACTGCTCGTCGGCTTCCTCCTCCCCGGCGACACGCTGCTGGTCATCACCGGCCTCCTCACCTTCACCGGCACCATGGTCGTCGGCGGTTCCGGCATCGAGATACCCATCTACTGGGTGTGCCTCGCGATCGGGTTCGCGGCGTTCCTCGGCGGCGAGGTCGGCTACCTGATCGGCCACAAGCTCGGCCCGCGCGTCTTCGAACGCAAGGAGACCGGTCTGTTCTCGATGGAGAACGTGCGTCGCACCAACTCGTTCTTCGAGCGCTTCGGCGGCATGGCAGTGATCGTGGCCCGCTTCGTGCCCATCGTGCGCACCTTCGCCCCGGTCGCCGCGGGCGTCGGCCACATGAACTACAAGAAGTACTCGCTGTACAACCTCATCGGCGCGCTCATCTGGGGCGCCGGGCTCACGTTCGCCGGTTTCCTGCTCGGCTACATCCCGCCCGTCGCCGACTTCGTCACGCACTACATCGACGTGATCCTGCTCGGCGCCGTGTTCATCGCGATCGTGCCGACCGTCTACCACTACATCCAGTCGGTGCGTAAGGCGCGCAAGAACCGCGCTGCCGCGAGTGCGACGGACACCTCCGAGCTGGTGCTCGACCAAGCCCTGTTCGATCAGGACAAGAGCAACGACCCGAAGAACTAGCTCTCCGTCGGTGCTTCTTCTCCGGCCGGCTTCTGCGGCTCGGCGGGCAGCTTGGAGCGCAGTTTCTTGAGCGCCCCGCCGGCCTCGCGACGCACTTCGATCTCGGGGTCCTTGAGCAGCGAACGCAGAACGTCGACCTCGTCGGCGGTGCCGATCTCGCCGAGCGCGCGTGCAGCCTGGGCGCGAACCCGGGCGACCTCGTCTTCGGCGAGCGCCGCGACCTCCGCCGGGTAGGCCAGCTCGCGACGGGCCACGACCTTCGCGCTCATCTCGCGAACGCGCCAGGCCTGGTTGCCCAGTCCCGCGAGCACCGCGGGGATCGCGGAGTCGTTCCACACGTAGAGGAACGTGCGGGCGCCCCACACCTCGGGCCAGTAGAGGGGCGGTGCTCCGTCGAGGATTCCCTGGGCGTGACGGCCGCCGACCGCGAGCAGGAACTCCTCGCCGGCGTTGAGCCCGGCGATGAGCGCGGTGGCGCGGGCCACTACCTCGTCCTCCCCCAGCTCGGCGACGACCTTCTCGATGCGCTCGGAGGGGGTGTCGTCGTTGGGCTGGTTCTTCGGAGTGTGTGTAGTCATAGCGCTGCTACTTTACGCGGCCGGGCCGCTCACGGCTCACCCAGATCGAGTCCAGCGCGTCGGGAGACAGCTCGAGAGTGCCCTCCCGTTCTCCGAGGGCGACGGCGAACGGTTCGGCGGTCGCCACGGTGAGCGAACAGTCGATGGTGAACCCCTCCGCCTCGAGATGGCGCAGCAGCAGCGGGTCCCGGTCGCTGATGCGGGCGACGAACACGGTCTCCCCTGCCGCCGCAAGGCGCAGCAGCACGGCGGCCGGCTGGTCGACGACGCCGTCTCGGCTCGGGATCGGGTCACCGTGCGGGTCGCGCGTCGGGCGTCCGAGCTCGTCGTCGATCTTGTCGAGCAGCCGGTCGCTGAGCGCGTGCTCGAGCACCTCCGCCTCGTCGTGCACCTCGTCCCAGGCGTAGTCGAAGTGCCGCACCAGCCACGTCTCGATGAGCCGGTGTCGTCGCAGCATCCGCAGGGCCAGGGCCGTGCCATCCGCAGTCAGCGTCACCGCCCCGTATGGCACGTGGTCGACGAGTCCCTGGGCGCCGAGCTTCTTCACCATCTCGGTGACGGATGACGCGGCCAGCCCCAGCCGACCCGCGAGCACCGACGTGGTGATCGGCTCGGGCTGCCATTCGGTGTGGGCGTAGACGACCTTCACATAGTCTTCGACGGCGATCGGATAGGTCGGCATCAGATCCCCGCGATCACGAGCACGATGAGCACGACGTTGATGGCGACGATGGCGGCTGTGGCGATCCAGCTCACCCAGCGCAGCCAGGCCGCGTTCGCGAACTCGCCCATCAGCGTCTTCGAGCTGGCGAACCGCACCAGCGGGATCAGCGCGAAGGGGATGCCGAAGCTCAGCACGACCTGGCTCAGCACGAGCGCCTGCGTCGGGTCGAAACCGATGCCGAGCACGACCAGCGCGGGGATCATGGTGACCACACGCCGTGCGAGCAGCGGGATGCGCACCTTGAGCAGGCCGCCCATGATGGAGGCGCCGGCGTAGGTGCCGACGCTCGTGGAGGCGAGCCCGGAGGCGAGCAGGCCGATGGCGAAGATCACGCCGATCGCCGGGCCGAGGTTCGCGACGATGGCGGCGTGCGCCCCCTCGATCGAGTCGGTCCCCCCGACTCCGCGCAGGCTCGATGCGGCGAGCAGCAGCATCGAGATGTTGATGGCTCCGGCGACGACGAGCGCGGCGCCGACGTCCCAGCGGGTGGCCTTGAGCAGCATACGGATGCGACCGGCGTCGTCCGTCACTCCGTGCCTGTCGCGGGCGAGTGCGGAGTGCAGGTAGATCACGTGCGGCATCACGGTGGCGCCGAGCATGCTCGACGCGAGCAGCACCGAGTCGGCGCCCTCGAACCGCGGCACCACTCCGGCCAGCATCGCGGCGGGGTCGAGGTCGCTCACGAACAGCCCGGAGACGAAGCCGACGACGATGACGCCGAGCAGGGTGACGATGACGATCTCGAATGGCCGTTGTCCACGACGCGACTGCACGGCGAGCAGGACCATCGAGGCGACTCCGACGATCACCCCGCCGAGCAGCAGGGGCACGCCGAACAGCAGGTTGAGCGCGATGGCGCCGCCGATGACCTCGGCGATGTCGGTCGCCGCGGCGACGAGCTCTGCCTGCCCCCAGTAGAGCCGCCGCGGGGCGGTCGGCAGCCGCTCCCCCAGCAGCTCTGCGAGGCTGCGGCCGGTGACGAGACCCACCTTCGCCGACTGGTACTGCACGATCACCGCGATGAGGTTCGCGAGAATCAGCACCCACAACAGCAGATACCCGTACCGGGCGCCCGCCGTGAGGTTCGCGGCGACATTGCCCGGGTCGACGTAGGCGATGGCGGCGACGAACGCCGGGCCGAGCAACATCAGAGTGGTGCGGGACGACGAGCGCTCGGAGCGGACGCGGGATTTCGGCATGCCGAAACCCTATCCGAATTTCGGTGTGCCGAAAAGTCAGCGGTGGTGCTGCTGTTCGTGCTCGGCGTGCTCGGTGGGTTCGAGCTGGAACGTCGAGTGCTCCACGTCGAAATGCCCGGAGAGGCAGCCGCCGAGCTCGTCGAGCAGAGCGCCGGTGCCTCCGCTCGCGAAGAGCTCCTTGGTGACCACCACGTGGGCCGAGAACACCGGCGCGCCCGACGTGATGGCCCAGACGTGCACGTCGTGCACGTCGACGACGCCGGGTGTGCCGAGGATGTGCTCGCGGATGGTCTCGACGTCCATGTTCTTCGGCACGGCCTGGCTCAGCACGTGGAAGACGTCGCGCAGCAGTGAGAGGGCGCGCGGCACGATCAGGCCGGCGATCACGAGCGACGCGATCGCGTCGGCCTGGGCGAACCCGGTGAGAAGGATGACGACGGCGGCGACGATCGCCGTGATGGAGCCGATCATGTCGCCGAGCACCTCGAGGTAGGCGCCCCGCATGCCGATCGAGTCGGTTCCGCCGCGCAACACCAGCAGGGAGGCCACGTTGGCGCCGAGCCCCACGACCGCGACGACGAGCATCGGCGTGCTGAGCACGTGCGCTTCGTCTGGGTCGACGAGGCGGCTCACCCCTTCGATGGCGACGAACACGGCGACGCCGGCGAGCAGGAGGCCGTTGATCAGCGCGCCGAAGACCTCGGCCCGCTGGTAGCCGTAGGTCTGCCGGTCTGTGGCGGGGCGGGCCGCGATGAGGATCGCGATCAGCGCGACGACGAGGCCGAGAAGATCGGATGCCATGTGCCCGGCGTCTGCGAACAGGGCGAGCGACCCGGAGACCACGGCGCCGACGACCTCGACCACGAGGAAGACGGCGACGATGCAGATGGCGACAACCAGCCGCGTGCGGTTGGTCACCCCCGCCGCGTGGTCGTGGCCGTGCCCGGCGTGGTCGTCTCTCGTCACGCTCCAAGGGTAAGGGCACCCTGCCACCCCTACTAGGGGTGCGCTCCTGATAGGAATGATCGGCGTTATCGCTAGGCTCGTTATATGAGCATTCTCCTCGTCGTGC
>Ga0247817_10001491_pt1 | contig 12236 bp, 13 predicted proteins | sample UWRJL212509R1_FD_178010 | JGI IMG/M metagenome (GOLD analysis project Ga0247817, IMG submission 178010) | Plant litter microbial communities from Arlington Agricultural Research Station in Wisconsin, United States - UWRJ-L212-509R-1 | ecosystem: Environmental > Terrestrial > Plant litter >... | reverse complement strand
ATGACCTTACGCAACGAACCATTGGAAAACATTGTAAATCGCTTTATAAAACGCTTATTTGATATTGGTTTTTCTATTTTAGTTTTTGTGTTCCTTTTGTGGTGGTTTATTCCGTTGATGGTTATTTTCATAAGGTTTAGCAGCAAAGGTCCTGCATTTTTCATTCAAAAACGTTCAGGTATCAAAAACAAATCTTTTGATGTAATAAAATTCAGAACGATGTATGTGAATACAGACGCACATTACAAACAAGCTACAAAAGACGATGATCGTATCACACCAATTGGAAAATTTTTACGCAAAACAAATCTTGATGAGCTGCCACAATTCATTAATGTATTGCTTGGACAAATGTCTGTAATTGGTCCACGACCACATATGTTGAAGCATACAGAAGAATATTCAAAAATTATTGATAAATTTATGGTCAGACATTTAGTGAAACCAGGTATTACCGGTTGGGCACAGGTAAATGGCTATCGCGGCGAAACAAAAGAGGTAGATGATATGGAAGGAAGAGTGCGCGCCGACGTTTGGTACATTGAAAACTGGAGCTTTGGATTAGATGTTAAAATTGTTATTCTGACTATTATCAATATGATCCGCGGTGAAGAAAATGCATTCTAAAAACTACTTACTACTTTATTTATTGCTTGTATTTTCTATTGTTGCAATGGCACAACAGGAAAATCTGCCGCTCAACAGGAACTTGATTCTTAATTATGAAAAGTCATTAAACGCTTGGGACAAAGCTTCTTTTCATACTTCTATGAAACCTTATAATGCTGCCGAAGTTTATAAGTTTGTATATCCTGATACGGTGCAGCATTACCAACGTGTACCACATACCAATCTTGCGAGCAAGCTGGTGAATGTAATTGGTTTCGAAAATCTTTTAGAGTTTGATGAAAACGGTTACGTAAAACATTATGGTAAAATATTAGCGAAGGATTCTGTGTACTACGAAGATAATATTTACGATAAAGGTTATAAAGACAGAAAAGTGTACGTTTCCATAAATCCGCTTTTTAATATTGGTTTTGGATATGATCTGTCTGCAAAGAAGCTACTATCCTACAGAATGGTTGGCTTGGAATTATTAGCAAACATTGGTAAGAAAGTAACCATCTATACTTCTTTCTTAAATACGGTTGGAAAATTTCCTGCATACATAGATTTATATAATTTTCAAACCGGTGCAGTGCCTGGCGAAGGAAATGTAAGAAAACCAGGAACCGGAACACTTGATTTTTCAAGCATCAATGCATACGTTTCTTATTCACCTGTAAAACAATTTAATGTACAGGTTGGCAATGGCAAGCACTTCATTGGTGATGGTTATCGCTCTTTATTCTTATCAGACAATTCTTACACATATCCATATTTACAGCTTACGGCAAATGTTTGGCGCATAAAATACACTTCTATTTATGCAGAATTAGTTGACAATTTGAGAAACTTCAACGATTTTGGTCAAGGCTTTCCGCGCAAGCTCGCAACGTTTAATTATTTAAGTATTGATGCCGCGAAGTTCTTACAATTTGGAATTTTTGAAGGCATTACGTGGCGCAGAACTACCGCAAAAGGCAATAACTTCTTCGACTATAACTTTTTAAATCCTGTGATTGGCGTTCGTGCATTTCAGAAAAAAACAGATCCGAATACAACAAAAGTTTATGGCTTAAATGCAAAGGTTACACTTCCAAAATATATTGTGTTATATGGTCAGTTTATGTTCAATAAATTTGGAAAGAAGAATACATCAGACCGTAGAATGGGTTGGCAAGCCGGTGCAAAATACTTTGATGTTGGTGGTGTGAAAAACCTGAATTTCCAGGTAGAATATAATAGTGTTCGTCCATATTCTTATCAAGGCGAAGACAGTGCCATCGGTTATGCGCACTACAATCAGGCTCTCGGACATCCAATGGGTGCCAACTTCAACGAATTGTTGGTGATGGTAAATTACCAATACAAGCGTTTTTATACATCTTATAAAATGTCTTATACGCAAACGGCAACCGACACGGCTTTAAACCAAAATTTTGGAAACAATATTTTGGATATCGGCAATGCTGCAACCACAACCACTAATGTAAAAATTCAGAATGGTTTTGCTTATAATGTAATAGATCACGATATCAGAGCAGGTTATATCATTAATCCGAAATTAAATATGGTGATTGAAGGAAAACTACAGTTTAGAAAATATACATCTAAGCTTGATGGTGCCACTTCACTTAAAAGTAATTCGTTCATGATCAGCTTTGCGACCAATATTTTCAACCGTTATTACGATTTACCTATCTTATTTTAACCTGTTGTTGCTTCATTTATTGGAAAACAATCACTTGTTAATATTATTTTTTGAAACACATTAATAATAATTAAAATATATTACACACTAACAATCAAATACATGCAATTTCATATTACGAGTTACTTTAATGTATTATAAATTTTTAGATTTTTATTTTTTTAATTCAGAAAAAATTGTTTTATGTTTACTTCCGTTAAGTGAAACATATGCATAATATATTTGGAAAGAATTTTAATATTAGAATAAAAAATCCTGTTTACATTCTGATGACAATTTGGACATTAACTTCAGCAGAACAATGTACGAATACAGACGCGTGTGGTTCTTATAATTTCAATCCTATTGCCTTAAAAATAATTCCAACACTTAATACAGCAATTCCTTATGGAAGAGCACGTCCTGTTGTGCAAAGCTCAGGCGGTATTGACAATGTAATTAATGTACAAGCATCGTTATGGCATTCAAATAATACCTTATTTGGCATTAAAGTAGAATCTTATGCATTATGCAATGGTATTCCACGTTTTAAATCCTACTGTTGTATTTCTAGAAATGAAAATGGATGTTTAGCTGTGGGTGATGAAACTGCGTATCAAGTAACTGCAACACTTCCTTCAACATTAAAATGTAAATTAACTATCAGAGCAGTTTCAAATGTTGCTGCTAATGCAGATGGGGTTGGAACATTTGATGTTTATGAAGGCTTTGTGGACATAGAACCTATTTCCGGTTCACCACCAACTAATACTATCTGTAATTTAGTTTACAAGAAAAAATACAGTGGCTGGCAAGAGGAAGCAAAACAATACTGTTTATTTAATCAATAAAAACATATATCATGATAAATAGAAAAAAATTAGTTATTATAATGACAATAGCACTTTTTTTTACAATAAGTAGTTGTAATAAAGACAATCATAAAGAAATAACAGACCCACCAACAGAAGCCAAGTTAATGACCTACTTAGATTCTATGTTGGCATCTGTTGGTGCAAATTCATACAGCGATGTTTTAACTGGAAAATTAAATGGAAATTTTGAGTTTTTTGCACATTATGGACCCTACATAACTACTTGTAGCAATCCTTTCATAGTCAATACAGAATTAAATGGTAGTGTTGCAACAGATAGTACAAGAACGATTGCTGTAAATGCCGGAATGTTACATATTAATAATTTAATTGTAAATCCTGATGACAATTTACGATACCAAATACATTATGGAACACCAAATTATGAAACTCAATTACAAGAACTCAATACTATATACGGAAAAACAAACAACATAAAATTAGTAAAAGATGGCGTAGATATTTTTAATAAGAATGTTTATATACCAACTAATATTGTAATGAAAGGATATAATTGCAACACACTAATAATGCAAGGAGATCCAATGCAAGCAGGCAATATTATAAAATGGAATGCCGATTATAAAAATACAAATGGTGTAGTCGTTGAATTTAATGGTGTAGATAATACTGGTATAGAAAGATACACCTATAAGTTGGTTCCAGACAATGGACAATATTCTATTACAGAAAGTGATTTAAATATTTATCCTAAATCAGAAAATGATTTAGGTGTCGAAATTACCTTAATAAGAGGCAATTTCTTTTTTACAAAAGGCACCGATGGTAGAACTTATAATTTTACCGTTGCAACTTATTGCGGTTATCCATTCAACATAAAATAAGAGTTTACATTAAAATATTTTTAGATGCTTAATAAGATTAAAATTCATTCTGTTATTCTACTTATGTGGATATTAACCAATGCAGAACAATGTACAACGACTGATTCATGTGGTACGTTTAATTATAATATTGGCGCAATAAAAGCAACTTTAACTATAAATGGTCCTATTCCATCTGGAAGGTATTCGCCTATTATACAAACCATAGCGAATATTCCAAATTCTGTTAATATTCAAGGTTCACTATGGCATACTATGCCGACAACAAAATTTGGTATACAAGTAGAATCTTATGATAAGTGTAATGGTATTCCTCGATATAAAAGTAATTGCTGTATAACTAAAACTAACAATGGCTGTCTAGTTCTTAATGATGAGGCAGTTAACCAAATAACCGTTGGTTATCAAACAACCTTTAAATGTAAAGTTACCATTCGTGCTATCTGTCTCTATGATGTTAGTGTTTCAACAGACAGAAAATTTGATTTATATGAAGGTAGTTTTGATATTGATCCAACATCATCAATTTCTCCTCCAACAAACACTACTTGCAATTTATTTTATAAAAAAATGTATGATGCTAGGTATGGAGATCCTGAACAACTAGCACAAAAAGTTTGTGTTTTTGCTCAATAACACATCAATTTAAACGTTATTTTAATTAATAAAGGTTAATTCACACGTATAAAGAATAATAATCTTATTTTTGCAATCCGAAACTTCGATGGAAGCTTCAGATTATTTATTAAATAAGAAAATTCATATATGCGTAAGTTTGTAGTTAGTTTATTGATCATATTTTGCTCAGTAGCAGTTGTTTTAGGACAAGATTCCACGGTTATCGGTCCAAAAGGAATTTCTACACAGGTTAAAAAAAGAATCTCTTCTGCTAAAGACAGATTGGTTATTGATTTTTGCATGATGAATGCCATTATTAAAAAAGATGGTGTAATGGTTCCTGCAGACTTTAAACTTGGTGGTTTTAATCGTGGTATCAACGTTTATTTCATGTACGATTTAGTGTTGGATAAAAAGAAAAAACATCCACATTTCAGTATTGCGCCGGGAATTGGTGTAGGTTCAGAAAACTATTATTTCAAATCCTTTGGTATGAGCTGGAGAAACGACAGCGTCACCAGGTTTTATCCGTTAGGCGATTCCATTACTTCTAAAAAATCCAAATTAAATATGACGTACATCGATATTCCTATTGAATTTCGCTATCGTTCAAAACCAAATGCAAAAACAGGCATGAGCTGGAAACTTGCTGTAGGATTTAAAGTTGGCTTCTTAGTTGGCAGCAAATGGAAATACAAAGGTGAAGAATTAAACAACAGCAATATAAACGTAAAAATAAAAGATGTTGGCGTCGGCAACATGAGCAAATTCCGTTACGGACCAATGATTCGTGGTGGTTACGGACCAGCGAGTTTATTCTGCTACTACTCTGTTGGCAGCGCGTTTACAACAGGCAAAGGACCAAAATTCAATCCAATAGTATTTGGTATTTCTATTAATGGTTTATAAAACTGAAATGAGATTTGAGAAATGAGACAAGAGAATACATCTCAAATCTAAAATCTAACATCTCAAATCTTTTAATGTCCAATCCATTTAAAAACATACAAGGCGAAGTTGCCTGGCGAGCACCATCAAATATTGCACTCGTAAAATATTGGGGAAAATATGGCAACCAATTGCCAAAAAACGCATCCATCAGCTTTACTTTAAATACTGCTTTTACTGAAACTTCTGTAAAGTATAAAGCCAAAACAGATACTGATATTCATCAGCATGATAAAAAGAAGATTGATCTGAAATTCTTCTTTGAAGCAAAAGAAAACCCAAAGTTTGCCGAAAAGATTCAGAAATTTTTAGAAAGTATCGTCATTCATTTTCCATTTCTACCTTATTTTTCTTTAGAAATCAACAGTACAAATTCATTTCCACATTCAACAGGAATTGCCAGTTCGGCATCATCCATGGCTGCTTTGGCTTTGTGCTTAACAGATATTGAAAACACTTTAGATGGCGGTTTGCGACCAACGGATTTTTTCGAAAAAGCAAGTATGATTGCACGCTTAGGTTCAGGCAGTGCTTGCCGTTCCGTATATCCATATTTAGCAGTTTGGGGCAAGCATCATGCCGTTCCATTTTCGAGCAATGAGCATGCAGTTCCGTTTCATGAAGCGGTTCATCCAATCTTTAAGACTTTTAAAGATGCCATACTAATTGTTTCTTCAGATGAAAAATCCGTTTCCAGCCGTGCCGGTCATGCTTTAATGGAAGGAAATCCTTTCGCAGAAAGTCGCTATCAGCAAGCAGAAACTCATTTAACACAGTTAATTTCAGCTTTAAAAGAAGGAAACATAGAAAAATTTGGTGAAATAATTGAAAATGAAGCACTTACATTACATGCACTAATGATGTGTTCTACACCATCTTACATGCTGATGCTACCTAACACGCTGAAAATTATTGATTTAATAAAAACCTACCGAACAGAAAAAGGTGTACCTTTGTATTATACTTTAGATGCAGGACCGAATGTTCACTTATTGTATCCTGAGGAAAATGCTGCTGAAGTACAGAACTTTATTCAACAAACATTGTTAGCTTACTGTGAAAATGGAAAAGTGATTTACGATGAAGTTGGAAAAGGACCGATCAAACTAAAATAACTCAATTGACATTCTGAGCGTAGCGAGGAATCTGATTGTGTGAACTAAATAAGAAAATGTTTATGAAATGTTTCATTTCATTCAACATGACAAAAGATGAAAAACGAACAATCCTTCAATTCCAAAATTCTTCTCTTCGGAGAATACAGTATTATTCAGGATTCGATGGGTTTGACATTACCTTACAATGAATTTAACGGAAAACTGACTTTTGATGCCAATGAAATGAACGAGCAATTCGTTACAGAATCAAACGACCATTTAGAAGAATTTGCGAATTACATTCAAACTTTATTAAGCGATAAAAAATTAAACATCGATTTTGATATTGATGCATTTAAAAAAGATATTGAAAATGGCATGTATTTCCAATCATCTATTCCGCAAGGGTTTGGTGTTGGCAGCAGCGGTGCATTAGTGGCTGCGGTTTATGGAAAATATACTAAGAATAAAATCAGCATTGATAATGCACCGAATAAAGAAACTATTTTAGAATTGAAAGCTATCTTAGCAAAAATGGAATCTCATTTTCATGGCAGCAGTTCAGGTGTTGATCCATTAATTTGCTACCTGAATCTACCTTTATTGATCAACGGAAAAAATGGCGTTGAACCGGTAAAAGTAGAAATGAACAGCTTAGGAAAAGGCGCGATTTTCTTAATAGATACAGGCATCAGCAGAAGCACCGAACCATTGGTGAAATATTATATGCAACGCATGGAAGAACCTACTTTCCGTGAGTTCGTAGACAAACAATTAAAGCCTTTTGCAAACAACTGCATACAAGCTTTTTTAGATGGCGACAAAGAAACCTTGTTTGCTTATATGAAGCTACTTTCTAAATTCCAGTTTGAACATTTCAAACCGATGATACCAAAACTGTTTAATAAAATGTGGAAACGCGGATTAGACAGCGGCGAATATTACTTAAAATTATGTGGTGCCGGTGGCGGTGGCTTTATCTTAGGTTTCACACAAAACTTCGAACTCACCAAAAAACAACTCAAAGGACAAAATTTAGAGTTGTTGTGTAATATATAAATTCTTTAATTCTAATCAATACTAATCGAAGAATCTATTTCTAAAATAAAGATTCTCTTTGTTTGCACAGTCAATCGAATGAGAAGTGCAACTGCTCATAAAATCTATGAAGATGACATTCGGTTTGATATAAAATCTGCGGGAACAGATAAATCTGCCAATACAGTTATATCATTAGAACTATTATCTTGGGCAGATTCGATAGTTGTAATGGAAACAGCTCATAGAAATTATATCAGAAAAAAATTTCCTGATATTTATAAAAATAAAAAAATTGTTTGCTTGTATATTCCAGACGATTTTGACTTTATGCAGACGGAATTAATTGTAAGACTAAAAGAAACTTTTGAGAGTTTGTACGAACGGAAATTGTTATAATTAATTTCAATTCTCCTAAAACTTCCAACTACCACCAGCACCAAGTTCTACTAATTGTGCTTTGCTGCCGTGTGCTTTCATGTTGCCTAATACCTGCAATTGTGAGCGTTTCTTTTTTCCTATTTCCGGTAAGTAGCAAGCACCACCGGCTTTAAAATAAATCGGCAACGCTTGTCTGTAAGTATTATACAAGTAAACACCCATTTCTAAATGAATGGCAAATCTTCCTACAAGAATTTCATCACTTACATTTACACTTAAATTTGTCGCAGCCTTTTGCAGCTTTTTATTTTGTACTTCTAAGGTGTTTACATAAATAAAAGGCTCGCCAAAATTAAATTCTAAAGTTGTACCAAACGACATCTTATTGGTGATATTGATATAGCGAGTATAACCGATAGAAGTAGATTGCACCAAATGCGTTTTATCTTTAACAAATCTCGTAACATCCGTAAAACCTATGGCTGCACGCGCATACAATTCATTCTTCAAAACAGGCTTTTTATTAAACGAATCTCTGTTGAGCTGCATTGGTGTTTTATACGGATAATAGATCAAGCCAATAGTTCCGGTAGGCACATTGATTCCTAAATTAGGCAACCTTGTTCCACCATCAGAATAGTGCGAATACGTAATGCCTGTAACCAATCGGAATTGCGGTGCTATCTTCCATTCTAAACCTAAACGAATTTGTATGTACGCATTCAATCTCGCACCTAAGGTATTATTTCGTGGATTGGTAACTTCATTGTAGCTTTTGGTTGAATAACAAATGCCTAATGCCATGCGCATATTAAAATCAACGATCTTACTGCGCACCAATGCATATTTCCAATAAGCATATGCAGCAAAACCATTTCCGATCGTATCATGATCGTGATGAAACATCATAATGAAGCCACCACCAATTTCAGGATAATGCAGTTTCTTTTGCCAAGCCTTCGAACCATTTGTCTGCTTAAAAACGCTTACTTCACCTGCATAGCTCAAACCGTTTATAGTTGGCAAGAAATTAGAAGTATGCTTAAAAACTTCGCCTGCATGAAAGTTAGCTTCTATACCTAATTTTCCAGGATAGGAAACAGGCTTATATTTTGCCACAGCATGCTGCAAACACAGGGCAAATAAAATAAATGCAAATGATGTTTTTATAAATATGGTATTTAATGAAACAAAATAAGATTTATTTCTTAAAACATATAAATACCAAAAGCCTGAAGAGTATTTACAACTATTTCTTAATCAACAATGGTTTTTGATTTCTGCAATGAAACATATAAAAATATTAAACCACTAATGGCAGATAATGTAGAGCCAATAATAATGGCAAGTCTTGCAACATTAGCATTTTCAGGATCTTTGAAAGATAAAGCTGTAAAAAATAATGACATCGTAAAGCCAATTCCAGCTAATAGACTCACACCAAAAATATGTTTCATCATGGTGTTTTCCGGTAAAACACAAAGCTTGGTTTTGTTGCCGATCCAGATGAAAGTGCTGATGCCAAAGGCTTTTCCAACAAATAATGCCAATATAATTCCGATTCCTAAACCTGAAAGCAAATCAGGAAAACTTTGTGCTGATAAAACAATCGTTGTGTTTGCTAAAGCAAATATTGGCAAGATAAAATAGTTGACAGGTTTATGTAAATCATGTTCGTATTTCTCAACTTTTTCTATTGGAATAAAAAATGCAGCCAAAACACCTGCTATTGTTGCATGTACACCACTCTTATAAATAAAATACCACAAAAAGAGGATTGGAATAAAATAGAACATGAAGTTGCTTGCCTTAAATTTATTGAGTAAAAACAAGATCAACATTATACCAGAAGCAAACAGCAAATAATTGAAATGAATTTCGTTGGTGTAAAAAATAGCGATGATCAAAATGCCACCCAAATCATCGATGATAGCCAATGCCGTTAAAAAGACTTTTAATGACAATGGAACTCGGTTGCCTAACAATGATAAAATGCCTAATGAAAATGCAATATCTGTTGCGGTAGGAATTGCCCAACCGCTCAAGTTTTCTGTTCCTCTATTGAAGACAAAAAATATCAACGCAGGAAATATCATACCGCCAATCGCTGCTAACAAAGGCATCAATATTTTTTTTGCAGATGATAATTCGCCTGTAATTAATTCTCGTTTTATTTCTAAGCCAACTAAGAAAAAAAAGATAGCCATCAGCAAATCATTTACCCAATGTTCTATGTGCATTGATAAAAAAGAAAAGCCGATTTCATGATGCCAAAAGTGCATGTAGCTTTCCTGCAATGAAGAATTTGTAAGTGAGATTGAAACAATCGTTGCGAGAATTAAAAGTACACCACCAAGTTTTCCACTTTCAGAAAGTGCTTTTATTGGATGAAGAATTGGCTTGATAATAGGCTGAATAAATCTTTTGCGCATTGGCTAAATTATCAATAAAGATAACCATTTAAGCCTAATTCTGATGCAGAATTTTGTGCAGTTCGGCGACATTATTTGCAATAAAATCCGGCTTTGAATCTTCAATTTCTTTTTGCGAACCAAAGCCGTAAGTAACGCCAATGCTTTTAATTCCTGTGTATTTTGCAGCTTCAATATCAGAATGCCTGTCGCCAATCATTACTGTTTTCTGTAGGTTAGAAATGCTTTCCTTTTCCAAGATCAACTCGATCATCTTTTCTTTGGTAATGATATTTTTTTCTTCATTGTAATGTTGCAACTGCGTAAAATAATCACGAATACCAAAATGTTTTAATATTTCATGAGACATTGCGCCTTTGTGTGTGGCAATGTGTAATTTTCTTTGTTGATGAAAAAGTGTGTGCAGCAGATCGTACATTTCGTTGTACAATTCATTCTCAAAAGCACCACCTAATTTATTGTAGTAAACTCTATAGGTTTCAATGGCTTCATTAGCTTTTGCCGGTGTTTGCTGATACATTTTTTCAAAAACAATACGCAATGGTGGTCCAATTAAAGTACGCAAAGTTGCATCATCAGGAACTGGCAAATCCAAAGTTGGAAATGTGTATTTGTAGCCATTTAAAATTCCTGTTTCCGGATTAGAAATGGTTCCATCAAGATCAAAAATAATGTGTTGCATGTTTTTGTTTTTGATTGTAGATATGCACAGCAGTGCATATGAATTTATACGCACTGCTGTGCATATCTACAACGATTTTTATGCGCCTAACAATTCTTTTACCAAAGAAGAAATACGTGCACCTTCTGCTTTGCCTGCTACTTTCTTAGAAACAGAGCCAATTACTTTTCCCATATCTTTTACAGATGTTGCGCCTGTTTCTGTGATGGTTGCCTGCACAATGTTTTTCAATTCATCATCACTCATTTGCGCCGGCAGATAAGTTGTAATGATATCCATTTCTTCTTTTTCTCTAACTGCTAATTCTGCACGATTTTCTTTGGTGAAAATATCAAACGATTCTTTGCGCTGGTTGAATAATTTTTGAAGGATTTTTATTTCCTGTTCAGCAGTAATTTCGCCTGTTGCACCTTTTTCGGTTTTAGCAATTAAGAAAGCAGCTTTGATTGCTTTTATAGTACGCAATTTTACTTCGTTTTTAGAAAGCATTGCTTCCTTTAATTCTGTGTTTATACTTTGATCTAAAGCCATAGTTTGATTTGATAATTTGAAGATGTAAAATTACAAAACTTTACTTACTACTTATCACTTACTACTAACAACTATTTTACTTCTTCATAATCAATAAATTCAGCATCGTTAAATTTTGAATTAGTGTTTGAAGCAGCATTTGTTTTTGTTTGCTGATAGTTGTTATTAGAATTAATATTTTGATTTGGATTTTGCGGTTGTACTCTTTGTTTTGGCTTGCCATCAACAAAAAGAATTTTAAGCAACTTATAGCCAAGCAGGAAAAATACAATATATTCTAAGAAGCGAATCATGTTCATAAAATTAATAGTTTAACGTGAATTATAACGTTAAAAATGCAGAAATAGTTTCAATCCAAAACCTATCACATACGACAGATAGCATCGCTTAAAGCGATGCTATCTGTATTGTATTATATCAACTCAAAACTTCTGCTTACAAATTTTGTCAAAGCTTCACCTTTCAGCATGTTTTGTGAAAGCAATGCTAAATC
>Ga0247817_10001489_pt1 | contig 12242 bp, 1 predicted proteins | sample UWRJL212509R1_FD_178010 | JGI IMG/M metagenome (GOLD analysis project Ga0247817, IMG submission 178010) | Plant litter microbial communities from Arlington Agricultural Research Station in Wisconsin, United States - UWRJ-L212-509R-1 | ecosystem: Environmental > Terrestrial > Plant litter >... | reverse complement strand
TGTATGTAATACTAAACTCATGAGAACCACCAGGACCTGCGGCTGTTAATTTAGATATTGTTAAATCATAGCTATATCCAAAGTTCCAGGTTTTATAAACCCAACCAATTAAAAATACAACGGATTCTCTGTTTGGTATTTTTGCCTCATAATGCTTGATTGGAATACCTCTATACCAAACACCAGCCATGATTTGGTTATACATACCATATAAACCAATATCCAACTGATCTGCTTTTCCTTGAGACTTATAATGGAATGTTGGTGTAACACTGATTTCAGTTTTGTCTTCAGTATAAGCTAAATATTTACGTTGAGCAATCGGAATTTTATATCCCCCTGTTAATTGGAAGTTCATAGCTAAAGGATCTGCTGCAGCACCAGCGAAAGATTGTGTTGGTGTGTTTAAATGCTGTACTGAGAAACCTCCCCAAATTCTATCAGAATAGATTACTGTTCCTGCAGAGAAATCGGGGTAAAGCTGACTTTTAACACCTGTTTGGTAGCTTCCTCCACCCACGAATGCTGTTGTAGAATCTGCGAACTGACTTGGATAACGTAATCCATTGTAATCAAGTGTACGTTGTACACCAGTAGCTTGCAGACCTAAACGGGCAGTAAATTTTTTTGAAACCGGTATCTCATAAGAATATAAAAACGAGAATTGCGTAGATGCATAAATGCTGGAGCCTTGTATATCCCGCACAATTTGAAAGCCCAGACCACTTTTGTACTTATCCAAATAGGTATCTCCCGCAGCATAGTACGTTTTATAATTAGCATCAATTCCCAACCATTGCAATCGTGTAAGAACTGTTGCTCTTGGCGCATGTACGCTGCCGGCAAAAGCAGGGTTGTGAAACATAGGTACAGAATAAAATTGGGAGAATTGTATATCTTGACCTTTCGAGTCATTAATGCCAAGGCAAATAATAACTAGAGTAAACAGTAATATGCGTGTGCAAGTTTTACTAAACATGAATATTATATTTAGATTGAAATACGGTCAAATATACGTAAATAATGTTCTTATTTCCCAATACGAATTTTATGGACAATAGTTTTTTTGTAGGGAGAGTTTCTGTTAATTTGTATAAGCCAATCTTTCTGAAAAATGATTTCGATGAAAAAAATAACACTTATTGCGCTATTAAGTAGTATTCAATTGCTCTTTGTATCTCAGCATGTTTATTCTCAAACTGCTTTGTCAAGAGCTGAAATTGAAACAAATGCTCAATATGCTTTTAAGAACAAAGATTATTATCACGCGCTGCCTTTGTTTTTAACACTTGATAGTTTGTATCCAAGTTCACCTAAGTATATGTTTCCTATTGGCGTAAGTTATATAAATACTACAGCCGATCAGGAAAAAGCATTGATCTATTTAGAGCAATGTAAACTAAAACCTAATTTATATCCTCCTACCCTTTATTATTATTTAGGACGTGCGTATCATTTATCAAATAGGTTTGATGAAGCCATTGTTGAGTATGAATTGTGTTTATCTCATTTGTATAAATCTAAAGCTAAATATGCCATCATTATTCGTGATATATATAGAGAATTAGAAATGTGTGAAAATGGGAAAAAACTTATACAAACCCCTATAACCATTGATATTGAGAACTTAGGTCCGTCAATCAATACCCGTTATCCTGAATATGCCCCAATACTTACTCTTGATGAAAATGAAATTATATTCACTTCTTGTAGACCGGAAACTACTGGAGGATTAATTGATACCGAAGATGGTTTGTATTTTGAAGATGTATACATTTCTTCAAAGAAAGATTCTGTATGGGCTCTTTCCAGAAACATGGGACCTGCAATTAATACTAAAGGTCATGATGCAAGTGTTGCTCTTACGCCAGACGGGCAAAAATTATTGATATACAGATACGCAAGCGGGGATAATTTTTTATCATCTCAACTTGATGGAGATACATGGACAGTAGCTGAAGAACTTAAGGGTGATATTAACTCTAAATATTATGAGCCATCTGCATGTTTAACAAGAGATGGAAGTTATTTGGTATTCAGTAGTAACAGACCTGGAGGTTTTGGAGGCTTAGATTTATATATATCCAAATTGCTTTTAAATGGCGAATGGGCTAAGCCGTCTAATTTAGGTTCAGCTATAAATTCAAAATACGATGAAGACTCTCCTTTTCTTCATCCTGATGGTAAAACATTATATTTTAGTTCAAATGGTCATAATTCAATGGGCGGATTTGATATGTTTTACAGCAAATCATTATCCGATACCAGTATTGCCTGGGAAGAACCCCAAAATGTAGGTTATCCTTTAAATTCTGCTCATGATGATATTCATTTTACATTATCTGCAGATGGAAAAAGAATCTATTTTGCTTCCATTCGACCTGAGGGATATGGAGATAAGGATATTTATGTAGCTTCTATTGAAGAAACAAAAGTACAGGATGTATTGGTCATTGTGGGAATAATTACAGATTCTCTCTCTAAAAATCCGGTTAGTGCTCAGATACAAGTAATTAATACAGAAGACAATTCCATAGTTGGTATTTATAACTCCAATAAAATTACCGGAAAATATATTATGGCCTTGCCTGAAGGTGGAAAGTACATGATCTCAATTAAATCAGATAATTATAAAGTTTGTGATGATTTTATAACAACTAAAGAATTAAACGGTTACCAAGAACTAGAATCCAATATATATTTATGTCCCGAGAAGACCAAATAATGATAATTTTTGCACAAAAAATAACATATTCGGTTATTCTCACGTAAAAGCACACAAACTAGTACATCGTACTTATGGAAAAAATATATACCAAACTCCTGACGTATTCCCAAAACCTTATCCGTACAGCTTGTATAGCAGCTGTGTTGGTGCTTTCCAATGCTCCTTCATATGGTGAAGGTACAGCTGAACTAACACCCACTCTTGCTTCAGATAATCAAGGCGTACTTCAGCTTTGGGATAATAATGATCCTGCCAGAAACTCATTCACATTTGGCTGCCCGGACACTAAAAAGTTATATTTTACTATATGTAATCCCGAAGAAGTATATTTTGGGATGAACTTTGATACAGGTGATTTGACAGGAACTTCAACATTATGGTATAGAATTATTGCTCCTGATTTTACAATTGCATTTCCTACATCCGGTACAGGCTGGCAGCAAGTTACAAATGCCGGTGCAGGTTCGATTGCATCATGGGCTCAGGCAAAAGCAGGGCCAAATAATATCGTTGGTGGAGCTGGTGGATATACACCTTTATCATTTACACCTACTATAGCCGGTGATTTTTATATTGAATTTTACAGAAAAAGTAATGCAGGTATGCCAGCTACTAATTTGGTTATTAATCCTAACACAGTACTTACCCCTGCTCAGATTACTGCTCAAAATGCTATCATAAATGCACAACAAAAAACGAAAACCCGTCTTCGATTTTTTGATTTAACAGTAGCTGATGCGCCTAATGGAAACAGAATTCTAGGTCGGTTATTTTCTCAAACATGGGATATAAACGTAAATGCTGCAAACAGTCCATTTATTGCCACCATGTATGTGTACTCAGATGACCAGATTGTTACAGGCTTGAATTTTAATAAAATCCGTCCTTTTGGTTTTACCATCGCCTGTAATTCTACAGGGGTTACAAATACTGGCGATGCAGCTGTTGATAGACGGTCTGTATCTGTAAATGCAACATATGCCAGATATAAAATATTTCTACACGATCCTGATAATAGCAGCGGTTGTTATCCGACGGGTATTTTTGGGAAAGTAACCGGTCCGGTAACAATTTCAGGTTGTGATGTTAATAATAGATGTATTAATATACCTGTAGATAAAGCTGGGGGAACTGAATTATTATTGAATTTCAATGGTATTCCAGGATATCAATTTGGAACGACAGATGTCTTGCTCAAACAAACATTAGTTGTTGGATCGAATTGTATTCATTGGGATAGTAAGGACGGCTTAGGTAACATTGTGACTTCTGCTTCAGCTGACTCTATCGACATGCGTCTTGATTATTTTAACGGTCTTACTCACCTTCCTTTGTTTGACGTTGAAAATCATCCGTATGGTTTTATTGTTTCATTGGTAAGACCAGCAGGTCCTCCTCCATTGTTGTTCTGGGATGATACAGGTATTCCAGGTGGAAGTAATGGATTGGCGGGTTGTACTGCGAATCCTGGAGCTACGCCTAACCCACTTGGTTGTCATGGATTTGGATCCGTGACTGCAGGTGCAATGCCTATTACCAGTAATCCCACAACCGGAGATTGGGGAAATAACAGAACCATTAACACATGGTGGTATGCGAATTATATCCAAATAAAAGCTAAAAATAAATTAGTAGGTGATATCACTGTTGATGCAAACACGAACGTTGTAGGTACCGGAGCATCTAACAATATATCCAGCTGTACAAATAGCGGTGCTATTTCTTTAGCTGGTGGTGTTACAGGCGCTACTGGTGGTCTTTGGAGTGTAAAGCCAGGGGTTACAGGTACGTTCTCCAATCCTACTTCGCTTACAACAATATTTACTCCTTCTGCTGCAGATTTAGCTAAAACTTCCATTTATATATATTTAACATCTACCGGAAATGGTGCTTGTCCAGCTATTGTCGATTCAATGCAAGTTACGTTTGTTGCAGGTCCGACAGTTTCAGCGGGAAGTCCACAATCTGCCTGTGCAAATAATTCTACATTAACCCTTAATGGGAACTTTACAGTTGCAACAGGAATTCAATGGTCTGGTGGCGGCGGAACGTACGTACCCAATAGTACTACAAAAAATGCAACATATACTCCTAATGCCGCTGAACTTACTGCAGGATCAGTTACGTTAACGATTACTACAACCGGTAATGGTATATGTCCTGCAGCAAGTGCTCAGGTTACACATACATATTTTAAGGCTCCTACTGTTTCTGCAGGTTCGCCAGTTACTGTCTGTGCAAATAATTCAGCAGCAGCTCTTGTTGGAACAGCAGCGAATCAAACAGGTGTTGCCTGGTCTGGTGGCGGTGGTATATTTACTACACCGGGAAGTACATCCACTACATATAACCCATCAGGTCTTGAAAAAACAGGTGGCCCTAAAACAGTTACCTTAACATTAACAGCAAGTAAAGCAGGTTGTAACTCTGTAACTTCAAATGTAGATGTTAGGATTAACCCAACTCCTATTGTTTACGCCGGAGTGGATACAACCATTTGTAAAAATGATTCATTCAATTTACTTGGTGTTGTAACACATGCAACAGGTGGTACATGGACTGGTGGTACTGGTAAGTTTACTCCCAATGCAAATTCAGTAACGGCTAACTATAAGCCAAGTGCTGCTGAGCTTGCCGGTACTAGTGTAACACTTACATTAACATCAACAGGTAATGGTTCATGTCTGGCAGTTGCCGATCAAATGATATTAAAATTCATTGCAGCACCTACAATAGATATAACAGGTCCTGCATCTGTTTGTGAGAACAACCCTGCAATTAATTTATCAGCAGTATTTACAGGAGCTCCAGGACTAAGCTGGGCTGGAAGTGGAGGGTCTTTTGTCCCTACGACCACAACAAGCCCTGTTACTTACACTCCTTCTGCAGCAGAATTATCTCTTGGATTTGCCGGTATCGTTGCTAAAACAACCGGAGGAAAATGTTCATCTGTAACAGATACACTTATTGTTACTTTTGGCCCTGCTCCTACTGTAGATGCAGGTGCTCCGATATCCATTTGTGAAAACAACCCTACTGGTGGTTTAACTGGCTCTGTAACGGGTGTGTCTACAGTTACATGGACATCGCCGACAGGAGGTTTCTTTTCAGCACCAACCAATCCTTCAACCAATTATACTGCGACAGCAGCGGATATAACAAATGGTAGTGTTTTATTAACTGTTACAGCAAATAAAGCAACATGTAATCCTGTTACAGATCAGGTATTGGTTACCATTACACCAAAACCAACAGTAACAGCAGGGCCAACAAGAACAGTTTGTAATAATAATGCTACAGCAACCTTTAATGGAGCATTTACTGGAGCTACAGGTGTACTTTGGACAACAGGTGGTGACGGAACATTTGGTTCCCCAACTTCTGCAACCTCTACCTATACAGCAGGGCCAAATGATTTAATTGCCGGCACTGTTACATTAACCCTTACTACTACAGGAAATGGTAAATGTTTGCCTGTGCATAGCACAACAACAATGACTATTACACCAAAACCTACTGTTACACCTGGAACATATTCAGTTTGTTCTAATAATGCAGCAGTTCAGTTAAATGGTGCAGTAACCATTGCAACAGGTGGTACGTGGATTGGTGGTGCCGGAACATTCTCTCCAAGCAGAGATGTCTTGAACCCTATTTATACCCCAACAGCAACTGAATCATCGTCAGGATCTCTGAACCTGACTTTACAAAGCATAGGCAATGGAAATTGTAATGCTGTTACAGCAAATACAACAATTACATTTACCCCCGCACCGACAATTACTCCAACAACACCTGTAAATGTTTGTGCTGATGTACCTGTAGCAACTATTACGACAGCTAAAACACTTGCTACTGGTGTATTGTGGTCGGGAGGTACTGGAACAATTGCTTCACCAACAAGTTTATCTACTACCTATACACCTTCTGTATCTGAAATTACATCAGGAACGGCAACATTAACTGTCACAACAACCGGTAATGGAACCTGTTCTCCAGTATCGGCAAATCTAATCGTTAGAATTGCTCCTGCGCCAACAGTCAATGCGGGTGCAAATCAAGTAGTTTGTGGTACTGTTGCTACAGTATCGAATTTAGCAGGTACTGTTACGGGCGCTACAGGGGGAACATGGACTATCGTTTCAGGTACGGGTACTTTTGGAAATGCAAATAACATTTCAACAACATATACTCCTTCAAATCAGGATGTAATTAATGGAAGTGTAACACTTCGATTAACATCTACCGGTAATGGATCATGTCAGCCGGTTTCAAATACCATGACAATTAATTATACACCGGTACCTTCAATTAATGCAGGTGTTGATCAAATTGTTTGTTCAAATGAATTACCAGTAAAGCTTTCAGCTTCGGGTTCTCCGGCAGTATGGAGTCCGAGCGGTGGTTCATTTGCAAATGCAAATTCGTTAACAACAACCTATACTCCTTCTGCAGGTGAGATTTCTGCAGGAACGGTTACCTTAACGATCAGTACAATTCCAAGCGGAGCTTGTCCCGTTAAAACGAGCCAGATAACGGTAACCATTCCAGCAGGCCCGATCGTAAATGTTGGTTCTTCTACACAAACAATGTGTGGTAGTTTAACAGCATTTCAATTGAATGGAGTAGTAACAAATGCTACGGGAGGTGTCTGGACAACTACAGGTTCAGGAAGTTTCCTTCCCAATGCCAATACATTAAATGCTACATACCAACCTTCCGCTACTGACAGAACAAATGGTTCTGTAGCATTGACATTAACATCGACAGGAAACGGTTTGTGTAGACAGGTATCTCAATTATTAACTTTAACCATAACTCCTGCAATAACAGTGAGTGCCGGTCCAAATCAAACATTGTGTGCCGATGTAAGTGGAATTCCTTTGAAAGGTACCATGGCAAATGCTACAGGTGTACTTTGGTCTATTACAACAGGTAGCGGATCAATAACATCACCTACTAGTTTAACTACTACTTATATCCCTTCTAGTGGAGATCTTACAGCTGGTACAGTTTCGTTGTTGTTAACCACTACGGGCAACAATGGTTGTCCAGCTGTTACAAGTCCGGTAACGTTTACCATAACCCCTGCTCCTACACTGAATCAAGGAACAAATCAAACAATTTGCGGAGACTCTGCTTATGTTCAGTTGAATGCCGCCATTACAATAGCTACAGGTGTTAATTGGACTAGTAATGGTAGCGGAACATTTTCTCCTAACAGTGCAACATTAAATGCTCGATATATTCCATCTGCTGCTGATATTGCTGCGGGAAGTGTTATACTAACTGCTACTACAACTGGCAATGGAACATGTAACCCTGTTGTTAAAAATCTAACAATTACTATAACACCTGCTGTTACATTAACGATTCCAACAAGTCAATCTGTTTGTGAAAACAATTCTACTGTTTCTTTAGTTGCATCTGGTACTGGTACAACAGTGAATTGGACAACATCGGGTACAGGTACGTTTGCAAGCCCAACATCTCTTACTACGACCTACTCCCCATCTGCTGCTGATATAGCATCGGGTGTAGTAACTTTAACAAATAAAAGTACAGGCGTAACCACTTGTAAAACACAAACAGGTATTGTGGTGGTTACAATTGCCCCTACACCAATTGTTGATGCTGGATTTCCGCAAACCGTATGTGCAACTGTGACTAGTATTGCACTTAATGGTAGTGTAACCCACGCTGGCGGTGGCAGATGGACTTCAAACGGTACTGGTGTATTTTCGAATGCGAATTCCCCTACTACTACTTATGCACCCTCATTAGCAGATACAACTGCAGGTTCTGTAATATTTACGTTAACCTCTACAGGCAATGGCACATGTAATCCTGTTTCTAGAAATGTTACCGTTACATTTAAGAAAGCTCCAAAGATAAATGCCGGCCCCGACCAAACTATTTGTGGGGATAGTGCTTTTGTGCAATTGGCAGGTAAGTTTATAAATGCCGGTGGTGGTATATGGACTAAATCTGGTACTGGTGGATTATTCCCTAGTACAATTGATTTAAACGCTGTTTACTCTCCGACTCCTGCTGATAAAACAAGTGGTTCTGTTACACTTACATTAACATCAACATCTAATGGTGAATGTACTGCCGTGTCAGATAACATGATCATTACAATTACCCCTGCACCCGTTGTGACAGTGAGTTCTGATAAAACCGTTTGTGCGAATAATGCTGTGACATCCTTAACCGGAAAAGCTACTGTATCATCAACAATTAAATGGACAACTTCTGGATCAGGTACATTTACACCAAATAACACCACCGATACAGTTACCTATACACCATCTGCAATTGATAAAGCTGCAGGGTCTGTAGTATTGTCTATGGGAACAACTTCAAATGGCTTATGTAAACCAGCACAAGGATATTTAACCTTAACCATTACTCCTGCACCAACATTGAATGCAGGTTTTGACAAAACGATTTGCGGAGATAGCTTAGAAGTAAAATTAAATGAAGCCATTGTAACAACTGCTACCGGTGTAAAATGGTCTACAAGTGGAAGCGGTACATTCGGCCCGAATAGTACTGCAATCCAGCCGATATATTACCCATCAGCTGCAGACAAAGCAGCAGGTAAAATTAAACTTGCTGTTATAACAACAGGCAATGGAAAATGTTTGGCTGTTAAAGATACTTTAGAACTGACAATAACATCCGTTCCCACAGTCAATGCTGGTTCAGATATATCTATATGCGCAGATACAAATGGGATTAAATTAGCCGGAAGCTTTACAGTTGCAGGTGGTGTAAAATGGACATCAACTAGTTCTGGGACCTTTACACCAAGTGCATTTGTTGCAAATGCTAGTTACATTCCATCAGATGATCAAACATTTACATTAACGTTAACCACTACCAATAATGGATCATGTAAACCTGTAACGGACGACCTTCTGGTTCTTGTAGCTCCCAAGCCTATTGTAGATGCAGGAGTTGACAGAACAGTTTGTTCAGATGTGAATCTTTTATCTTTAGCTGGAATTGTTACTAATGCAAATGGTGGAATCTGGACTACAAGCGGTAGCGGAACTTTTGCACCAAGCAATACTACATTAACTTCGAATTATACTCCTTCTGCTTCTGATTTAACTGTCGGTTCAATTGTATTGACTTTAGTTTCTACTGGTAATGGCTTATGTAAACCGGTAAGTGACAACTTCACAGCAATATTCAACCCTGTTGCAACGATCTCAGCGGGTAATGACCTGCAGGTTTGTAATAGTGTATCAACAGTTGATATAAATGGGTCGTTTACTAATGTTTCAGGTGTTACCTGGCAAATATTAACTGGTAACGGATCTTTAACGACATCGTCCAATATTTCTACTTCGTATATAGTTTCTCCGGCTGATATTGCTGCAGGAATTGTTCGATTACAAGTTACAGGTACTGCGTTAAGTGGCTGCTCAAATGTTACAGACATCGTTACAATTACTTTTGTTGCAATTCCTCCGATTGATGCAGGTCCAGATAAAACAGTTTGTAATACAGATGTTCCGATTATAAAATTAGAAGGATCTGGATCTACAGCAGAATGGACATCATTAAGTTCTGGAGTAAAAGGTACTTTCTCTCCGAATGCATTTACATTAGATGCAGCCTATACTCCATCTGCTGATGAAATTGCTGCAGGTACAATAACATTAGAATTAAATACATTAAGTAATGGTGGTTGTGGAATAGTATCAGATCAGGTAACATTTACAATTTTAGATGGCCCTGTAGTAAACGCGGGTACTGTTCCGCAGATTTGTACAAATTCGCCTCTAGTAAATTTGACCGGTACTACAAACGGAATACGTTTAACAGGTGTTACCTGGACGACCTCTGGCTCAGGCACATTTACAGGAGTAAATACATTGACACCTTCATATACTCCTTCAGCATCTGATAAAATCGGTGGTAAAGTTGTATTAACAATTGCATCAGTAGGAAGTCCTTGTAACGTGGTAAGCGATACGGTACATTTATTAATTGCTCCAGCTCCGACTGTAACAACTGGTATTGATCAAATCGTTTGCGGCGATGCTGCAACAGTTAATATCAGTTCAACATTTACAAATGCAACGGGTGTTCAATGGTCAAATGTAACAGCAAATGGTACATATGGCAGTTCAACTTCTGCAAATACTATCTATAATGTTGCAACTCCTGCCGATACCACAGCTGGTTCTATAACAATTCAAGCAGCTACTACCGGTCAGTTAGCAGGCTGCCCTGCAGCAACCAATCAGATGACGATAACATTTACTAAAAAGCCATCTGTAAATGCAGGTTCACCTATTACCGTTTGTACAGATACAACTTCTATACCTTTAAATGGTCACGTATCTGTGGCAACAGGCGGTACATGGTCATCATTATCCGGTGGTACTTTCATTCCGAATGCAAACCAATTAAATGCTAAATATATTCCTTCTGCTGCAGATGTACTTGCTGGAAGTGCATTGGTGACATTGACGTCTACAGGAAATGGAAATTGTAAATCATATTCTAATAATGTTACAATCACATTAAATCCGAAACCAACAATTTCTGGTTCTGTTCCAAATGATTCAATTTGTACTGGAAATACTGTTGCTGCAACCGCAAATGTTACAAATACAACATCAATGATTTGGAAAACCACAGGAACAGGAACATTTAGTACAACAACAGGATCCAGTACGGTTTATACACCTTCTACAGCCGATGAATCAAATGGTGGTGTTATTATATATGCATCAACAGTTGGTTCAAATCCTTGTAAAGAAGTTGAAAAATATTTCTCAATTACGATCTTAAAATCTCCGGGGGCATTGGTTAATGCAGGATTTGATCAAATTGCATGTGCTGATGCTGGTTTCTTTCCATTAAATGGAACTATTGATGGTGTTGGTGGAACAGGTATTTGGACAAGCTCTACTGGCAGAGGTGATTTCTATCCGGATGCCACAGACTTAAATCCAATCTTTGTTCCTGCTCAAGCAGATATTAATGCCGGTGGCTTAACAATTACTCTATCAACTACCAACAACAGTATCTGTCCTCCATTTTCGGATGATATGTTATTGACTATCACTCCTGCACCCGTTGTATTAGCAGGTGCTGCAGGAGGTTCATTCCCACCATTATGTTCCGATACGGCTTTTATACAATTAAATCCTACGATCACGAATTCAACAGGCGGAGAATGGTCTACAACAGGTACTGGTATTTTCTCTCCTAGTATCACAGCATTAAATGCCATATATGTTCCTTCTGCTAATGATAGAATAAAAGGATCAATTGGTATTACCTTAACTACAACAGGAAACGGTACCTGCAATGCATATTCTGATTTCTTGAATATTAAGTTGACACCTAAACCAACAATTAATATAGGTGCAGATAAAGTTGTTTGTGCAGATCAATCTGTTGATCTAGCTGCCGTAATTACAATTGCAACAGGCGTTGATTGGACAACATCAGGTGTGGGTGGATTCTTTACAGCTCCATCAAATAG
>Ga0247817_10001488_pt1 | contig 12251 bp, 8 predicted proteins | sample UWRJL212509R1_FD_178010 | JGI IMG/M metagenome (GOLD analysis project Ga0247817, IMG submission 178010) | Plant litter microbial communities from Arlington Agricultural Research Station in Wisconsin, United States - UWRJ-L212-509R-1 | ecosystem: Environmental > Terrestrial > Plant litter >... | reverse complement strand
GGCAAACACTGAAAAATTGCTGAATGCTCCGAATCAACAGGTAAAATAGCAACCTTATGTTTATGTGCTAAACCCGTTACAATATCGCCTGCAACCACAAGCGTTTCTTTATTTGCAAGAGCGATATGCTTTCCTGCTTTTATAGCATGAATTGTAGGAATTAATCCTGCATAGCCAACCAGGGCAGTAAGCACAATATCAATATCTTCTATCTCAACGACCGAAGCTAAGGCCTTTGCGCCACAGTATACTTTTATATAAAGCGGTTCCAATGCCTGTTTAACACTCGCATACAAAAGCTCATTGCCAATAACAACTACATTGGGTCTGAACTCTACCGCTTGCTCGATCAGTAATGTCGCATTATTCTCTGCTGTCAATACTTCAACCACAAAACGGTCTTTGTTAGCCCGGATTACGTCTAACGCTTGCGTTCCGATTGAACCTGTAGACCCTAAAATGGCAATGTATTTCTTTGTAGAATCTTTCATTCTCTAATTAAATTGCTAATGTATTCGAAACAAATGTTCGATCATTGGATAAGCGTGGAACTTTATTTTGTCCACCCAATTTTCCATTCTTTTTCATTCCCTCAATAAAACCACCAACGCCAACAACCTTTACCACAAGAGGTTTCAAGATATTCCCTTTTATCAAATCCAGATAATAAATATTAAGCTTAATCATCTCTTGATCCAGATCATGAGCAAATTGATTGAGATCCTTAGGTGCCGAAACAAATTCGATAAACCATTCGTGATAAGGCAACCCGTCTGCAGGAGTCACCTGAGGAGCAACTGTAAATTCAGTAACCGCAGCCTCCGAATGCTTGCTTAATGCATTTTTTAATGCTTGTTCTACTTCTTCAGCAATTACATGCTCGCCAAAAGCAGAAATGAAATGTTTTACTCTGCCGGTAACAACAATACGATATGGATTTTTTGAAACAAACTTTATAGTATCACCAATAGAATACCCGAACAAACCTGCATTGGTCGACATGATCAACGCATAATTCACATCAAGTTCGACTTCACCGATGGTTAAACGTGTAGGGTTTTTAGTTCCGTATTGCGATACCGGAATAAATTCATAAAATATGCCACTATTTAATAACAATAGCAATCCCTTTTCTTTTGGTTTATCCTGGAATGCAATAAAGCCTTCTGATGCAGGATAGGTTTCTACAGTATCTACTTCTTTACCGATACTTTCCATCAACTTTTTTTGATAGGGAGAAAAATTAACGCCTCCATATACCAACAAAGAAAAATTCTTAAATACGTCTTTAATTTTTTTGTTTGTCCGGTTTTGGATCCGATCAAAATACATCTGCACCCACGGAGGAATACCGCTGATCAATGACATATCCTGATCGATCGTTTCATCTATGATTGTATCGAGTTTCGTTTCCCAATCTTCAATGCAATTTGTATCAAAAGAAGGCAATTGATTTCCTCGCAAATAACCCGGTACATGATGATTCACAATACCTGAAAGACGCCCTATGTAAATTCCATTCTTCTTTTGCATAATTGGGCTTCCAGATAAAAAAATAAGTTTTTTATCTAAAAAGGAAGAATTACCTGTATGGTACACATAATTGAGCAATGCATCTTTAGCCCCATTTATGTGATATGGAATAGATTCCTTGGTAATTGGAATGTATTTAACACCAGAGGTAGTACCCGAAGTTTTAGCAAAGTATATGGGTAAACCCGGCCATAATATGTCCTTCTCTCCTTGCTTGATCTTTTCGATATAATCTTTAAATCCTTCATAATCCTGAACAGGTACCTCACGACAAAAATCTGCATGTGATTTAATGGAACTAAAGTTGTGATCCTTACCAAAGGATGTTTTTTGAGCAAAATCAACTAAATAGTGAAACACATTTTGTTGTGTTTGAACTGGTTTACTTGACCAGTTGTTTTGCTTTGCCACTACCCATTTGGCTAGCGGTTTACTTAGAATTGAACGAATACCCATAATTTATAAGGCAAGTTAAAAAATATAAAGAGTAAATACATTTCTTACCTAATTTAAAGCTCAATAACTATGCTTTTAATGCCTATAAGTGCTTTAATTATTACTATTATTGAAGTTTAGCGACAATGAAGGGGAAAAGTACAAATGAATTTTTTAATAAATAAAAAGGGGGAAGAATTCCCCCCAAAGATATGTTTAGCAATTTGAACCTTACGAACATCCAAGCATGGCCTGGATTGTGCAATTGAGAAAAATCCAATCCTTAAATTTAAAAAATAATTTAAGTTTGGATCTACTCGTTAATATTTGATTTTTTAACAATATAAAGCGGTCGCTTTTTGATATTGTTGCCAATACGACTTATATATTCTCCAATAATTCCTACACAAATCAATTGAATCCCCCCGATGAACATGATAGAAAGCATTATGGATGTCCAACCAGGTACTACATCGTTTAAGACAAATTTACTGTACAAGGAATAAAGCATTACAAAAAAGGCTATTCCAGATACAACAAAACCTGAAATAGATGCAAACTTTAATGGAAAATCAGAGAATGAGGTTATTCCATCTAAGGCAAATTTAAACATCTTTTTATAAGTATATCCTGTTGTACCTCCAAGGCGCTGATCGCGATCATATTCAACAAATGTTTGGTTGAATCCTATCCATGAAATTTGTCCTCTTAAATACTTTTCCTGCTCTGGCATTTTTTTCAATACCTCAACAACTTTCCGATCAATTATTCTAAAATCACCGGTATCTACTGGTATGTCAATAGCTGTGATCTTAGCCAAAATCCTATAAAATAATTTCGCAGTAAATTTTTTTAAAAAGTTCTCACCTTTTCTATTTTTCCGTTTCGCATAAACAACTTGGTAATCCTCGTCCATCTTGTTGTACATGTCAATAATCAACTCAGGCGGATCTTGTAAATCTGCGTCAATAATCGCAACCCTGTCCCCTACAGAAACATCTATCCCTGCAGTAACAGCAATCTGATGACCGAAATTTCTGCTAAAATCTATAAACTTAACACAAGGATTGGTTATTGCTATTGCTTCAATAAGCTGAAGGGATTTATCTTTACTTCCATCATTTATAAAAATAAATTCGTACGAAATATTCATTTTGTTTACGACAACCAACAATCGATTGTAGAGTAAATTAATATTGAGTTCTTCGTTATATATAGGTATAACTATCGATAAATCCATTTGTATTATTTTTTCCTAAAGGTAGATATTGTTTTCATTTAACACTAACTGTAAATAGAAAGATTTGCAGTCCATTTAACTAGAACCATTAATAGCTCAATGGATCCATTATTAACCAAAAACAATACGACCATAAAAAATAACCCAAGAATCGTATTTTTATATTTTCCAGAAAATTCGTATTTTTTTCCGTAGCCTTAATTCTGCAAAATCAAGGTAAAAAAGAGATCCAATGTTTTTATAACAAAGGCTCTCTTTTATAAATTATTTTTTGTAAGACAACAATGATTTGTTTGAGTAAATTTATTTATCTTTACATGCTCCATCACTAAATGTCTTTCTCATACAAGATTTTTGTAAATGAATTTCTCAACAAAAAAAACTTTTTATTCAATACTAATTCTCTTTATTATTTATAGTGTCATCTTTCTAATATTTACCTATCCATTACTTTTTAATTTTGGCAATTCATTACTAACATCGAATAGACATAATGCTGACACGCCACAGTTTCTTTGGAACACATATCATTTTGCATACAAATTAGAAATATTCGAAAATCCATTTTATACAAATTTGCAATTTTATCCCAATGGAGTTGCTTTATGGATGAATGCTAATGTGCCGATATTTGGTATGCTAGCATTTCTTATTAAGAATAATTTTTTAGCTATGAACATCATAGTTTTTTTAAATTTTATTTCAGGATCAATTGGAAGTTATTTTCTTGCAAAAAAATTTAATGCTCCACACTACATTGCTTTATTTATTGGCTTTGTCTATTCTTTTGCTCCTCATAAAATGGCTCGAATTGAGGAACATTATAACTTAATATTAAACGGTGCAATTCCTTTTGTAATTTTGCTGACTACTTCTATGCTATATGTAAAGGAAGATAGGCTCATTACTAAATTTCAGTTAAAAAAAATCCTCATTCTATTAAGTTTATTTTTTATACTTATTATTTCTGATTACTTCTGTTTTTATTCAAGCGTAGTTTGGATCATACTTTATTGCACAAGCATCTTTGCTTACTTATATTTTAAAAAGTGTTCTAAGCTAAAAATAGTAGTTATCTTATTTACTGTACTATTAACAGGACATTTAATTACTCGTTGCTTACAGCTTTTAAGTATTGATGATAAAGGTGGGCTTTGGTGGAGCAATGATTTATTGCTTTTATTTATCCCGAGTTACAAATCACTCTTGTATACTGCTGACGTATCTAATATCGCAACACATTTGGGCCACATGCACGCTTATGGTATGGATGATGTTATGTTTTTAGGTTTTGGCTTAACTATTTTATTTGTTACCTCATTGATTCTTTTTATCAAATCACCAAAAAATAGCAGCGTAACTATTTTTCTTTTTGTAACAATACTATTAATGTCTTTATGTTTTCCAGTGATTAAAATAAATGGGAAAAGCTTATTTTATTCTCCAACTTCATGGAATCACTTTCTTCTCTTTGTTAACAACTTTAGAGTACCGGGGCGATTTATTAGTTTATTATTACTTACAGGTACAACTGCATTATTACCATTGTTATCTCAGCATTTAACTGTAAAATACCGCTATTTTATACTGTTGATTATGTTCATTACAATTGTAGAATATGTTCCTATAAAAAACCATTTAATTTCCACATCAGATATCCCTTTAATTTATTCCAAAATACCGTTCGACAATAAAACCATTTTGAATATACCCTTAGGTATTATTGACGGAAATGAAGCAATAGGTGAATTTGACTCGAAAGAACTCTTATATCAAACTCAACACAAGCACCCTATAATTGGTGGTTATACATCCAGAGTTCCGGTTGAAATTAAAGATGCTTTTAAAGATGATCCAATATGTATGTCGCTTTGCGGCGATTCAACTTATAACCAATTAAAGAACATTAAGTCTGATCAAATAAAGATATTTTTAAAAAAATACAATATTGGGTATATCGTTGTTTCAAAAAAAATCGAATCAAATTATCCAACCATAAGTAATATATTTGCCCCATTTGTGAGCAAAAAAAATGAAACAGATTTACATATCTTGTATCAAATTTCAAATAAATAATGTCTCGTACTGTAAAAACATTTTTTAAAAACTCCGTTTTTTTATTTTTAATAATATGGATAGCGCTATTATTATTAACGATAAACCGACATATTAAAAGAGAACCAAACACCTATAATAGTGAAATCTGGGCTGACAAAGCAGGTTATTATGTCTACCTGCCAGCTACTTTTATTTACAACTGGAATGGCCAATCTATGCCTGATTCTATTGATAAAAAAACAGGAGATGGATTCAAAATAATTAATAATAATATAACAACTAAATATCCTATGGGAGTAGCTGTTATGATGTCACCATTTTGGTTAATTAATCATTATTTTATAGCCAACACCAAAGATGGATTTTCTTTTAGCTACACATTGATATCTTCTATTGCATGTACATTTTATGTACTAATAGGTCTATTTATTAGTTATGCTTGTTACAAAAAATATACAACATCTATACCTTCATTATTAATTACCATACTCATTTTTATTTCCACAAATTTATTTTATTATACCGTTTTAGAAAATGGTATGTCGCATGGTTTTTCTTTTTTTTGGTTTGCAATTCTATTGTACGTGATTTTAAATATCAAACTAAAGTCTTCTATAAACTACAATGACACACTATTACTAGGATTAAGCATTGGCTTCATCATGCTGATCAGACCAATTAATTGCATTTTTTGCTTACCATACTTTTTAATTTTGTTCATTAACAATCCCAATATAAAGTCTACGATTAAAAATCTCTTTTTCACATCTAAAAGTGTTTTACTATACCTTCTACCCGTAATTCTATTCCTGCCACAGGTATTGTATTATAAATACACTTCAAAAATAACACCTGCTTATAATGGTGAAGGATTTCCATATTTAGCTCATCCCCATATAATGGAAGTGCTTTTTGCACCTAACAATGGTCTATTTTTATATACTCCTATTGTATTCTTTATATTCGTTTTCTTATTTATCTACAGAAAAAATATACAATCTATTATACCAATATGTGTATTATTTGCTTTGGTTGTATATACTTATGCATCTTGGTGGAGTACTGAATTGGGCTGTGCTTTTGGTCATAGAAGCATAGTAGAATTTTATTCTTTTATCTTTTTACCCTTAACATTCGTGAATTTACCAAGAAAAATAAAATTCACATTTATCTTTATATTTGCACTTTGTACTCTTTATACCTTAAAACTTTCTTTATCTTATGATAGTTGTTTTGAAGGTACCTATTGGGATTGGAGTACCTATTTAACCTTATTATTTTCAAATATAAAATAACATGTCTACCCAAACCCTCTCCATCGTTATCCCTGCCTACAACGAAGAACGTACGATTCATTTAATTCTAAATAAAGTTTTAGCTGTAAAGCTTACGAACAACATTCAAAAAGAAATTATACTTGTAAATGATTGTTCTAAAGACAAAACCAAAGAAACAATTGAAAAATATATTTCTGATCATGCATCCGATAATATCGTCTTATATAATCATGAAATAAATAGAGGTAAAGGAGCAGCTTTACATACAGGCATAAAACAAGCCAAAGGAGATTACATTATTATTCAGGATGCTGATTTAGAATACGACCCAAATGAATATAATGCTCTTTTGCAGCCTATACTTGATGGGTTTGCAGACGTTGTTTATGGTTCTCGTTTTATTGGAGGTAAACCTCACCGCATCTTATTTTTCTGGCATACTATAGGAAATAAAATGCTAACCATGGCTAGCAACATGTTTACCAATCTTAATTTAACTGATATGGAAACATGTTATAAAGTTTTCAAAAAGGAAATCATACAATCCCTTCCATTACAAGAAACTCGGTTTGGCTTTGAACCTGAAGTTACTGCATACATCTCAAAAATTTCGAACATCCGAATTTATGAAGTTGGAATTTCATACTATGGAAGAACGTACGAAGAAGGTAAAAAAATTGGAATGAAAGATGCATTTAGAGCACTGTATTGTATCGTCAAATACAATTTATTCAAATAAGCTTCAGTAAAATACTAAATTCTCATTTAAAGAAATTGACAACGAAGGTATTGAAACACTATCTGTATTGTCAAATGCTTATAAACTCAACCATGGTTTTATAATGCAAATCAAATCTTTTTGCACGGGCAAAATAATATCTTAATGCTGCCGACATAATGGACTGGCAGGTTTCAGGTAGATTGTTAAAAAATAAATTGATTCCTGAAGGGTAAATGAAATTTCACAATACATTTGTCCCATTTTTAAGTTCGCAGATAAAAATATATTCAACAAATTTGGGTTCTCGGTTATTACCGTTGGTATAAAGTAGTTGTTCTATGATTAATACATTAAAATCGTAGATACTTCAAGAGTGTGCTTATTTTTTACTATTAGTAACTTAATGGATTACGTATTAACCAAAAATAATACGTGCAAATTTGAATCATCAATAGTAAAACAAGAATAGCATTTTTATACTTATACGTATTCAAAATACTGCTGATGAAAATAAAGAGCGGAAATATAACAGAAATGTAACGTGGCATAGAAATTACTGAACCAGAACATAGTGGTAAAAGTATACTTAGCCAAATTAATATATTAAGACTAATTGATAATTTTTTCCAGGCGAAAATTGCAACTATGATGCCCACAATAGAATAAATAGAATTAATCTGATTTGCAATATCACCATGGCGAAAAAATGCCATGAAAGGGAACATGAATTTTTTATTCCAACCTGCCTGTGCTAATGTAAAAGCTAAGTAATATCCAGTTTTATGCCATTGATATAAACAATACAAGCCAAAACTAATAGGTGCTGTCAAAAAATATAATGATTCTAAAATTGTTTTTTTATTAAATAATAAATTCCAATGAATTGATTTTTTATCGAAAATATTATTTCTTTCTAAATAGTATAAATATAACGGTACAACAATTATAATCCCATTGGGGCGAATCAAACACAATGGCACTAATAGAATAGATAACATAAAATATTTTTTTTCATTGATTGCAATAAAGCATCCAATCATACTTGTAAAAAAAATAGCCTCAGTATATAGCATAGAAAAATAATAATGAAAAGGGAAGGCCATTACCAAAAAGGTTGTATAAAGAGCTTGATCAGTATCTTTAAAATACTCAACACAAAAATAATACAGTGCTAAAAATGATGTAACAGAAAAAATCATTGCAAGAAAAAAACCTGACTGGTTAAAATTCCAATCGAAAATACCTATTAAAAATCTATTCGCATATGGATAGAAAGGAAAAAATGCCCACTCACTTTGTTTAATATTTGGTCCTTCGGAATAACCTAAATCTCTTTTATTGGTAATGATAGAATACCCTTCATTTGTTATTTTTTCATACCATCCAGAATCATTCATTTTTATTGTATTAACATAAGGATCAAAAGCAAGCGATTGTAGATGATTCGTAAAAAATGCAAGTCCTAAATAACACAGCTTAATAAAGAATAAAAATACAATTATTTTAAAAACGTTATTTAATTGGGAGATCATCATTAATCTTTTTTTTGCCAAATATAATTAATAATCTATCATAAAAAATTATATTTGAATATTCATGCTTCTTAAAAATCTATATTTTACTGCCAAATAAGATACATTATATGCATAAAAACTTTATACTATTTATGATTTCCAGTTTAATCATGGGTTTTATTGGTTCATATTTACATCACAATTTCTATAATACAGATACATCAAATCATTCAATTGGGGTAGAACAGAATCATACACTTTTAGCCGTGTCAAGTAACTTTACACCAAATAACTATCAAAATACCCTTTCCACCGATTTCACTCTGGCATCTGCAATAAGCACTCCCAGTGTTGTATATATCACGACCGTATCAGCTAATCAAAATAACAATAATTGGTTTGATTGGTATTTTAATGGCAACGGCAATAATTTCACTTCGGGCTCTGGATCGGGTGTTATTTTCTCAAAGGATGGTTATATCATTACCAACAGTCATGTGATTCAGCATGCTGAAAAAATTGAAGTTGTACACAATAAAACAATTTACTCGGCTAAAATTATTGGTACCGACCCTTCGTCTGATATTGCTGTTTTAAAAATTGAAGCAGAAAACCTCCCTGCAATTAAGATCGGAAATTCTTCACTCGTAAAAATTGGTGAATGGGTGCTGGCCGTTGGAAACCCCTTCAATTTAACGTCTACCGTAACTGCAGGAATTGTTTCTGCAAAAGGAAGAAATATTAATATTGTAAACAGCAGTTTTCCGATAGAATCTTTTATTCAAACAGATGCTGCTATTAATCCCGGAAATTCCGGAGGTGCGTTAGTGAATACACAAGGTGAATTAATTGGAATCAACACTGCCATTCTATCTAAAACAGGCAGCTATACAGGTTATGGTTTTTCTGTACCAATTGATATTGTTAAAAAAGTGGTTTCAGATCTAATTAAATATGGAGTCATTCAGAAAGCTTTTATTGGCGCTGAAGTAAACGAACTTAATTCATCTCTGTCAAAACAATTAAAACTTACTTCACTTGATGGAACTTATATCACATATTTGCAAAAAGATGGTGCTGCTGAAAAGGCTGGATTATTAAAAAATGATGTCATTCTTAAACTCGACGAAAAAATCATAAATTCAAGAAGCGATTTTGATGAATACCTTGCTTATAAATCTCCGGGAGATAAAATCAAAATCACTTACAAGCGTGAAAATACAATTAAAGAGAGTTATACAATCTTAACAAATGAAGAAGGTAAAACAGATATTGTTAAACGCGAACTGTATTCTTCATCAACATTAGGTGCTGATTTCAGTACGATCCCTAAAGTTGAAAAAGATAAAATGGGATTAAGCAATGGCGTTCGTATTGTGAATATTCGAAATGGACTAATCAACCGACTTGGCCTGCAAGAAGGGTTCATCATTACTTCAATCAATAGAACACCAATGAATGAGCCTCATGAAGTTTCAAGCATCCTTGAAAACATACGAGGGCAAGTTATCATTGAAGGCATTGCTAACAATGGATCAAGAGCTATTTATCAATATTATTTTTAACAAATTTTAAATTATAACCAAACTTTTACATTCATGAAAAAAATCATTTTATCAAGTATTGTTTTTGCAGTGATCTTTTCACTGATGAGTTTTACTCAAACCGATTTCTCTAAATTTCTTATTGGAAAATGGGAATTACAGACCATACAAAGTCCAGGAAAACCTGCTATGTCTGTAAAGGAAATTTTAGGAGATTCTTTTATGGAGTTTAAAAGTGACTACACGTATATTGAAAGCGGCGGCCGGGAACAAGTAGGTGTTTGGCAGCTAACGAAAGAAAAATATCTTCAAACAAAAAGTGAAAAGCAAGCAGCGTTTACTGAAAAGATTGAATTAAAAGAAATCACTGCTGATAAGATTGAAATGATATCATCGGATAAAAAGATCTTCACTTATACACGTGTCAAATAATTTCACATTGTCTAAAAAAATAAGGTCTTATAGCTAAGCTATAAGACCTTATTTTTTGCTTGCTAATCTTGTATTTACTTAATTTTAAGCAAAAAAAAACCGGCATGGCGTCCGGTTTTTTAAATTAGAGGATAATCTCTGACAATTGAAATTTAACTTATGCAGATTTAATTTTTATTTTCTTAATTAAGTCCTGCATTGTAGCTCTGAATTTTTTATCTGTATCCATCAAATCACTAACTGAAGTCAATGCATGGATAACAGTACTATGGTCACGGCCACCAAAATGATTACCGATTGATTTCAAAGACATGTTTGTATATTCTTTTGCAAAATACATAGCAACCTGACGAGCAATTACAATTTCTCTTTTACGAGTCTTGTCTTTCATTTGCTCAATCGTTACTGCAAAGTATTCAGAAACAAATTTTTGGATGTAATCGATGTTAACTTCCGTTTCAACATTCTGAACAATATTCTGAATGATTTGCTTCGCTAACTCAAGGTCTATCTGACGGCCACTTAATGTGTGCTGTGCAATTAAAGAATTTACTACACCTTCCAGATCACGCATGTTTGTATCAACACTATATGCTAAGTAATCAATTACATCAGCAGAAATATCAATACCTTCAAATTGCATCTTTTTGCAAATGATCGCATTTCTTGTTTCGTAATCAGGTACTTGTAAATCTGCACTCAATCCCCATTTAAAACGAGACAATAAACGCTCTTGTAAGCCTTTAATATCTTTCGGCGCACAATCACTTGTAATGATGATTTGTTTACCTGATTGGTGTAAATGGTTAAAGATATGGAAGAATATTTCCTGAGTCTTTTCTTTTCCGGAAAGGAATTGAACGTCATCCAAAATAAGTACATCTAAGCCTAAGAATTGATTTGTAAACTCTTGGGATACATTATTCTTCATTGCTTCAATAAATTGGCTCAAGAAGCGCTCGGAAGGCATATATAACACCTTCTTGTCTGCATGATTCTTCTTAATTTGATTGCCAATCGCCTGAACAAGGTGCGTTTTACCTAAACCAACACTTCCATATACTAAAAGTGGGTTAAATGAAGTTACTCCTGGCTTGTTTGCAACCGCCAAACCTGCTGAACGTGCAAGCTTATTGCAATCTCCTTCAATGAATGTATCGAATGAATAATTTACATTCAACTGAGAATCTATTGGTTGAGCTGTTGTTGCAGGTTCAATTTTAGAATCTTTTGAAACGCCTGGATTAACACTTCTTGATATAATACTTCCTTTATGTAAGGTTGTACCGTAAGATTTACGATTTAAATCGCTTTTATCCACCAAAATCTGATATTCTAATCTACCATCCGGCCCTAATTGTTCATCTATCGCTTTTCTCAGTACATGAACATAATGTTCTTCAAGCCACTCGTAAAAAAACTGGCTTGGCACCTGTATTGTTAAGACATTATTAACCAACATCAACGGCTCAACAGGTTCGAACCAAGTCTTAAAAC
>Ga0247817_10001486_pt1 | contig 12288 bp, 12 predicted proteins | sample UWRJL212509R1_FD_178010 | JGI IMG/M metagenome (GOLD analysis project Ga0247817, IMG submission 178010) | Plant litter microbial communities from Arlington Agricultural Research Station in Wisconsin, United States - UWRJ-L212-509R-1 | ecosystem: Environmental > Terrestrial > Plant litter >... | reverse complement strand
ACTCCTTGTTTTCTATTTACAGGTAAGCAATATGGCAGAGTTGACGAAGCGATCGCACATTATGCGTCTATATTTGAGAATACAACAGTGGATGGTATCCTTCGGTATGGTGCAGATGAATCGCCTGATACAGAAGGTAAGGTAAAGCATGCGAAAATCGCATTAGACGGGCAGAAGCTGATGCTGATGGAAAGTGCAGGGGGGCATAATTTTACGTTTACTGAAGGAGTATCGCTAACCGTATATTGTGAGACGCAGGAAGAAATTGATTACTACTGGGAAGCATTTACTGCAAGTGGAGAAGAAAGCATGTGTGGATGGTTAAAAGATCGGTTTGGTGTATCCTGGCAGATCATACCCACAATATTGGGAGACCTTATGAGTGACCCATCAAAAGCAGGTAAAGCAGCTAAAGCATTTATGTCTATGCGCAAACTCAACATCGCACAGATTGTACAGGCTTCTATTTCGTGAGTACTATTTAATATGCATTGGCGCTGTAGATATTGATAATATGCGAAATATTGATTATTTTAAATAGACTAACAATCTACAGCTATATGAAAATAAAATCGATTTTAATCCTGCTTATATGCGCGAGTGTTGCATCAAGTGGATGTTCAAAGAAAAAGGATGATTCGGCCGGCCCGTCAAATCCAACAATACCAACAGGGCCGCCTGTTGAAACAAAACCTGCCAATACAAATTATAAACCTGCGTTTTCGGGCCAGACACGTATTGGCAGTGTGCAGACGAGCGCTGCATTTAAAGCAACTGTTCTGACGTCTGCCCTTGATTCGCCTTGGGGAATTACTGCCCTGCCGGATGGTCGGTTGCTGGTGACAGAAAAAGCAGGGATTATGCGTATTGTAACAGAAGCAGGTGTTGTGAGTGATGCTATCACCGGAATTCCTGATGTAAACGCCGCAAAGCAAGGTGGTTTATTAGGAATAACTATTGATCCGGAGTTTGCAACCAACCGAATGGTTTATTGGACCTTCTCAGAAGCTTATACCGGCGGCAATATAACGTCTGTAGCAAAAGGACGGTTGAGTGATGATGAAAAATCAGTTGAATCCGCCGAAGTGATTTACCAATCTAATACGCCCAATAGCAGTGACCTTCACTATGGATCACGTGTAGTTTTTGACAATACAGGAAATCTTTTCGTGAGTATCGGAGAGCGTTCTGTATTAGAGACACGTCCCCTGGCACAGTCTGTTTCGAGCAGCTTAGGTAAAGTTGTTCGTATTACAACAAGCGGTGATCCGGCACCCGGAAATCCTGTTTTCACCGGGAGTGGTGCATTGCCTGAGCTATATAGTTCAGGACATAGAAATCCTCAAGGCTTGGCAATTCACCCTGAAACCGGGGAATTATGGGAAAGTGAACATGGTCCTCAGGGAGGCGATGAGATCAATAGAATTCGTCCGGGAATTAATTATGGATGGCCTGTAATCACATACGGTGAGGAGTATACCGGTGCTGTAATAGGAGATGCTATCCAGCAGAAAGAAGGTATGGAACAGCCAGTATATTATTGGGATCCGGTAATTTCGCCAAGCGGAATGACGTTTTACAGAGGCAACAACATGCCGGAATGGAAAAATAATTTATTTGTCAGTTCTCTTAGTGGAAAACATATTGCACGATTGATCATTCAAAATAATAGTGTTGTTGGCGAAGAGCGATTATTGGAAAGTGAAGGCGAGCGATTCAGAGATATAACACAGGGTAAGAATGGTGCTCTGTATGCTATTACAGATGGCGGAAAATTGTATGTAATAGATAAACAATAATTTATTGCAGTCCGCAATTTCTTTCCCATATCATTGGAATAATGGGAAACCAGTTAAGTAACTAATATGTTATTAGAAGCGCTTTGCATTTTGAATGTAAAGCGCTTCTTTGTTTGACACATAAATCATTTTGAATTCATTGGGTCTATGTGTAATTTCCACATAAATATTTATAAATTGTCTTTATATAGGACATCAGGTATGACATCCGAAAACTATCCAAAAGTTTATTTGTACAGGCGAATTGTTCAGGCTAAACTTTTCATTGATACTAACTATGCACTGAAAATAGATCTTACCAATATTTCTGACGAAGCTTATTTTTCAAAATTTCATTTTATCAGGCTTTTCAAATCTATATACGGAAAGACACCACATCAATATTTAATTTATATTAGAATAGAGAAATCAAAAGAATTTTTAAAGCAAGGCAATACAGTTTCAGAAGTATGTTATTTAGTAGGCTTTGAAAGTCTTTCATCGTTTAGTGGGCTTTTTTCTAAAATTGTTGGTTTATCGCCTTCGGTATTTCTTATGAACTACATGCAAACTCAAAAGAAAATAAATAAAACACCGCTTGCATTTGTACCTGGCTGTTATGCCTATCAACATGGTTGGAATGAGAATAGCAATTTTGAAGAAGCAACTGATTAAAAAAATCCTGAGTTTTGTAATGCATTTTACTTTATCCCCACAAAAGCAATGATCAAAAAAATGTCTGTTACGAATATCCATGTCATAGACCAGGATAGTGCCTATGACTTCTATGTAAACAAATTAGGGTTTAAACTTGTGGATGATATTCCAATGGGGCCTGATACCCGTTGGTTAACAGTTTCCCCTCCGGAACAACCCGATTTACAACTTGTTTTGTTTCCGGTGAAAGTGAGTAAAATGTTTCCCAAAGAAACCGCAGAAACGTTGATAGAACTAATAAAGAAAGGAATCTTCGGATGTGGAGTTCTAACCTGTACGGATATTTTTGCAACATATGAAGAGTTAAAGGCAAAAGGGGTTGAATTTATTAAACCTCCTGTAAAAGAGTTTTATGGTACAGAAGCATTGTTTAAAGATGACTCCGGAAACTATTTTTCATTGCAGCCATTAAATAATTTTGATCATGAAAACACTATTTGATCCGGTTAACAGATACGAAGTAATTGCACGTATTCATTTACTCAATGAAAATCACAAACCTCTTTGGGGTAAAATGAATGTATATCAAATGGCCAGACATTGTACCATATGGAATGAATGGGTTTTAGGAACGAAGCATGCAGTGTATAAACAAGAGTTTCTAGGAAAGCTGTTTGGAAAAATGGCACTTAAAAGCAACACCAAAAATGACAAACCAATAGGAAGAAATATGCCTGCAGGTAAAGATTTTACGGTAGTGGAAAAGGATGGAGATCTAAAATTACAAAAAGAGCTGTGGTCTGATTTAATTGCTGCTTATCAGCACTTTTCAAATGTTGGATTTATTCACGACTTCTTTGGTAAGATGACGCAAGAACAGATTGGGATTTTTGCTTATAAACATGCCGACCACCATCTTAGGCAATTTGGTGTATAGACTTTGCAGTCATCTTGTAAAGATGTAACATAGTATATACATTCAGTACGCATAAAAAAAAGTAAGTTATGGAAAAATACGGACTACATGGAAAACTAATTGCTGCACCGGGTAAGCGGGATGAATTTATTTCCATCATGCTGGAATCTACTAAGATCATTTCAAAGGCAAAGGGCTGCCTGATATACCTTATCAGTATAGATGAACACGACCCTGATGCACTATGGTTCACAGAAGTGTGGGAGAGCAAAGAAGACGACGATAATTCATTAAAGATGGATAGTGTACGTGCAGTTATAAGCCAGGCTATGCCTTTGATCGGAGCTCCTCCGCAAAAAGGCCAGGAATTGATCGTGTTGGGTGGTGCAGGTATTTAATTATGACTGCAAATGAGCATTGCAGTAAATCAAGAGCAGCATAAACCTTTTCTGAAATCATACCACTGGATTTGGATACTCTTATGTGTTATCTTTGTATGACCTTATGGTCTATCGTTCAATACACCGATCTTCGTCTTTTACGGCACAAACCTTAACACAACGGAAGCTGACAGCTGATCGCAGATATCTATTATGTAAATGATATCGAAAACGTTTCTTAAAATACCGCTCAATCTTCTCTTTTTATATGTCTGTATGGATGGATTGCATGCTCAACAGGCAGACAGTTTGTCTCATCAATTTTTAATACAGGCAGAGATCCGCCCAAGAGCAGAATACAGATATAACTACATACTTCCGCCTGTTGATACGATTGCTCCGGATATTTACATTACACAGCGTAACAGAGTATCTATGTTGTATGCGTGGAAGAAGTGGCTGATCAAATCGGATGTGCAGGAAATTCATTTGTGGAATGAGACAGACAAAATCTCTAACGTCGGAAGCATTAATTTTTACCAATTATTTTTAGAAAGTAAATTTAAAGCACTCAATTTTCGTATAGGCAGGCAAGCTGTCTTATTCGATAATGGACGACTTTTCTCTAATTCACCCTGGGCACAGCAAGGCCGGTCACATGAGGGAATCCGGTTGATGAGCACATCAAAACGTATCTCCACCGATCTGCTCTTTTTGTTTACAAGAAAATATGATACTACGTTTGATGTTCTCTATTCACCTGTTGCAGGAAACAAATACAAGTATTTATTGATCTATCAATTTGCATATAAATCCAACAAACGGTTTTCTTTTCATACCATCAATGCAGTTGATTTTTTTGAGAATCCAAAATCGAAAGATCTGTATGCGCGGGGAACTGTAGGAGGCAGAGTAGAAATAACAAATAAACAATGGTATTACACGCTCAATACCTATCTGCAATTCGGACAATATCCGGCAGGTCAGCAATTGTTTGCGTATTATTTACAACCAGAGATAAAATTGACATTGAAAAGTTCTGTATGGCGCTTGGGTGCGGAAGTACTAAGTGGTACAAGTGCACAGCAATCCACCCATCAGTCCGGAAATTTTGATGTGTTGTATGGTGTCACCTGGAAGTTCAATGGGAACCTGAATGCATTTACCCGTTTCCCAAAGGATGTAGCAGGCAAGGGTCTTGTTAATCCGTATTTCTTCGTAACGGTTCCGGTAAGCAAGAAGTTGTCTCTGCGTTCAGACTTTCATTTATTTTTCACACAATATTCATTATTAAATGAATCTGAACAGAAGGTAAATAAGTATCTTGGATTTGAAAGTGATCTCTCTTTAAAATACATACCGATCAAAAATCTGGAAATTAATTATGGGTTTTCATTTTTGAAATCCTCATCTTCAATGAAATATTTACCCAAAATTCAAGATGAAAATAAATTAGCGATTTGGAGTTATTTAATGGTTTCGTATACGTTTACAGTAGTAGATGCTGTGCATTATCATAGCCCTTAATTTTTGTACATTCTTCAATGTTTTGTATATAGTAGATAATTTTCAGCTATTCATATATCGCTGGCGCATCGTTAGTAATACTGAATAACTCACTTGTTTGATTACACGTATCAATTATATACATTCGTTGATTAAACGTTAATACTTTATTAAACATGTCGAATACTAGAATTAAGATCGGTGAAGGAAAAATAAGTGGAATTGTTTCAATTTTTTTGGCAACGTTATCTCTTGTAGGGATACTTTGTTTTAAATTTCCTGAATGGTTGACAACAGCTGAGTTTAGAGAAGTATATACGGCTGATATGGTTGAGAATTTGATGTTGTTTTCCATCATAGCTTCTTTTCTATTTGCGGTAGTGAGTTTTCTGTTAAGCAATAATAAAAAGTATGCTGTGATTGCTTTAGTACTTTGTACGGTTGCGATTGCCGTAGGTGGATTTACAGTAGAAGGGCGGTCAGTTGATAAAGTAAGCTGGAGCTTAGGACTTGACTGGTTGATTCTAGATCTCTTTATGATGGTTTTATTGTTTATTCCTATTGAACTTGCATTTCCTAAAAATAAACAACAGACAAAGTTCCATCCTGAGTGGCGCACCGATTTGATTTACTTTATTATTAGCCATTTGTTTATTCAGCTTTTTGGAGTTATTACTAAAAAACCAGCAGAGTTGTTTTTTGGATGGCTGGATCTTGGAGTGCTTCACCAATGGGTGCAAAGCCTTCCTTTTGTTGTCGAACTTTTATTGGCCTTGATTGTTACTGATATTTTCCAGTATTGGTCACATCGGATTTTTCATTCACATGAATATTTATGGCGCTTTCATTCTGTACATCATTCTACTAAACATATGGATTGGCTTGCAGGCTCAAGGACCCATTTCATGGATATATTCTTTACGCGATCAATGACATTTATTCCACTTTATGTAATGGGTTTTTCAACATTGACATTTAACGTATATATTATTTTCATTGCCATTCACGCGGTACTCATTCATGCAAATACAAGTATCAATTTTGGTGTTTTAAAATACATAATTACTACGCCTCAATATCATCATTGGCATCATTGCGAAGACCCACGGTATTATGGTAAAAACTTTGCAGTTGTATTTCCTTTTATTGACAAAATATTCGGCACGTATTATCTTCCGGGAAATGTTTGGCCCGAAGGGACCGGTTTGCATGAAACTTCTTTTCCAAAAGGATTTATCCGTCAATCTATTTATCCATTTAAAACAAATCCTTTCAAGAGCACAATTCAACAGGATGAAAAGAGCGAGAGGTAAGATGGATTATAGTCTTCAATGCTCTGCTGATATTGCTTAGCTGAGATAAAAACATTCTTGAATGTTTTGAAGAAAGCTCAGCTTAACGCATGCTTTTAATACTTCAAATTCTGAAATCATACACCCATATTGCATTTGATTTTATAGTAACTTAGTATAATGTCATTGACTAGAATTCAATACCCTTCTCCCGGTTTTTCGCAACACTGGAAAGAGCCCGCAGGCAAAAATATGCTTAAAAGAATTGCTTCTCTGCCTTCAGAACAAGACATAGAAACATTTAACCAACTATATGTTAGGTGTGACACCCAAGCAGATCAGGTAGTACTTGATCTGTTTGAAGGTATGGGACACAAACAAGGGCATGCGTTACTCAATACATTGCTGGAATTTGGTCCTGATGCGGCGCCTGACTTACCGCAATCGTTACGCATGTTGTATTCGGAATCGCTTATAGTTCCTCTCTGGCTAGATGAAGAACTAATGAAAATGGGAGCAGAATTTTGTCAGCGGGCAGGGCTTTTTAGTCTCGTTACATTGCGTAACTATTCACTTATGGGCGGTTATGAATCTGCTGCCATCAATAAACCGCTTATTTATACCGGGGCATTGAAAGCCGGGCCTGCCAAACGCCTTTCTGATACGCTTGCCTTTTGGGTAGACGTAACAGGAGCTGATGCCTTGAAGCCAGGAGCAGTAGGTTTTAATGCTGCTATCAAGGTTCGTATTATTCATGCTATGGCTCGGCACTATACACGTAAGGCCACAGATTGGAGTGATAAGCAGTGGGGGATTCCTGTGAATGAAGGCGACATGGTGGCAACATACCTTGGATTTTCACTTGTGTTTTTAGAAGGCTTGTATATGCAGGGATTCAGACCTTCTGCACATGAAGTAAATGGCGTTTTTCATTTGTGGAAGTATATCGGACACCTGCTTGGCATTGATCACCATTTATTGCCGGATAACGAGCAAGAGGCGATACAAACACTCTACAAATGGACAATGACGCAACCTCCAGCAGATGCGGATACCATTGCATTGGCACATGCACTTATGAATGCTCCGCTTACAGCAACCTTTCCAGTAAAAATATGGCAGAAAAAATTACTGGTTAAAATTTATCTTGGCTTTAATTACTATTATCTTGGTCGCCATGCGTGTAAACGGATGCAACTTCCTCGTACAATTTTCAGATTTATTCCTTATATTTCAGCGTTGATCAATAGATTTAACGAATACCGGATCTGGTCTTCTTCTTCTATTCGCCAACGGGCAATAAGTAAAGGAAGGAAGGCACAAATAGAAGTGACAGATGCCTTTTTGAAATCAACTGGATTTGGAAAACACAATACATAAACACTCGATCAACAGCTAACGATCTCTGTTTTTCCTGACTTCTGCAGTGTGTTACATTCGCTTTATGAATCAATTCCTGCAGTTGTTGGTTTTAAGCCCCTTGTTAATTATTTTTAGCCGGTTGGTTTAAAATTTATTGATCAAAAATAATTTATTTTATACCTGCAGTACGTGTTTTTGCTGATTCTCCCGTGAATTCACCAGTAGAATTTTCTGACGGTTTTGAAGAATAGATGTACAAAAATATACCGGTGAATAAAAATAAAAACACGTACGTTTTTATGCTCAAAAGAGCATGAATGAATCCTAATAAACAAATGTATTTTATACGGGAGAAATCCATTGCACGTTTTTCAATTAGTGAAAATGTTTATTTATTACTGTCAGCGGCAGACTTGTCTTTTTTAACATCATTAATGATATCTAATGCATTTAAGAAATAAAGAAGATGCTTATTAAATTCTTCAGGTTGCTCAAGATTGGATACATGTCCTGCGTTATCAATAACACGAAGCACTGAACCATAAATATCGACTTTCATGGATTCTGATTGAGCAAGCGGTGTTACAGTATCTTCTCTGCCGCAAACAATTAATGTTGGCATATTGATCTTACTGAGTGTTGAGCACGTTTCAGAGCGCTCTGCAAGGGCAGTAAGTCCCATGCTCATAATATGTTCTGAATTTGAATATACAACTTTGCGTACTTTTTCGACAATTTCTTTTTTATTGCTTAAAGAATCTTTATGGAAAATACTTTTTATAAAATTTTCATTAAAGCCATTAACTCCATGAAGCATAATTTGATCAATAGCATTATAGCGTTTCTCTTTGGCTTCATCTGAATCAGCATTACATTGTGTATCTGCTAATATCAATGCTTCAAAACGATCCGGAAATCTTTTAACAGCATTTAATGCGATATAACCACCCATGGATAGTCCGCAAACAATCGCTTTGTTAATGCGCAATGTGTCCATAAATGATATTAAGTCATCTGAAAACAGTTCAATGCTCAACGGAGACTCTTCATCTTTTGATTCGCCAAATCCTCGGATATCAAAAGCAATAACACGGTTGGTAGCTTTGAAAAAATCCATTTGAGGTTGCCACATGGTTCGATCAAAAGGAAAACCATGTATGAAAATGATTGGAATACCGCCTTCTCCAAGATCATCGTAGGATAGCTTTATGCTATTAATCGTATTGGTTAAATTATATCCCTTAAATGCAGTTCCCATAGCGGTAGTATTTTTAATGTTGTATCAGAGTAATGTCGGTAATATTTGTGTTGTAAAGATAAATATTGTTTTATTGGCAGATTTACATGATTTACGAAATGAGTTATATGTTTTTAGTATAACCATTCGATTCGACTGTACGTTGAACAATTTAAAACTCATCTGTTGATATCCTTTGGAACTGCATTAAAGCAGTATTTTATAATATGTTAGTTGAAATTATTGTTTTAATAAGAAAATATGAATCAAAAACTCTCTACAGATACACCCTACATTCATAATAATGATTTGCCTGTATGGATTGTGCCTATAAGCGGCTGGGGGAGTGAAAGTTTGGAAGAAGCAAGTAATCGGATGCTGGCATATAAAAAAAGCGCAGAATACTTGAATATTAACATTGAATTTTCAAGTCGTTTAGGAACCTTTCGAAGCTATAAAAGAGCGCCTTCTGTAGGAAAAGAAATCAGTGAACATAATGAAAAGGCGTTTATTGAATATGAAAAAAACATTGGTATAGATTGGCGGGAGAGGTTTAATGAACAACTGAAAAATAAATTAGGGGATATTGATGAATAATATATTCATTTATTATAATTGCCCACTATTTTACTTTTGAAGAATTGAACAAATCTTGCTTCTTTATTAATAGGTTTTGAATTTCATCTACCTTATTTTTGAGGATAGCCCCAGCTGTTTAAATTGAAATTTTTGATATGAGTGTAGATTCGCGCAGAATTATTGACGAGGTTACTAAAACGAGCATCGAATTGTTGTTGAAGGAGCCTTTCTATTCACATTTTTTTAGTGCGTTGAACAAAGAAGTTGTCAGTATCGATCACATGGTTCAAACCCTTGCTGTTGGGCTGGCAGAAAGAAATCATGTGCTGTATATAAATCCGTTGTTTTGGTCTGAAATTCTGATTGATCCAAAACATCGATATGGAGTTGTTAAGCATGAGATCCTGCATATTGTTTTTAAACACACACTTGTTAAGCCAGAAAAATTAAATAAGCATTTGATCAATATTGCGATGGATATTGTCGTGAATCAATACATCGAACGCCATCACTTGCCGGAGTTTGGCATTTTTCTGGAAGATTTCCCTGAATTAGAATTATCAAAAGATCAATCCTGGAAATATTATTATGATCGGTTGCTTGAGTTGTCGCAGCAACTTGAGGGTAAATACAAAGGAACAAAAACCGCAGAGTCTCTTATGTCTATCGAAGAATCATCTCATGGTTTGGACAGACATGTTTTATGGGAAAAAATTTATGAACAATCAAAAACTGAAAGAGAACTATTAGACACAAGTATTAACGGGCTTGTAATTCTTGCCAATCAAAAAACACCTGTAAAAAGCCTTGGTCTTTTGCCTGGTGCGGTGAGGTTGCATTTGCAAACGATATTGTTAAAAGTAAAACCGCTTGTTGATTGGAGGCGGGTTATTAAATTATTTTCAGAAAGCAGCTGTAAAACAAAAGTTGTTAATACGTTGAGAAGACCTTCAAAACGTTTTGGAACAAATCCGGGTGTTAAAATAAAAAAATTAAAGAAATTGTTGGTTGCTGTTGATACATCAGGCAGCATTCGTAAATCGGAACTTTCGGAATTTTTCCGGGAGATTTATCACATTTGGAAACAAGGTGCAGAAATTGAAATTATTGAATGTGATTCAAAAATACAACGTACGTATTCATACAAAGGTGTAGCACCGGAATTTGTTTTAGGTAGAGGAGGTACAGAATTTGATCCTGTTCTTACTTTTGCAAATACTATTTTTAAACCCGATGGAATAATCTATTTTACCGATGGTGTGGCATTCGCTCCAAGCGTAAAGTCACGTGCTCCTTTGCTTTGGGTAATTAGTAAAAATGGAATTCCTGCAGATTCTGAACTTTTTGCTAAACTACCCGGAAGAAAAGCAATATTGAATTAAAGATTAATAGCATTATACAGAATACAGTTGAAACAATTTAGTTGAAATGGATAAAAGCAAACAATTTAATTTTATTACATACGGATCAAAGATAAGCTCTTTGCAGATTGAAGAAGTCTTACATCATTTGATGGTTAAACTTATTGACGAAACAGAAGAACGGGTTACACCTTTTTGTATTTGGGGAATGCATGGGATCGGCAAGTCTGATGTTGTTAGAGAATATGCTCAAAAAGCAGGATATGAATTTATATATATCGCACCGGCGCAATTCGAAGAGATGGGGGATCTTACTGGTATGCCTAAAATTGAGGTAGGCAGCGATGGACAATCGGTAACCCGCTTGATACCTCCTCAATGGGTGCCTAAGACCAACGGGCCTGGTATATTTTTAATTGATGATGTAAACAGAGCCGATGATCGAATTCTCCGTGGCATCATGCAATTGCTTCAAAACTACGAATTAGTAAGCTGGAAACTACCTGCTAAATGGGCAATTGTACTAACGGCAAATCCAGATGGTGGAGATTATTCTGTTACCACAATGGATGACGCCATGATCACACGGATGATCCACGTGACCATGGAATTCGACGTGAAGGCCTGGGCCAAATGGGCAGAACAAGCACACGTAGATCCAAGAGGAATTGATTTTGTGCTTACCTATCCGGAGATTGTCAGTGGTAATCGTACAACACCACGTTCATTGGTTCAGTTTTTTAAATCCATTGCAACAATTTCAGATTTAAAACAGCGCCTGGATATCGTGAAAATTTTTGCTGATGGGTGTCTGGATACAGAGACTACAATTGCCTTTATCAATTTTATCAATATGGACCTGGACAAACTTGTAGCACCTGAAGAGATCTTGCATGCAGGTGAATTTAAAATCATTGAAGGCCGAATTGCTGCGTTGGTAAATGGTAAAACAAAACGCATGGATATTCTTTCTGTAATTATGACGCGGCTTACCAATCATGTGTTATTTGCTAAAAATGAAGTCGATGCAAAATCATTTGAAAATCTAAAACGATTTATTCTGTTGGATTTTATTCCCAATGATCTAAGATTAGCTATGGCACAAGAGCTGGTTTCTTCCAATAAAAAAGAATTAAAGAAATTGTATACCATTCCTGAAATAGGCAAATTGATATTAACGAAAATGTAATTTTTATTTGATATGACTGATGTTAGTAAAT